>UOFL01000232.1_pt1 | contig 50479 bp, 52 predicted proteins | sample 1990081 | NCBI WGS metagenome assembly UOFL01 (sample SAMEA4728526, study PRJEB27164) | hydrothermal vent metagenome | biome: marine basaltic hydrothermal vent biome; feature: marine hydrothermal vent; material: mineral | place: Pacific Ocean | collected 2011-06-14/2011-07-23 | depth 1741 m | reverse complement strand
TCTTGCGTGGAATCAAACAATTATGACAGATTTAAAAGTTGAACAAGCAATAGAAAATATCTGTGAGTTAGGCTGTCAAAAAGTCACTCAAGTAATCGAAGAACTGTCTACCCAACAACCTTCTGATCTAACAGAAGCCTTTAATTACTTTCAACGTAAAGCCATTCTTGATGAACTCAATGACATCATGTCAATTTATGACAAACCCTGCAATTTACCTAACTAAACCTTTTGAATTTAACTGCTTTTATTAGTGGTCTTATGTAATCTTTGCTTATTTATTTATGCATAGGAGCAGATTTAAAACATCAGGTAAAATTCAATCATCCAGCTAATCTTACTACTATTAGCTGGACCTCTAAATTTTTCGCACATTTCAAATCAAGAGTGATGACTTAGCAGTATAAGGTATTGTTCTAGCACCCTAATTCTCTAGGCCGCCGCACGACTGCATTCAGGTATTTTAGTCCCAGAATAATACAGAAGTGTTTCTTCAATTTTGGGTAAATATGACACCATTTTTGTGTAGTGGTTACGTTGACTATAATCTTCAATATTAGACACTTTCCACTCACCAGCGGTGTACATAAAAGACCACAACTTATCTACCATTTGGTAATTTTTATGACCTTTAATAAGCTCACCTGACACACGGTCAATAAAATAACTTTGCATATTAGCTCTCACTGACAAGACTAAAATTGAACCTTCTTGTAAGCAGCCATTATTCCGATGTATAAATAATAAAGGTTTTATTCTTGTCAGCTGTTTAATATGACGTACATTTAATAGACCTTGATCCCGCCATTTTTCAAGAAAAACATTTTGTTGATTGCGCCAATACCAGTCTGTCATACAATCACTGACCACAGGCATATCCGAATCATTTTTTGCTTTATGGATTTCCTTAACACAATCAGAAACTCGTTGTTTGATCTGACTCCAGCGAAACCTATTATTATAACGAGTCACAATACCAAGATCATTCAACGATCGCTTTTCAGCCCTTAGTTCCTTAATTAAACCAACCATTATTAATGGTAGTAACAACAATGCGGCCATTGCCAATATGATTTTTATCCAGACTGAAGTCCCTAAACCTGATTTTGAAAGCAATTCAAATGGTGCCGAAACTGCCACATTTGATGCCAAGACCAGACCACTGGCAATAATCGCCGTATAACGGCGTCTATAGTTACTCATAATGCTTACTCTCCCTGTAAATAGATCACATACCCTTGTGACTATTAACAATGCAACAAACGTCTCAGGTATTTAGTCCGGTTATTAAATAGTAATAGGAGACTACAAAAATCAAAAGAACAGGACAACACCTACAACCCGCTGAGTCATGGATGAGTGTAATCACTAGTGAATCAATAAAACCTGATCAAATTACTTTTGAGAGAGTTTTATCTCTTTATTCCATGGCATCAATACTAATACTCTAGCAATAAAACATGAATCAAATATAGTCACCATTACCGTTCCAACAAGTAGTAAATAGTACAAAATATAGGTGGGGTCAAAATAAGCAACAGCAATAAATATCCCGTACACTAATCGAACCTGAGTCGGAAATGCTGAAAAACCTTTAACACTCATAAAGTAAAGAAACTGAACAGTAGAAATAGCAATGACTACATAAAACCCAGCAGAGTAACCAGACAAACCCACAATCATCGCGATAAGCGTTGAAAACCAATACCACCACTCCAGCGATTTCACATTTATTTTATGATTCATTGACCATCCCATACTTATCCACTAATTCTCCAAGTAATAATGTAACATAAGCCTATTAAAGACAAGGTTCTCTTCTATTACCGTTTATTTTCCGAATAGACTGTTGATCTAATCATGACCCTGTGTAGCAGCAGTCTTCAATCGCTAACACTAGTGTCTCAGTCGTTAAACTAGACATTAGTGTAATCACTGAAATACTTGGTTCATTAGGGGGTAACTGCAATGCAGGTAAAAACTTTTTAATAGCATCTAAACGCTCTATTGGTATCTGTGATTGATTCTTTTCATCCACTAAAGTATCTAGGCGAAGAAATTTTTCAAAAGGGGTTTTTCTAAATTTGATTAAAAACTCTCTCTCAACCCCAAATACGATATCTAAAAAATCTAAAGAGTCAATGCCCAAATCGTTAAAGAGGTATGAATCCAACTGAATGTCATTGACATCACTTGCGAGACAGTCTGCAATTATAATGCACACTCTGTTAAAGATATCGGTTTTTGCCAATGGTGCTGACATTCATCTACTCCTCTTTAATACTCACCCAGCGAATGACTGAATCAGATGATTTTCTTGGTTTGGGTTCTGGAGTTTCATCAGGATATCCTACGGCAATAAAACAGGAAATGTTCCACGCAGTCGGAATTTTAAGTGCTATGCGGATTTTATCAGCCGCCACTAAAGGGCCTGTCATACACGAGGCGCCCAGCCCCTTACTGTGTGCATATAACAGTAAATTCTGAATCGCCAGTGAAGTGCTGACTATACCCGAATTAAACTCTAAAACATTCACATTGGCATTATCAACACTGTCTTCATTCAATAACTGAGACAAAATTTTCATCTCCTTAAATAACGGAATAATTAAAATGGGGGCGTGGGTAAAGCGAGTAAAATAATCTCCATAGGCTTTAAAAGATTCAATAAAAGGTTCGCTAATATTCTCCGCAATATTATCAACAGATGTCTGTACATGCCCTGCCAAGCTATTAATAGTGCGCTTGTCCTCGATTATTAAAAAACGCCACGGCTGATTATTACTGGCTGAAGGCGCAGTAATCGCATAGTCTATTAACTCTACTAGCAATTCACGACTTGGCTTTTCATCGGTAAATTTTCTGACAGATCGTCTACCTTGCATTATTTGACCAATCATCCTAGTGAATATCCTCCATCAACTGCGATTATACTACCTGTCATATAACTGGATTTGTCTGACAAAAGAAATACGGCCAGCTCAGCAATTTCATGCGTTGCCCCAAAACGTGCCAAAGGTACACGTTGTTTTAACTCATCACCCGCAAGGGATTTACTTGTCGCAAACATCTCAGTCTCCACCGGTCCTGGTTCTATGCAATTGATACGGATCGATTTTCTCCCGTATTCTTGTGCAACAGCCCGAGTAAATGTTGACAGTGCACCTTTAGTAGCGGCATACACCGTTTGTCCTCTCGATACGTAATGGCTCGCAATTGAACCAATGTTGACTATTGAACCTACTCTTTGGGCCATCATGTGTTTTAGAATAAAACGACTGCACTTCATTGGCCCTTCAATATTGACTTGAAGTTGCTGCAATATCATGTCATCCGTTTGACTCAATAACAAACCAGGTAAGTTAATTCCTGCATTATTAACCCAGCCAGAAATAGCGCCATACTGTTCAATAATAGGAGTGATAGCCGCTTCAATTTCAGAGGTACAAGTGACGTCAAAATAACAAGGTATGGCAATGACTGATTGTTTCTCACTAATTGTTCTAGCTAATTCCTCCGCTTCGGAGCGACTCTTTTTATAATTAATAACAACATTAGCTCCCTGTTGTGCACACAGACTGACAATAGCAGCACCAATGCCTTTTGCTGCACCAGTCACGACTATCCAGCGATTGACAAGTGTCTTTTCTGTCACTGGTTTCTCGCTCAAGTTTTTTCTCCCAGCAATATACTCATATTTTTAATACCAGGCTTGAATTCTGCCCCCCAAACCCAAATGAATTTTTTAAACAATATCCCCCAGTAAAGGCTCTCTGCCCCTCGCTTATATAATCTAAATCACAGAGATTGTCAGCATGATCAATATTTATACTAGGATGTAAAGCCCCTTTGCTAGCACATGCTAACAAAGCACCTACTTCGACCACTCCTGATGCAGAGATTAAATGACCTATCATTGACTTGGTGGCATTAACGCTGATGTTACTAGCTGCTTTTTTAAAAAGACGGTGTATTGCCTTGGTTTCGATAATGTCGTTTTTGGGAGTTGAAGTCCCATGTGCACTAATATGTGCAATCAACTCAGGAGACAATTGTGCATCAGCAATCGCTTTACGCATCGCAAGATAAGCGCCATCGCCCTGCGGATGGGGTTCACTGATTCCATGTGCATCAAACGAATTAGCAAAGCCAACAATTTCCCCATATATAGATGCCCCTCTCTGTAATGCGTTTTGTAATTTTTCTAGTACTAGAAAACCGGCCCCTTCTCCAAGTAAAAATCCATCTCTGTCTCGATCAAAGGGTCGCGATGCTTGTTCAGGAGCGCTGTTTCTACGCGTTAACGCTTGCAACTTACTAAAACCACCTACGCCTAATGGGTTTATCATTGAATCAGTTCCACCTGCTAACATCCAATCACAGTGGTCACTACGTAAGGCGCGAAAAGCACTACCAAGAGCATCAGTTGAAGCTGCACAAGCAGACACATGAATGAGTGGTGGGCGATTCAAATTAAATTCGTCGCTAATCAGATGCGCACAAATATCAGAAGGTGTTTGTATATGACTTAAAGAGTGCGAATCAGTAGCCACTTCTGAATGATTGAGATAATCTAACATATCAGGCATCGAAAAAAGCTCCAAACCGATACCAATGCTTAGTTGACTGCGTAAGTTTTTATAATAGTGCAAGATTGCTGTCCCGTCTTTGTCCGCATCCTTTAGCACTGTTTTATCAGCATCAATAATTGCCGCTTTGGCAGCAGACACCGCAAAAGATACCTTTCTATCTGGAAATTCCTTAATAGGCGTAAAATCTGTCACTTCAGCAGCGATTTGAGTTGGCAATTGTGCTGGATCAAAAATACTTATTTTGTTAGCGGCTGATTGCCCGTTGAGTAGTAGATGACTGAACGCATCAAGATTACTGCCAAGGGGTGTCACCATTCCCATACCAGTCACCACTACACGTGTAGGCGCTTGATTACAATTCATCACAGACATTCCATTCGCTACTACCACTAAGTCCACTGCTTGAGACCAGTTTATGCTTCACACTAAACATTGATTTTAGATGTTGGTTTAAATGCAGGCTAATCGCCAAACTTGATGGCCCGAATGATTTTAAATCCCGCTCTAATTCCAGTTGAGTATCGGGCCCCCAATAAAATGTTTCTGTTGATGCTGGAATTTGCTGTAAGTAATTAGGGGCTTTATAATCATAACGAAGGCTAGTCAATTTAAAAACAATATTGGCACCTCTATCACGCGCAAAATTTTCACGCTCTAAGCAAATAAATCCAGCGCTGTCAGATCGAGTCAGTTGCTCAGGTTCAAGAATACGTTGCAAATGGTGCTGTACTAAAAAATTATTCTGATCAGCCACTGCCCCGATTAATGCAACGTCTATTTCATTACTGAGTAGCGCCATTTTTGCTTGTTCTATCGCTAAATAAAATTGTCCTGCATCTGGATAAGTCACAAAATAAGGTCCCTGAATCCCAAAATTTGCTGAAATATGATACGCCGGCATGTTGGGTAGGCAACGAAACGTCAGTAAGGGGTTCACGGCATCTAGGCCATCTGTGGAGAAACGTTGCATTGAAAATTGACCATCAACGCTAGAGTTTTCTGCTAGGCTTTGTATTTCCCTACGCTCAAATGGGATAAAACCAACGACTAAATAAAGCCCTGTTCGCTGCTGAAGCAGAGCCTCGTCAAGCTGCGCCTTTTGCAGACAACGGCCCGCTGCTATTAATGCAAGTTGATCTTGCTTTCCCATAAATTTCTTTGATTTTTGTATTTTTAGCCAGGGTTTTACCTCCATGCGTTCATCCATGCAATTGAGGGAAGCGTCAACCTTATGCAATCCAGAATGATTTAATAGGCAAGCACCTGTCGCAGTGACGACTAAAGAATCGGAAAGTTTAGTGTTAATTTCTGGGTCCATAATTTATATAAAGCTCTTTGTTGCTGGTGCACACTCTCTGACACACTGGATTGCAAGGAAAAAGTTAAACGTGATTTTGCGATCAATTCTCCTTCCACCTTCGCGGTAGTATTAATTGTTGCAGCATCACCAATATTGGAATCAAACACACACTCTAACAGCAGTTGATCCCCTACTCGTGCAGGCTGCCGAAAGCTTGCTTTCTCGACTTGAACTAATACAGCTCTTTTAACTTCAGACCCATTTTGATTAGTGCTTAGCTCAAGCAAAAATCCACTTAACTGAGCTAAGGCCTCAACGATCAAGTTACCTGGGTATATCGGGTGATCAGGAAAATGAGTGAGAAAAACCTGCTCATTAATCGAAATATTTTTTATGCCACGCACTAATCGGCCCGGCTCCACTTCAATCACTCGATCGACAAATATAAAATGACCCATACTCTTACCTAGGGTGAATCTTCAGAATTTTTCATGCCACCGGTTAGTTCTGACAATGGCAAATATTGGACTTTACTAAAACGATCATCCCGACCTCGATAATGAATATTGTAAGCACAAGTGGGGATATTCCCCCCATCCGTTGCCGGAACTCCTACACAACATTGTCGAATACGATCCACATCAAAGGTATCTTCATCCATATGAGAGTGAATATAGATAGTCTTGGCTGCGTGTTCAGAAATAGTTTGTTGTTCTCTATACGATAAAGGATGGCCAGGAAACAAAGATTGAATATTATTTTTTATCGCTTTCATTACCGCATCAGATACCTCGGATTCTAAACTACTAGCCCATATCTGATTGATCGTCTCCTGGAAAATGCGTTCCATTTTCTCGCCGGGTTCCATATACAGGTTGTCTGTTAACAACTCCCGTATCAATGGTATCTCCATAAAACGTGTAAAGGGGACATATCCCTGCTCACCGGTGTCCAGTAAATAACAGGTTTGATAACACATTGGATGCGCACAGGGCGAAGGTACGAAATCACTTAACGCTATTTTTCCATCACTTGATTGTTCGATTTGCTTAATGACATCAGAGGTTGTTATTCTCCCACCTTGCTCAAAACCCTTGCCTCCCTGACCGGTAAAAGTCATGGTGTGAATTTCTAAACTACGGATACAATCACGTGTTAACATTAGTTGTACAAAATCACCCAGCTCATGATCGTTAATTCCTAACGCGATCACAGGAATTAATGTGGTATCAATCGAATATTTTTCGAATAGATCAATCACCTTCATTTTTGCTTTAAATGTATTCGCGCCTAGCATTTTGTAATTTGTTGCATCATCAAAAGAATCAAAACTAAGTACCATACGCGCATTCAATGAAGCAAGCTCAGCCAATAATGGTTCATTTTTAAGAAACGTAAGTCCATGAGTGCTAATCGTTGTGCGATGAATCCCCGCCTTATGACATAGACGAATAATATCAGGTAACTGAGGATGTAGAGTAGGTTCTCCGCCTGTAAAATTAATGATTTTCAAATTTGGATCGTTCGCACGTATCACTTCTAAGGTTTTTGCAAACTCATCCAATGACATAAAATAAGCATCGTCATTTTTATTGATTGTATAACAAATTGGGCAATCTAAATTACACGCACTAGTGATTGGAACCACAGGCAAATACACCGCTTGTTCATGACTTTCACAGGCACCACAATCAAACGGACAACCATTCTCCACTTTGTTTTTGACAAATGCGGGAGCTTTTAACTCTGCCGGGAAAGATAAAGTATTATGATACCAAGCGGCATCAGCTTCAATTAATACTGTTTGATTACCATGTGTCGCACAGGTTTTTTGCATGTAGATTTTATTATTACGTTCTACAATTTGTGCTGAAATACCTTGTTTGCATACAGAGCAAAGACTAGTGGTCTCGCGTAACACTATGCTTGATGCGTCGATTGCCCCCATACTATAAATTCCTCGAGTGTACAGATACAAAAAATGAGAGGGAAACTTTACTTACAATTCCTCTCCAAAAAGTCAAAAGTTGGCGTATAATTTTTCGTACAAATTTTAATCTCATAAGCCACCATCTAATAAAATACTTTGACCAGTAATGTAGGTATTTTCTAAGCCTAACCAAACGGCCATCTCCGCAATTTCCTCAGGCTCTGCAAATCGCCCTAAACTACAATACTTTAAATAGCTGTCTTTGACTGAGTCATTCAACACATCCGAAGCACCTCCATTAACGATACCAGGAGCGAGTAAGTTAATTCGAATGTCATATTGGCCTAGCACCTTTGCCATAGATTCTACCAAGCCCTTTAAGGCTGCTTTACTCATTGCAAAATGGACAGGTGACGGCACTGCTTTCACTCCGTCCATCGATCCCAATACAATAATATTGCCCCCACCTTTCCCAGTACGCATTACTTCAAACGCAGCTTGGCACGCATTAAAAGTCCCTCTAGTATTGACTTGATAAGCGTCATCGATATCATCTTGGGTAATATGGTCTGTATGAGTAGAACGGTTAGTCAGACCACTATAAAACTTTTTGTCACCTGATATCCCAACACATTGTATCAGACAATCCAAACCGCCGAGTAATTCGGCCGCTTGAGCAATGACTTGCGTGGTCTGTTTAAATTCTCTAAAGTCACAAGCCAGCGCCGCCTTTACAAGCAAACTATTTTTCAAACTCTCTGCTTTAGTCTTATTTTGGTAATAGCTAAAAACAAAGGAACAGTTCTCCTCGCTTAATCGTTGACAAACACTTGAGCCAATCGACCCGGTTCCCCCAAGGACTAAACAACGTAACTGCGCCATTAAAGCCCTCCATCCATTAGTAAAGTTTCGCCGTTCATATAACTGTTTTTATCTGACACCATAAATGCGGCCACCTTCGCCACTTCCTCTAGCTCCCCCACCCGACCTAATGAGACATGATTGACATAATCTTTTAATCGATACTCTGGTAATCTTTGCCCTACGCCTTCATTTAAAAGACCCGGCGCTAAGCAATTTACCTTGATATTATAACGTGCTACTTCTTTACTCAGCGCTTCGGTAAAGCCTTTAGCCGCCGCTTTACTTGCAGCATAATGCACTGGTGCTTCGATTAACCGTATTCCGGCCAATGAGCCTATGTTCAAAATGACTCCTGATTTTCGCCTTATCATTCCTGGCAACACCGCACGTGCTGCAATAAATTGTCCCTTTGAATTGACATCCATAACCTTGTCCCAATCCGCAGCGTCCATTAAGGCTATTGGTAATGGCTCGCTGACTCCTGCATTGTTAATTAATATATCTATCAAACCAAAATCTTTCTCGATAGTTTTCACCATAGCATTCATGTCATTTTCATTGCTCACCGAGCATTGATACGCGGCTCCTTTTCGTTGCAAATTTGTAATTTTTTCAAGTGTATCCTTGGCTGCAACATCATCATTACGATAATTAAAAGCGACATTTGCGCCTGACTGTGCGAAGTAGAAACAGATCGCTTGACCTAAGCCCCGGGAACCACCGGTGACCAATACATTTTTGTGTTCCAACATTGCATCAAACGGCATAATAATCTCTAAAATAGTTGTTAGTGATTATCAATATCATTGATTGCCGCTCTTGCCAAGGTCTCGCTGAAAGTCAACAGTTACACTGGATGAAACCTCTGGCTGCTGCTCATTCATTCGGTAGAAAAGATTATGGCTACAGGCAGGCATAATTCGGCCATCTATTTGTGGGTAATGATGACAACATTTCATTAAACGTTCTACATCAAGATCATGACGATCCATATAATGATGAATAAAAATAGTTTTTGCTTGTCGTTCCGAAATTCGCACTAACTCTTTTTCAGACACTTTATTCGCCGGATACATTTCCAATAACGCTCGCTTTAACGCCTTGACAATTTTTTCGCTATCAGGAATTTCACCGGCAGCACTCCATAGATCGTCGATCACTTCACGCAATGCATTTTCAGTTTTTTCATCCACATTAATGGTAGCAGTTTGTTGCAACAAATCTAAATGTTTTTTCAGTTCCATAAAGCGAGGAAATGGAATCAAACTCCCATCATCCATTCGAAGTAAATAAGTGAGTGAAACACATTGTGGGTGTGAGCAAGGAAGAGGAATAAAGTCCTCTTTTCTTAATAGACCATTAGTCTGATCTTCAAAACCTTTAATCACGCCAGGAATGGTCAAGCGGTCCATAGGATCATGCGGGAATTTCTCACCTCCTTGACCAGTATGCGCCATAGGTTGAATCATTAACGACAACACATGATCACGCTCTTCAAGCATCTTAACAGCATCCCCTAATTGGTGTTCATTCACCCCGCGCACTGCCACAAAGGCTAATTGGGTTGCGATATCAAATGCCTGCAAATTATCAAGTGCTTTATTTTTGGTGGCAAGTAATGGCTTGCCTCGAATAATCTCATAGACATCATCCGTAAATCCATCCATCTGAAAGATGACATAGATGTTATGTTGCTTGAGTTTCTCACAGAATTTTTTGGAGTTTGCAATTCGTATTCCATTAGTGACTACTGAAATACGGCCAATTTCAGGACGCTTAGCCTGTTCGATAAGCTCAAAAAATTTTGGATGCGACGTAGGTTCACCACCACTAAGCGTAATAGTCTCTAAATAACCTTCATGCTTAATCAGGCGATCCACTATCATACTGAAATCTTCAATTGACATGTGCTTAGAGTGCTGGTTATCCACTATGCAAATAGGACATTCTAAATTACAATGATCGGTTATTTCGACTATTGGCAAACAGGTGTGCTGCTGATGCGAGGGACAAAGCCCACAATCAGTGGGACAGCCTTCCTTTACTTCTGTTGAAAAATGAAGAGGAACACTGCCTGGCCGAGCATACTGATACGCATTTTGATAATACTCTGCATCTTCACTTACTAATGCTTGAGACTCGCCATGCTCAGGACAATTTTTATGAAAATATACTTTATTATCTTGAATCACTACTTTTGTCTGAATGATTTTCAAACACTCAGGACAGGTACTCAATGTCATTTTAAAAAACGTATACGGTCTGTACGTTCTTATGGGAGCTTCAGTGACGCTCATCATGTACCCCTTATGTATCCAATAACTTCATCTAAATTTTAATAAAATTGTCGTTCAAATAGTTTGAAAAGAACGCTTATATGGTTACTCATATTACCGTTACTAGCAGAATTTTCAACGTCTTTCACCTATTTAGGGTTAGGGTTAACTAATATTAGTCAGAAACTTTTTTGAACAGAAGCAACCATTTAAATAACAAATAGACATAACCTACTATTATTTGAAAGTAAAATATCACCGAACGAAATATTAGTGCAACCAGAATGGTGTTCTCCAAAGTTAATGGTGGCGAAAAAACATCCGCAGCGGCTATTTCAGAAATGCCCGCCCCACCTGGGGTGATCGCATACATATTAATGGTCAAATAGACAAGAGACAAATATCCATTTTCTGAAGCAGATTGACTGCCTAATTGAAATAACACTAAGGAACAGATACTCACTAAAAGAAAAAAATAGCAAAAATGAACTACAAACAGCATCACTAAATTTCGATATTTATTTTGATGTATCACACTTAACTTTATCATGACTTGTCTAAAAAATTGTATGGCACCCGCCCAGTAACGCTTGAACTTTGACTTACGAACATCTTCCTTAGCCGCTGAGTCTCGCTCACTCTCTTGATCTCCTTGCACATTAAACGCTTTAAATGAGGTAATCACCGCGATAACAAAAGGAATAGCAAAAATAATAATACCCAACAATGTTAGCTGTAGTACCAGTCCTTGATTGTCTTTACTGAAGTAAAAATAAATGAGAAAGGGTAACGCAATCACCAGATAAAAAGCCATACCTGATAAGGACTTGCCAAAAGCAAGTAATACTGACATATCCCAGGGAATATTTTTACTCTTAAAAAAAACACTACTCGCTGGCGCTCCCATTGTTGATCCCGGTGTAATCCATGAAAATGTAAAATTTATTATGGCTGCCTGTAGACAAACAAAATAACCTAAACGATAGTCGACCACACGAGCAAATACGTAAAATCGCAACGCTTCCACGACATACACCACTGGCATCAAAATAAGAATAATTATCCAGAACGAATAGTCGAGATTTCGAATCTTCAACAGATACTGAACTTCAATGTTTCCTACATAAAACAAGTAGTAGAAACCAATAAGAGTCAGTATTAGAAATGAAAGGCTATACCAGAATATTTTTTTTGTACTCATAATAGAAATAAAGAAACCTTTTACTAATTCTCATACAAAAATACTCACTCAAAAATCTAAGCCGCTGAGCACGTTATGGTAGTGATTTTAGCGAGCTTAAAAGTCAACAATTAGCCCTAAAACTTTGCTAGTCACTCGTTAATAACAATCGTTCCTTACTATTAAACTTTTCTGATCGGCCATATAATTTACACACTTATTCACAAACGCCTGCATCAATTTCTAGTGAGCAGTTATCACTTAAATTCCTCCGTTGACTGGGATTACTTTACCACTGACATAGCGATTCTCACGTGCAAACCAACTAATTACTTTGGCTAGCTCCTCAGGAGTCCCTTTTCGCTTTAAACAACTATAGCGCAAATAGTCCTCATGTAACGCCTGTTCAAAACCATCAGATAAGCCTTCTGTTAATAATCCTGTCGAAATCATATTGACACGAATCCCAACCGATCCAAACTCTTTACTAAGAGCCATCGCCATAGTTTGTAGCGCCCCTTGCGTTGCTGAAAAATGAACAGGTAAGGGAATCGACTGACTTTGATCAAGGGCACCTACGAATAAAATATCTCCATTTTTATTGGCCGACATGCCAGGAATTAATTCTTGACAGATTACCAATGCAGCACCGCAATTAACGGCGTGCATCTCTTCCCACTCTTGTAAAGAGATACCCTCTAACGCTTGAGTGCTGGCAATCGCTGCACAATGAATAAAAATATCCGGTACAAACGATCTCTCATGTAACACACTAAGACCCTGTTTTACTGTTTGCAGATCTCTTAAATCTATTTTTATTGCTTGAAACTCATACTGGCTAGCCAAGGCGTTTGCCTTTATCTCCGACCGATAGTAGCTAAAACACACATCAATATTGTGCTTTGCCAATTCTGATAATACTGCCTCACCTACTGCACCTGTTGCGCCTGTCACAAAAGCTTTTGTCATAGGATTCCTAACCATGAGTAATTGACTCGTGCATAGTTTGCTGACCTAATTGAGGTCATTAAGGTAATCAAGCTCTTGGCGTAAAACTTGAGCAAAATGTTGTAATTTGTCATGCGATATATCAAACCTAGGCTGTAAACGAAAGACACTCCAATCATGGCCACAGGTAAAACAGAAGTAACCATGTTTGTACAAACGCCTTGCTAGCATAGGGGACACAATAGAACGCTCGCCCAAATCAGGAAAACCAAAATGTTCAAACGACATCCATGGGTGACTTAAATCTTTTAATTTAATCCCCAACATTAAACCCTCACCCCGGACTTCTTCATATAAAGGAGAACCTGTTAAACTATCTTCTAGTAGTTTTTTAAACCAAACCCCTTTCTCAGCGACCTGCTCAATCACCTCATCGGTTAATAACTCTAACGTAGCCAAGCCTGCTACCATTCCAATAGAATTATAACTAAACGTCATATTATGTGATTCTGCTGATTCAAATTGCTGGCCGTAAGCCTGTTGAAATAACTCCATTTGACTCAGTAAGGCAGAAATAGGAGCCAGGCCTCCACCCAACTGCTTGGCAAGAATCACTGCATCGGGTTGACGCGGCCAATGACTCGACAGTAAAAAATTTCCTGACCTTCCTAGTCCTGTCTGAATTTCATCCACGATAAGCAAGCAGTCATTGTCTTTTGTTTCTCTACAGAGTACTTCAATATACTCAGTCGATAGTGCACGTACTCCTCCTTCCCCTTGAATCGCTTCCACCACAATACAAGCATGCTGTTTCGTTTGCAGCGCATTTTGCAGTGCAACAATATCATTAAAAGGTAAACAGCAAGTCCCCGGTAAATGTGGCTCAAATGGATCACGAAAAGGCCCCTTAGACATCAACGCAGTGCTACCCCAATTACAGCCATGATAAGCCCCTTCCAAACTTAAAATACCCGCTTTACGACTGACTGCACGAGCAAGCTTTAACGCTGCCTCAACTCCATCACTGCCTGACAAGCCAAAATAAACTTGCGAGTAACCAGTCCGTTGACATAATTGTTTGGCCAAACGCCCAGCAAAAGGGCTGACTCTTGAAGGAAACCATTCAGGGTGATTTGAATCCAGATAAGAACGTATCGCATTATCAATTTCCTTCTTGCGATGACCAAAGAACTGAGTTCCATGAAAGTTTTCAAACTCTTGGCCCTCTGAATTCACTAAACGTCCGTCTTTAGTCTCCCGTAAATCAACAGGCTCGTTTGCTAAAGTGGCACGTTCTGCGATAAGAGGATTAACAAACTGACGATATTCATCAAACCCTTTATTAAAAATGTCGCGATAAGAGATACTCATCTACAGACCTCCGTCACTCACTAGTTTTGCACCAGTCATATAAGTATTATCGTCAGACACTAAAAAACAGGCAAAAGCAGCCACATCGTCTACATTGCCTAACTGACCTAATGCAGTTTGTTGAATATATTCTTTTTGACGGTGTTGCGGTACCATTATCGATAGGCCCTCAGTCAGCAAGCCCGGTGATAATAAATTTACTCTAACATTATACTTGCCTACCTCAAGCGCTAAAGCTTCAGTCAACCCCCGTAATCCTGATTTTGCGGCGGCATAGTGTAAGGGTGATTCTACAAAACGTTCTGAGGCAAAGGATCCTATATTCAAAATACTTCCTTGTTTATTTTTTATCATCCCTTTAACAATAGCGCGTGAGAATAGATAGGGTCCTTTTAAATTAACCGCAATCACCTTATCCCAGTCTTCTTCGTCAAGTAAGGCTAGCGGTAACATCTGATTGATTCCAGCATTATTCACCAGTATGTCAACCTGCGGCCAACGCTGCAGAAGATCCTTACTGGTTGCGCTAACATGAGTAGCATCCGCGACGGAACCTTTATATATAATTGGTTTTACAAAAGGTTCTAACAGTGCTTCAGTTTCTTGTGCATCGTCATCATGCCTGGAATAGGTAAAGGCGACTGATGCTCCTGCCTTAGCAAAGGCCAAACAAATCGCCCGACCAAGCCCTCTGGATCCACCAGTGATTAGACAGTACTTACCTTGCAAACTAGTAGTGCTTTCTACACTATTCATGACTGTCATTATTTTTCATGGTTAATTTTACTTGATCCGCTTTTTCTTTTGCTTGCAAAGCAACAGTAGACATTTTACTAACACTCTCCACACTGATACTCATTGTCTCCCCGGCTTTCTCTGTATCCCAATCCAGTGGCGCATTAGTAAAGCGCGCCTCCGTTTCACGGTATAGAACATTTGACGCACAAACGGGTATTGACGATCCATCAGGGTAGCAATTTGAGTCACAACACATCATGATTCGTTCATTATCCCAAGTTTCTTCATCCATATGGGAATGAATATAGATAGTTTTTACTCTCTGCTCACTGATTGTTAACGCTTCTTGCTGGCTAATGGCTCGCTCCGAAGGAAATAACTTGCCTAACAGAGACTTTAATAGTGATAAAACATGCGTACTTTCTTCACTGCCTTCAATCCATAAAGAATCGATTGCTTGGCGAAGAGCAGTTTCCAACTTCGCGCTTGGCTCCAGATACAGCTCATCTTTTAGGCAGTCATATAACTGTGCTTTATCCATGAAACGTAAGAAAGGAACAGGAGCACCCCCTTCCGGATCAACTAATAAGTAGCAGACTTGATAACAAAGAGAGTGCGCACAAGCCGACGGCATAAAATCCGATTTTACAATAACCCCATCGCACTGCTGTTCTATGCGCTCCAACACTTCATGCATGGATATTCTGGTTTTCCTCTCTGGGTCAAACGACTTTCCTCCTTGCCCAGTAAAAGTAATCGTATGAAATTCAAGGTGACGAATATTTGGCCGCGTTAATGTTAGTTCGATAAAACGCCCTAACTCATGATCATTTAACCCTTTTGCTACCACTGGAATAAGCGTGGTATTGATTTTATACTTTTCCAGTAAATCAATACATTTCAACTTTAAATCAACTAAGTGTGCCGCTTGCATTGTATAATCGGCACCTCTTTCAAATGAATCAAAAGATAAAGCGACTCTTGCACCGTTACTAGCGATACTGCGTAGCAAGTCTTCATCCTGGGTGAGCTTAATTCCATTAGTGCAGAGCGAAAGCCGATGTGCATTATATTGATTAGACAATTCAAGTAATTTAATAAGATCCGGATGTAATGTCGGGTCACCACCGGTCAAATTAATGAGCTCAATTCTGTTGTCTACAGAGCGCTCAAGTTTACTGAGGGTTTTTTTGAACTCATCAATGGACATATGATAAGCATTATCATTTTTATTAAATACATAACAAATCGGGCAATCCAAATTACAAGCGCTAGTGATAGTCACCACTGATAAACGTGTTTTCTGTTGATGACTAGTACAAGGGCCACAATCAAAAGGACACCCTTGTTCGACGTCTTTTACCTCAAACGAAGAGTATGTCGGGCGGGGTTGTGTGGCGCGAGTGACTTGGTACCAGTCAGCATTATCAGAGAGCCTTACCTGTTGTTGACCATGCTCATCACAAGACTTAACCATCCAAACCTGTTTTTCTGAATCCGCATAGACACTAGCAGAGATAACATTTTTACATACATTACATAAACTAGAGGTCTTATGAATTAGCTGCCGATTGATTATTGGATCATTCATGCCTATCTCTTACTTATCACTGACTAATTTTTTATGAGCACCTAGTAAAATGAGTCCATAGAGAAACATTGGTCAATAGGTGGTGAAAAACATAATTGTGGACTTCCCAGCATTTGCTAGGCACTTTCTAGCCTCGATAAATAGTCTTCTTCCTTAACGGGCGACACACAATACTGTAAAATACATCAATATTTTCAATCTGATTTTAACGCTAATTCCTGTCACAGCAGTCAACTACATTAGGCTGAATCGAACCTTCCACAAACATATCATGCCTTATCATAATACGGAAATAAAATGAGTGAAATATTGATAATCACGGCTTGAGACAATCTATTGCCGCTAAATCCCTAATCGATAACAACACAATCCTACTACCTACGACTACCGATAAAGCTACCGATAAAGCTACCGATAAAGCTACCGATAAAGCTACCGATAAAGCTACCGATAAAGCTACCGATAAAGCCTGTTGTATCTACTACTCACCAAAAAGTCCACATTTAAATCTTAGCTTCACCCTAACAAAGTAGCAGTCTTGACTTGCTTCATTGACAGTAACGATCACCATTACTGCTTATCTCAACTTAAGGACCACAATTACTGGCTCACTATTGATGAACACTTTCCCCTAAATTTTTAGTCTTACTGAACATTAATCGCATTCAGACATTCGAGAATATTACCCCAGCCCTCTTCGTGATTTGACCGACTTTCCTCGTCAACAAATTTACTATGCGGCATAATCAATGTATTTTAATGCCGTGTTAATAGTAACATCCCACACTCTCATCACTAAACGCTATCCACCCAGCTTTGTTTTTGAGAAACTCAAACTCTACAACGAACTTCAATCGCTTATAAAAAGCACCATCACTTCTCTATAACAACTTCAGCCATATTAGTCATTGGTAAATTGATTGATTGTTTTCCCTTGAAATAAACTCCAAACCTTTTTTTTGTATATTGCTTTGACAGATCAAGATCTTTATGGGGAAGGCATTTCTTATCAAGAGTGTAGACAGTCGCCGAATAACATAAGGAAACCACCCCTTTACACCTATCTTTACATTCGCAATATCCTTTGTTAACAATTTTTTTTGAAGTAACCGTTTCATCGACTGAAATATCCACGACATTAAGCAACTTGCATGTCCTAACATTATAAAATTCAATGTGTCGAGTGCTGCCACTATAGGTGGTCACTGCAAACACCTTACTTGATGAGTTATAAAAGGTATACTTTAAAGTAATAATTCCGCCCGTATTGACTTTACACTGCTTCTTTTTACTGGGATTTGAAAATATTAGTTCCTCGCCAGGATCATTAAATACTACCCAATCAACAACGTACTTACCGATCTTAGCTGAATAGTTTATTTTTCCCTTATAGTTTGATGCCTGCACATGCATCGCCTCTTTAGGACTTATTTTTATATTGACTGCCTGCCATTGACAACCATCAGCATAACTATTGAATGCATATACAACAAACACCAACAATATTAGTTTTTGGCACCTCATCTCATTACTCTCCAATTTAATCCATTAAACAAAAAAATCCCGATCACCTCCGCCTGCAACACTCTACTACTGATTTGATTTTGTAATTAATTACTTTGCTATTTTACTACCCTAAAATTTCATCTACAAAAATAGTACTCTCGCGTCATCGATACTCACCTTAGCAATATAATAGTTTCGTACCAAAACTGTACTACTCAACACTCAATATAAAAACCTTTGCTTTCGACTTTATTTTTGGCCAAATTAACAAGCGGTTATTATGAGTGTAGTAATAGCCAACAGATTCTTGTGCTGTTGGCTTTGCCTCGCCAATACTGGATTTGGATTTAACAAAATGAATGACTATTTCATCGGGCGGCCCACTATATTGGCTCATAACTTTCTTTATCAGTAGCGTAGCCTCACGCTTGTTATTTACATTTAAATCTCTACACACGACATACATCGTTGATTTTTGCTCATACCCAGGAGCCACCTGACCGCATTTAGCATATACCCAATGATTTGTTACCAATAAAAGCAACATCACTATTACTCGTCTATTTATCAACTCTTCACCCTTGTTTGCAATTGTAGTGGCATAGCGAATTTGATCACCTAGTCTGAGCTATTATAATATGATAAGTTAACTTAGTTTACCTCACACTCCCTTATACGAATTTCAGCAGTCTACAAAAGCCCTACCGATACAAGCTCAACACCAACTTGCTTGATTTTCAGGTTGATTGATCAGCTCCTGGATATTTGCCTCGATCACTCGGTATCCGACATTACCGTAAATAATTTGTCGCCCTTCATTGAGTACCAAGGATGGGCTCCCCACCACTCCATACTGTTCTTTAAGCTGTAAATCAGTATCAAGTGCCGAGAATGCCTCGCCACTGTCTATTAACTGTTGAATTTTATTAATAGGAAGCCCCAATTTTTCAGAAATCTCGACTTGGAAGCGAAAGTGAGAAATATCTACCAAGTCTCTAAAAAATGCTAAGCGAAATTCCCAAACCACTCGTTCAAAAATACTTTTATTACTAGTAGTTGACAGACTACTCGCGCCTAACTCGTCGCGAGCATCTAAAATTTGTATAGCCTTGAGAAAGAGGTGACAACCTCCAGAACTAACAGGCGTATTTTTAACCCAAATATCAGGGTGAATATCAATATGGTCGAACCTTGATCCTATACTACGAACATGTTTCGCATAATCTGACACTCCTCCATCACTCCAGTGTTGCTCCATTTTTGGTTTTACTGATCCGAATATTGAAATGAAATGTTCTTCAATAATTATCTTTGAATCAAACGTTTGCACCAACCTATCGAGTCTAACTTGGGCTAAGTATGCCCAAACACAAAGTATATCGCTAAAATAGAGAACCTTGAATTTTTCCTCGGACGACATCAAAACTACCTCACATTTATAATATATAAAATGGGACCTGACTTAAGCTATCTATAAAATCTTTTGTATATTTCATATGACAAGGCATCTTATCAACACCGAATTCACTATACCTCTTCACGCTGAATAGACTGCACAGGTCCATACAGCCCAACCAGGCACACTCTCAAATAAAAATTTTTTATAAACCAATAGCACTTTAAAATACCACCCATCGACTAATAGCTACTTAAAACTAAATTTTTTACAGTTCACAGGTTCTTTTATTCGTATTTTATCTGCACGCCAATCGCCATTTATTCTATCAAAATGTAATGCGTATTTATTCACTGTATTATAAGTCCCTGAAGTTATTTTATTGACTAATATAATCTTATTGTCACTTTTCATCGTGAATATCCATACATCATCACCAGAAACTAACTTGAGTGTATTGCCAAATTTGAAACTTGCTTGATGCTTCGGAAAGAAATTTTTTGGATACGCACCACAATAATATTGCAGTCTCTGACCATAGGAACTATAGATTGTTCGCATATTAAACTTATTGTATAAATCATTTAATGTTAACTCTCCTGCAAAGACATTAAGAGGCAACATCACTATTAATAATACTTTATAAAAATTCAATTTTCGTTTTTTGCTTAACTGCACAACAACTCCTAACATGTTATAAAATACTTCGCACACCAATCTACCTTGCTCAACTTTTACTAACCTATCATTAAAATTCATCAATCCTTCTGGACTAATGACTCAGCAACACACCAGTAAGAGATCTTACTCAATATGTGACTGACACAGTAAGCAGTCAAGTCTGCTCGCCACTTTTTTTATCACTAGCTCCTTCACTATTAAGTTTTTCAGCAATAAGCCTTGTTAACTCTGACTCGAGTTTCTTAATAGCTAATATTTTTAATGCGTTAGTAATTAAAAATATCCGCTTACCACATACAACCCGAAACCCTGTACTTGGGTATCGATTATCCATACTGCCCCACAATAGAACAATGGCACTAACGGAATTGCTGGAACAATTGCAGCTCCTACCTCTGGTTTCCGCCCATTTTTTAAGTGCCTGACATTCCCCTCTTTCACCTCTAAAATGAAACCGATAAAACACGAGAACAAGGAAATAATAATTGCCATTGCGTATATCATCGAATATCAACCGATACAAAACTGGTGATCTTATTAAGCGAACTTAATATTCTACAATTCATTACTTTACCCAAGATTATTATGGGGATAACGACACAGACAATATCACAGCACTATTCTACAAAAATGCCGCACTCAGCAGACTAAGAATCAAAGATAAGATTTACATCATCAGCACCAAAACAAGACTAAAGTTTCTTTGGCCATAACCACTCCGTGATCTTGTAACATTATCACTAGCGGTCAATCGTTCAAATTAAAAATATATTCACGACCTTAGTTAGTGCCCATCCATAACACTCATTCTTTGATAACACAAAAGCCATTGCCAAATGGATCTGCACAATAAGCAATCGAGCCCCAGTCACCCTTAGCACCACCTTCATGGAACCCGCCCCACTTTAATATTGCCAATACCAGTTCATCAACATTCTCACAGAGAAAATCTAAATGCACAGGTGTCCAATGACGCCTGTAATCTCGAACGACATCACTTGACTCTAGAGGCTGGGTACCTGATTCTTTTTGTTGTAGATATATATCGGAGTTATCTACAGAAAGAACCACCATATCAGCCCCTTGCTCGCGCACTTTCTTACAACCTAATGCTTCAACATAAAAATCCACTGCTTTCTTTAAGTCCAATACATCAATACTGACTGAAATTTTCACTATATTACCTTCTCTACTAAATTTATTTAAATGATCACTTGATTACTTTCGGAATAAAATAAAACTCTTTTAACCTGTACAGACCTACTAGTGTGACATACCTCTACACCCGTAAACTCAGCAATGCCTTAGTTAGCAGAGGGAAGCGGTCATTACCCTAAGGTTGTTTGCACACAGCACTGCGCAAAAACAATGCAGATATTAAACATAGACACAATTCGACAATAACCGAAAACAGCGCTTCCAGACTCCAAAGCAGACGATAGACCATTATCACTGACAACGGTCCTTTAATTTGAGTTTAGCTACTGAAGAAGGTCTAAATCAAATATCAGGCAAGTCTTCAAATTCCTTGCGCTTTGCCTCAAACCACTTTTCCATCTCATCGGGTTTTTGCATGAGTTTTTGAATTTTACTCATAGCTTCTAGATGACCAGCATCTTGCTTTTGAAACATCTCCATTCCATGGCTCTTACTCTTTTCAACTAACTCCTCAAAAGAGCTAGCGTTAAATACTTCATCACAGGCCCCACCAAGTTGTTTACAGGTCATTTTTTTCATGTAATTCTCTTTGTTTTTAATTATTGACAAATAAATGCACTAACACACTAATATTTTAGACGACATTTAATTTTCCGTAAACAACAACAGTACAACTTAATATCTTGTAGGGCCACACTTATCATCGTAGTCAAAGCGTGTAAAGCCTCCGATAAAGGTATGAGTACCTATGCAGATACTAAAGGGCTTATTAAAATGAGAAAGCTGATGTAGAATGCCAGCAGAAGTTGAAGCTAACTTTATGATAGAGAGGCATTTAGTAAAAACTTGTTTAACCAGACTAACATTACAGTTTTAGTCTGGTTAAACAAGGAATACTTACAAGACCTGTGTATAGTCAAGTTAAATGATAGCAAATATATTGACACAAACTGCTACTACAAGAGATAAGCCGTAACAAATTTCAACTATAGATTGAACTTATACATGCTATTGAAACCCAACAATTCCTTATATACTACCTTGATTTTTTCACAGTGCTATAACCTACTACAGAACCTTCCTTATAGAAAACTTCGCCAGCTCCAGAAGCAGAAGACACTGTTCCATAGATTACTGTTTTGCCTCCGTTAACGACTAATGTATTGACGACTCCTCTTATACTAACAGCGCCTCCGTTATTCCTTACAGCTCCATTCACAACACCTGTCACCACTAACCTACCACCTTTAGTTACCACAATATCGCCCATACTAACACCAGAAAAAAATAGTGCTCCACCTGAAAGTACTTTAGCGCCTGCAATATTTCCCGATTCTGACTTAGATCTGGTAATAGTCATAATACCTTTCAGCCCAAAACCAAAACCAGCACCAGCACCAACACCAACACCAACACCTCCACAGTTGCCATACGTAGTACCATTAACAATACTGCATGCTGCTTGTCCATATATTGGTACTAATAGAAAGAAGAAAATGGTGATTTCAAATATACGCTTCATTAACTTTTATTCCTTATGTATTTAAAAGACTGCCCAGTATCACACATGATGAACATAGGCTCAATTCAAAAAATCTCTTATACTATAATTGAACAAAGTATACTGACCATAACAGAAACATTATATTATAGAGTTAGGAATTTTCCTCTATTTATCTATCATCACTCTAAAGATTATCCACAACCAATCGTGAATAAATTTCTCAGTAGTTATTGAATATTGCACGAATCAACACTTAACATAACGCAAGTCAACACAACCTAACGATTGAGAAGACAACATTAAATTGCTACGAGATACTTTATATACCCACAAAGATGCAGAGTAAATGGTGAATGTGATGATGGGGCTATACTTAGGATTAGGTGTAATTAAGGTTGGGAAAAGCGATCACTCTAGTGTTATCTTTTCATTTCAATATAATTAGGAAGCGCTTTTATACTTTTGATCCAAGCATTAATATGTGGATAGCGCTTTAAGTCAAACCCACCCTCATGTGCAACGTGTGTATAAGCAAATAGACTAATATCCGCGATTGATGGGCGGCTCCCGACAAGAAAATCATATTGAGATAGTTGTGATTCCATTACCAGTAGTGCTTTGTGTCCACCTTTTTGTTTGGATTTATATTCATCCAGTCGTTCAACAGGCAAACCAAGATAAGTATTAATATATCGAGCAACTGCAATATTAGGTTCATGACTATACTGCTCAAAGAACTGCCACTGTAAAACTTTAGTTCTTTCTAAGCGAGAAGAAGGCAGGTAATCAGACCCATCAGCAAAATAATGTAGTATTGCATTCGACTCAGATATATATTCGGATTTATTGATTTCTAATACAGGTATTTTGGCATTAGCATTCATACCCAAAAATTCTTTCGTATTAGTTTCATTATTAAGTATATCGACATGCGTCCACTCATGTTCAACATGGAGAAGCTGCATAAGCAGCTTTATCTTGTAGCAATTCCCAGAGAGCATATCCCCGTAGATACGGTACATACTATTTCCTTCTTTAATATTGATGCTATTTTAACAGCAGTGGTAGCAGTTTGTTATACTGGCTCACTATTGGAATTTTTTCTGAAAAAATATTTTTCCAGAGTAATCATCTAGTTTAAACCTCATCACCAAAAATATCGTCAGATATGATAGTATAGAAAAATGGTACATAGGTTAATACTGCTCCTTGATATATCCCAAGATTTCTCCAAGTATCTGCAAGAGCCTCCAACACTGATTCGTTATCAATGTCTTGTGCTAGTGCTTGCAACATAGGAATTAGAGATTTCACACTAGGTTCTTTAGCATATTTATTTAACAACTTAATTGCGCTATCAATATCCGCAACGTCTAATTTATCTGTAACATTTCTCATATCTTATTGCATCCGATTTATTAACAAGTAGCAACCTCAGTTACTATCAACAACAATTAAGCTCATTATTAAGTAGCTACCAATACTGGCACAAAACATCCGTTTTATATAATCTTCTAGATGCTTTCAATCCAAATTATACCATACATACTAAAGATGAAAAACGACAGCTAAAGACCTCAAGTAATACATTTAATGGCTTATATTATAGGGTAAGGAATTGCATTGTTTCGACTAGACATTTTGTTTTTGATAATAACGTAATACTGAAATAACCAGTACCAAATAACACTTAGGGAGAAATCCATTAGCCTATCTCAAATTTCAATTTTGTTCAGGCTCTCCTGCATTAGATTAACCAGCTCAAATCACTGTTGTAGATCTTCTTTTTTCCACTTTGCAACAAGTCGAGTCTCTCAATTATTTCAAAACGTCTGCTATGATACTTTCTTCCGTATACATTAATAGCCTCAGCTTCTATCTGTCGGTTAATCAACACTTTATTTTACTTGGATTATTCAAATTTAAATGAAACACTTTAAATATTAGGAAAATTTTTGGTTCCAATTAAAATCCATCATTAGACAGACTATTTTGACCAAACTGCAAATTCATTTCCAGCAGGCTCTGAAAAATGAAACCTCCGTCCTCCGGGAAAAGTAAATATTGCCTTTAATAGAGTACCACCTGCCTTCACAATTTTGGCTTGCGTGTCTTCTATATTTTTACTGTAAAAAACAACGAGTGCAGCGCCTGTATTGGTCGACGAGCTGAAATCTGCTTTATAAAAACCGCCATCAAGACCTTGATTAGAAAATGAAGTATAGTCTGGACCAAAGTCTTGAAACTCCCACCCGAATACTTGTGTAAAAAAACGCTTAGTGTCGTCCAGATTTTTAGAAGGAAACTCTATATAATTTATCTTTTCATGCTCATTCATTTTCACCACCATAGTATTAAAAATGCTAGTCGCTACTCCATAAAGATCACTACTTTAATTTTATTTAAATCTTTTTATCGCCCTTTATTGAATGGCGTTTTCAAATTAAACTATTTGTTATAGACAATTATTACATTGTTTGAATTGTACAAGCCGATACTTAGTACGCTATATGAGAGAGCATGGTTAATTCTAGGGCTTATCCAAGCCAACATCCATCCTTTTGTTCAGCAACTTAGCACTGGCTACCCCGTATCTTGTACAAACGGGTTCTTTAGTGGAGATTACATCATGAGATTTTTTTCCTTCACCAAAGTAAAAATTTCTTACCACTTTGTGATACTCATCAACATGTTCGAAACTCATGCTATGACTATACACCACTTTCCGGGACCACTCATCCTCACCTAGAGTGACAAAACTTTTACTTCTACCACTTGCCTTCCAATTTGAAACTTTACACTCACCATCCGCTATCTCCAAGTAGAGTCCTAATTCCCTCAAGCGACTTTCACTGATGGGTTCAAATATTTTTACTCGAGGCCTTTGAAATAGATCAGATTCCGTGTAATCAATAGATTGAAATAATATTCCTTCTTCTAAATCAATGCCATTTATTCGATAATACTCAGGTACAGCGTTTCTTACTTGGGAGTCTGGATGCCCTCTAGATTGCTTACTCCATGTTGTCTTTATTTGTTGTATAAGTACAGTCATCTTCATGCCTTAGTCTAGGGTTTGGCTCTCTTCAATTTATCTCGTCTTATCCAATTATTACGCTTGGAAAGACCGACCAATAAACTCAGGGCCTATGATTTGATTTCTTTATCACCCGGCATACTGTGTTCGCAATACTATTAGACAAGTCTGGATTTTTAACTGCTCTTGCAAGCGTTACGCTGCCAACCAACATGGATATAGTAGCCCAAGATTTTTCTAAATTTTCCTTACCATCTTTCTCAAACAGCCCCCCTGAAAAAATGTCAACTATCTCCAATAGATCATTTTCAAAAATGGTACGTGTTTCATCATCTGATCGAGCCACTTCCGATGTGAGGCTTTGCATTGCACAACTATTCGATAAATCACTGCAACGCTTCTCTCCAAGATAAATCTCGCTAAATTTTTCTAGCCAGTCATCACCACACTCTGCCTGCAATTGTTCAATAAGCTCTTTAACCTGAGATAAGCCCTCATGTATGGCCTCTCGAAAGGCACCCGCTTTTGACCCGAAATGCGCATAGAAAGCACCTGAAGTTACCTTTGCTTCTTTTGCCAGTCCATCAACACCAGCCCCATCGTATCCATGCTGTTTAAACCCACTATGAACAGCCTCCAAAATACGTTGATGAGTTGCCTCTTTCTTACTATTGATTCTATTTTTCATCATGACACCCGCGCTGACAGAATAGCGTCATTATATCAAATATTATAACGATCGCTATTTTTCTTGACATATAACGACCGTTATATTATTTTATATAACGATCGTTATATTGTATTACTGAATGACGATATTCAATCGATTTTTGATATTAACTACTGGGAGAGATCATTATGCCAATTACCATCACTTTGACAAAAGGTGTAGTACAAGAAACATTGCAAAATCAATTAGTTAAAGATATTACAGATTCTTTTTTGCAGCATCATAATTTGGAGGGAAACAGTGTAATGACACCGAATGTCACGACTCAATTACACATACAGCCACTAGAAACAACATTTTCTGGTGGAAAGCCTATATCAGGCGCCTGGGTTGAGATAAAAGTCCCATCCTTTGCACTTGCTGACAGGACTGTTCAGAGAGATTTTTTTTCTAGTGTCACGGAAATAATATACAAGTCTTCTGGCAAGCAACTACCCAAAGAACAAATCTGGACTAACGTACTGCATACTGTCGATGGCACTTGGAATATGGATGCTGTAGCGATGACTAATGAAGAACTACTTCAAAAAATTTCACAAGGATAAAACAATAACACTTCACTGGGAGGGTATCTTTACCCTCCTTAAGCAACACACACTTAAGGCATCAAAGATCAAAGATCAAAGATCAAAGATCAAAGATCAAAGATCAAAGATCAAAGATCAAAGATCAAAGATCAAAGATCAAAGATCAAAGATCAAAGATAAAAGATAAAAGATAAAAGATAAAAGATAAAAGATAAAAGATGAAACAGCATACTTGACCATTCGACCAATAACACAATACAAGAGATTAACTATATGAGAAGAATATTGCACACTATGTTACGCGTCGGAAATATGCAACGCTCTGTAAATTTTTATACACAGATTATCGGCATGAAAGTGCTACGCACTTTAGAACAACAGGATGAAGCATATACTCTCGTATTTTTAGGCTTTGAAGATGAATCGGAAACAAGCGTTCTTGAACTGACGTATAATTATGGTATCTCTACTTATGACTTGGGAAATGCCTATGGTCACATTGCTATCGGGGTTGAAGATATTCACAAAGTATCTGCTGATATGAAAAACTGCAATATCCAATTTTCTCTGGAGCCTTGCAAACTTATGGGTAGCAATGAAATCATAGCATTTATTACTGATCCAGACGGTTATAAGATCGAACTAATCGAGCGCCCCCGTTATGATTCAAATACACAAACTCAGGTGCATACTTAACGTTAATAAAATAAAGGCCATTGCCACTTGAAGAATTTAAGAGGTATAGCGACGCCAATACGTTTCGCGCCAATAGTACAGTACAGTTGGATCTCGAGGATAGGAGTCTACATAGTTAATACCGGATTGCGGCTGTTCAATATTATCTTTATTTTCGTCAATGGGTCGCCAGCTGTCATCACGTTGTTCACCCGGAACTGGGGCACGAGCTACGGATATATTACGCCTTTCGGCGGCCCAGTATTGAGGCTTTTAATGCTGCGAGGCTTTTAATGCCGCAGCCAGAATATCCGGCTTTATAAAATAACCAAAACCTGCATTGTTTAGGCGCAAAATCAGCTCGTTTTTATGACAAGCAAGTGATAATGCCGTTTGCTCCAGATCCCAATCATTTTTAGCAAGAGATTTTAAAAGAAAGCCTCGTTTGGCCTGCGCACGAGATAACTGATAGGTTTTCATATACTCTATGCTGCCATCCACCCGCAACAGAGCTTCACCAATAAAATTTGGTGTATTATTATCCAGGTCGGTCATAAATCTTTGCAAGGAAAATTTTCCCAAACGATTTGTTTGCCGAGATTCAATCTTGGGCAAAATCATATCTCGTAGTAAATCATCGTGTTGGTGTTGGTGGTTTTTCCGTGCAAGTAAAGAAAGTGTCTCAAGATCATCCAGCGAGTTCACTTTTAAATTCTCTATTCCTAAATCTAATTCAGGCACATTATACAGACTTAAACCATTATAAAATATGAGTTCACCATAGAAATCTTCAATTAAACTGGCGTGCATTAAGCGATAGTCAGCCGGGTGTGGCACAAGAAAAATAGAGGCCGGTGAGTCGGCCACAAAAATAATAACACCGACTTGCTTATCATGGACTTCAAATACGCGTAAAGCATCTTCAAGATCGCGAATTTGTATGCCAGCAACAGTTTTTTCAGATCGAGACCCCAGACCACTCTTTAAAACTGATTTGGAGTATTCACTCCATGCAATATTCGGCCCGCCAAAACATAAGCTTAAAAATCCTTCCATGGCCAAATGTAATGGCAGGAAGCGCACCTGGCGGCTGTTTTCTTTTTTCACCATTCGATGTTCAATTTGAACTCTCGAATAATGACTGTCAGGACTTTTGCCTCTTTTACTTAATTCACAGCCATAGGGGACAACGGGCTTATTATCAGAAGACCAGCGTGCGATCATGCCATGAGGAATATAACTGCAATACACAGTCTTCGCATCATACACATAAGTTTCTTCTGCATCATATTTTTTTAGGCCGAGTCGTAGATCTTCATTGTAATTTTCTTTAATTACAGGCACCAGGCGAATATTACCCCAGACTTGTGATGGGGCAAGATCAAACTGATCAAGATTTATTTGAGTCAAAAGATTATCGATTGGCACTGTTTTTTTCTTCTATATATTTTTTATATACAAAGGCTTCGAGAAGATCAATGCTTGCCCGACCATTCGAAAAACGACAATATTCCAGTATAACAGTGATGTCTTCGGCATTTCGTATGCCTACAGTGGTGATAGTATTAGCCAGTTTTTTCACGTTAAAACTATTGGCGTCATACACGGGATTAAGATGTATTATGTTGGTATTACTTGTCTGTTTTAGCCCCAGCCATGCGTGATGAATTTGAGCGGTTAACCCTGCAGGATCATTTTCAAAGCCGTCTGATAAAATAAGTAGTACATCAGGCTCCATTTTTAGGGCTTTAATAAAAGGATCGGCGATATTAGATTGTCCTTTAGGGTACAGATGTAACGGCCTAGTTACCGGAGTTGACCAAAATACTTTATAGTTTTTTACGGTGCGCTGTAGAATTTGGTGTAGCGCAAATCCAATGGCTAGTGGACGTCGTTTTTTCTCTATACTGCCCCACATCGAAAAACTTCGATCAACAACGAGTGCGATCTTATCTTCAGTAATGGCGCTGTTTTGAATAATATTTTTCGCATGGTGAGACAATGCGACCTCAAAGTCATTTTGTAGCAACTTTTGTTTTTCATATGACAACGACAGCCAATAGAGTACTAAACGAGTAAGATCTATAGAATTAAAATCGACCTCTAAAGAGATATTTCGCTCACGATCAGCGCTTTTTTGTAATCGAAGTTTTTCATTTTTTGTAAGCTTGGCTTCAATGCCTTTTAAAAAAACATCACGTGCGATGCCATGACGTTGAGCAAAACTTTCTGCGACGGTGTAGGGTAATTCATAAATGGCTTTTTTACTATATTTTGCGCGCTGATAACTGTCAAAAATTGGCGTATCAAAAGCTTTTAAACCTTGTGTCAGCTTTTCAAATAAGAAGCGCGAACGCTCATCAGTTAATTTAATATGACTGTGCAAAACAACCTGCTTGATTTTTGAACGGTACTTTACGGCATCAAAGTCAGGATCATGTCGCGATTCCAAAAAGCATTTAATAACTGCTCTTGTTCTACGATTATTAATACGTTTCTTTTTTAAGTTATGAAATAATTTGAATACTCGGTTAGCAGGCAGCCGACCCAAACAGATCTTGATAAGATCAGACTCTTCTTGTTTATGCCTGACATCTTTTGGAGAACCTGCTGCTAACAAGTTGAACACAATAAGCGCCTGATTAAAATGATTTATTCCAGTTGCCAGGGTTAAGGCATAAAGTCGCCTGTAGTTACCTAAAATATATTGGTGCAAAAAATTTATAGACAAGCATTGTTGTTCGTCTATGTCATAAAACTCTTTTTGCCCGGTACAGGTAAAGCATGAGTTAATGAACAACACTAGGTCTTCGCCTTCTATTTCAGCAATATTAATCGTCCGTTTTTGAGGTTTGGTCATAACATGCAGCGATCAATCAGGAGGGTACGCCGGGGAGAAGAAAGAACAAGACGTTTTTCTACGTTCGATGTAAATTCGGAAATTGCTCTTAAGTCCCACAGCAGACCCAAAACTTTAACAATGTATAATTACTTTAACTACGTAACTTTAACTACCTAATTTTAACTACGTATAGTCACTTTGATTATGTGCGACTATTCAATGGAGTAGATAGTACTACTTAAGGCTTCTGCAGGCAACACAAAACTTCCATCGATCTGTCGGCAGAGTTAATCCACACGACTTACGTAGATTTCCGGGAACAATAAAATGGAACTTTCTATAGCGGATTAACCATTAGAAAATTACGCTGCCTGGTCTGGTCATTATAGTCGTGAATGGGCTTACTAAAATTTATTGAGGGGTTGACATCACAGTCGCTTGTTAGGCCTTTATTATTTTAATGCTTACCGTCATAATAAGTGAATTTCGGATTTTTATTAAATAGACGTTTATAAATTGGCATGTGTATCCACTTGTAATATTCTTGTTTCTCTTTTAGAAACTTACTGCCTAGATTTTCACTGCAATAGCTACCTGTAACTTCACCTGTGTCCTTATTTTTTATAATTACACATGAATATATGTATTTGTTAATTAAATTATCTTTTTCTTGTAAAGCGGAGTCTAGGGAATCATATTCTGGGTGAAACTCTTTTTCACCTTCTAGTTGGATGTCGCCATCTTCATTTAAAAGTTGACCGAACTCAGCGTTAACTAACCTAATTTCATACATGTCATTATTTAGTCTAATTGAAAAATTCAGGAGGTATATCGACGCCAATACGTTTCGCGCCAATAGTACAATACCGTTGGATCTCGAGGATAGGAGTCTACATAGTTAATACCGGATTGCGGCTGTTCAATATTATCTTTATTTTCGTCAATGGGTCGCCAGCTGTCATCACGTTGTTCACCCGGAACTGGGGCTCGGGCTACGGATATATTACGCCTTTCGGCTGCGCCATACTGAATAAAATTTTTTTGGCCAGTGACTAAAGTGACGTGATTAGAAACACCAGTCATATCAGCAAAGCGTAGTTGTGACAAATCATCTTCCCAACCACATATTGGACATCGCTCATGATATCCTGGCGGTTGATCATTAACTTTATATCCACAGCAGGCACAGGGAAATTTTTTGGGAAACTCCATCATTACACCAAATTACACTATTTACCCTTTTAATAATAGCTGATAATTTAAGACTGTAAAATCATACTGACATTACTCTATCAAATTAATGACTAGTGATTAGTACTCTGTTCACACGTATATAAAGTTTATAAAACTCCAAAATAGTTTACTGCACTGCTCATCATACAAACTAAAAAACTAAGATAAAAAAAGGGCTCCCGAAGGAGCCCTTTTGCTGTTACTAGTTATAAAAACTAACTCACTTTAGGAGCTAATTCACCACTAAGGTAACGGCCAACCATATCATCCATGCTGATAGGTTTGATTTTTGCTGCGTGTCCAGCACAACCAAATGCTTCGAAACGTGCCTGGCAAATTTCTTTCATAGCTTGAGTGGAAGCTTTCAAAAATTTACGTGGATCGAAGTTTGATTTGTTTTCATTAAGGTGTCTACGAACCGCGCCAGTAGAAGCCATACGTAAATCCGTGTCGATATTAACTTTACGAACGCCGTGCTTAATGCCTTCCTGAATTTCAGACACTGGCACACCGTAAGTTTCGCCCATTTCGCCACCGTTAGTATTAATAATTTCTAACCAGTCTTGAGGAACGGAAGAAGAACCATGCATGACTAAATGTGTATCAGGAATACGTGCGTGAATTTCTTTAATGCGGTCAATACGTAAAACGTCACCAGTCGGTTTGCTACTGAACTTATATGCACCGTGTGAAGTTCCGATTGCAATAGCAAGAGCATCAACACCCGTTTTCTTCACGAAATCTGCCGCTTCTTCTGGATCAGTCAATAACAGATCTATATCGAGCTTACCTTCAGCACCATGCCCGTCTTCTTCACCCATCATTCCTGTTTCAAGTGAACCTAGGCAACCTAACTCGCCTTCAACAGATACACCACCAGCATGAGCGATATCAACAACAGTCTTGGTAACACCAACGTTATATTCAAAACTAGCTGGAGTTTTCATATCTGATTCCAAAGAACCATCCATCATAACCGAGCTAAAACCCGATTGGATAGAACGCAAACACACTGCAGGCTCTGATCCGTGATCTTGATGCATTACTACAGGGATATGAGGATATTGCTCAACCGCAGCAATAATCAGGTGACGTAAAAAAGGTTCACCTGCATAAGAACGAGCACCTGCAGAGCCTTGCATAATAACAGGACTGTTAGTTGCTTCAGCTGCTTGCATAATTGCATGCACTTGTTCCATGTTATTTACATTAAACGCAGGCATACCGAAAGAGTGCTCAGCTGCGTAGTCCAGTAATTGTCGCATTGAAATTAAAGCCATTGAAAATCTCCTTAGTACAGTATTTATAAATTTTGATCACAATATTATTTTATTATGAGGTAAAAAAGTAACGTAAAATATTTTGACTGGATAGTGACATCAAGCCAGGTAATCAGTCAGCAATTTGCTATTCAAGCTCATCACCCACTCTTACGATCTGCATGGTATTAGTACCGCCAAGTGCGCCCATTTTATCACCTTTGGTGATTATTACCAGATCACCTGCTCGTACTGTGCCCTGTCTTAGAAGTTCATCAATCACTTCCTTCGTGACATTTTCCTGGGTATTAATATCAGGCGGCATACTCACTGGATATACGCCACGAAAAAGGGTGACTTTACGCCGAGTTTCCACATGTTTGGTAAGGGCATAAATAGGAATCCCTGAACTAATGCGTGACATCCATCGCGCAGTAGCACCTGATTCAGTAAGGGCAGCAATAGCCGTCACCCCTAAGTGATTAGCGGCATACATTGTTGACATCGCAATCGCTTCATCTATAAGAGTAAATTCAGAATCAATACGATGACTGGATTTTCGTGCTCGCGGTTGTTGTTCTGCTTTACGACATACTCGATCCATTGCTGCTACAGCCAAAGCAGGAAACTTGCCTGCCGCCGTTTCAGCGGATAACATCACCGCATCAGTTCCATCCAAAACAGCATTTGCCACGTCGAACACTTCAGCACGTGTTGGAATTTGATTATAAATCATTGATTCCATCATTTGCGTGGCCGTAATAACGACCTTGTTCATATCACGTGTCATTTTAATAATACGCTTTTGTAAAGCAGGCAACTCTGCATCACCTACTTCCACACCCAGATCACCACGTGCGATCATAATCGCATCACTAGTCTCAATAATTCCAGTGAGCACTTCCGTTTTAACTGATTCTGCACGCTCAATTTTGGCCACCAAGTCGCCTTTACCGCCCGCATTACGAAATAACTTTCGAGCTTCTTCCATATCCGCAGCATTACGCGGAAATGATACTGCTAAATAGTCTGCATCGACTTCAGCTGCAAACTGGATATCTGACATATCCTTTTCAGTCAAGGCTTTAGCAGTAAGGCCACCCCCTTTACGGTTAATGCCCTTGCGGTCTGATAAAACACCACCAATCTTCACCTTGCATTGCACTTGGGTGTCAGTGACCTCTTCAACCCACAACTGAATCATCCCGTCATTCAACAATAACGTATCGCCACGACTCACATCTTGAGGAAGTGTTTTGTAAGTAACCCCCACTGCCCCTATATGACCATCGGGAGTGTTTTCGTCTTCCCCTCCCATAGTAATATCGAGAGCAAACTCCTTACCTTCTTCAAGAACAACTTGGCCATCTTTAAACTTACAAATACGGATTTTGGGACCCATCAGGTCCATTAACACCCCAACTTGACGTCCGCGTTGCCAAGCGCGACTACGAATGGCTTGAACTTGCCGACCATGATCTGCATGTGAACCATGCGAAAAATTAATTCGCACAACATCCACACCTGCTTCAATCAAAGAATCCATCACTGTATAGTCATAGTCTTCGATTTTGGGTTCTGGCTCGCCAGGTTTTACTGATGGCAATGGATCTGTTGCCGGCCCCAGCGTGGCTAATATTTTAGTTCTGCGTCGCAATGTGACTCTCGATTTATGTGATAATAATTAATTTGCAGCGCGTTGCTCTAGAATTTCGACAGCCGGTAAGACCTTACCTTCAAGAAATTCAAGAAATGCACCACCACCGGTAGAAATATAAGATATCTTATCAGCAATATTATACTTGTCTACTGCTGCCAGCGTGTCTCCTCCGCCTGCAATTGAAAAACCGTCGCTTTCTGCAATGGCCATTGAAATAGCTTTAGTACCGCCACCAAATTGATCGAACTCAAATACACCAACAGGTCCATTCCAAACAATAGTTCCGGCTTTTTTGATAATTTCGGCAAGTTCTTTGGCTGAATCAGGGCCAATATCAAAGACCATATCATCATCTGCCACTTCATCCACTTTCTTTAAGGTCGCTTCTGCTGTTTCTGCAAACTCTTTAGCACACACGACATCAACCGGAGTAGGAATATCACTGCCGCGCTCTTTTGCTTCGGCTTTAAGTTTAGTCGCTGTTTCCACTAAATCCTGTTCATAAAGTGACTTACCCACTTGATGGCCATCTGCCGCGATAAAAGTATTTGCAATTCCGCCGCCGACAATAAGTTGATCAACAATTTTTGACAAACTTTCAAGAACAGTTAACTTGGTAGAAACTTTAGATCCCCCTACAATGGCAACCATTGGACGTGCTGGATTATCCAATGCCTTACCTAAGGCATCAAGCTCACCTGCCAATAATGGACCCGCACAAGCTACCGGGGCATATTTTGCCACGCCATGAGTTGACGCTTGTGCACGATGGGCCGTTCCAAAAGCATCCATAACGAAAATATCACATAATGCCGCCATTTTTTTAGCTAAGTCATCATCATTTTTCTTTTCGCCTACATTAAAACGGACATTTTCACACAACACTACATCGCCGTCTTGCATGTCATCAATACCGTCTAACCAGTCTTTGACTACCTTAACGTCACAACCTAGTAAACCAGACAAATGCGTAGCGACAGGTTTCATTGAAAATTCTTCGTTATATTCCCCTTCAGTTGGACGACCGCAATGTGACATTAACATTACCTTCGCACCTGCTTTACGGGCATGTTCTATGGTAGGTAAACTTGCTCTGATGCGGGCATCGCTAGTAACCTTGCCGTCTTTTATTGGTACATTCAGATCTTCGCGAATTAAGACACGTTTACCTGCCAGATCTAGATCCATCATTTTAATTACAGACATACTTCACTCCTGAAAAACAAAATATAATTGGGTAGCTATCAATAGACTGATTTGATTGCTATCCAATTATATTTAGTGACGTTCGATCCCATTTAAAAAGGAGATTGAGCCTCACTAAAATATAAAAGCGGTGGTACACTTTCGTCTACCACACGCTACACTACTTATTTCAGTATTAATTCATCTACCGATAAACAACACATCAGTCTTATTTAGAGACGTGCTCTACAACGCGTAACATGTTGCAAGTATAACCATACTCATTGTCATACCATGACACTACTTTCACGAAAGTACTGTCCAGAGCAATACCGGCCTCAGCATCGAAAGTAGAAGGAGCAGTACAACCACGGAAGTCAGTGGAAACAACTTTTTCAGTGGTGTAACCCAGAACGCCTTTCATAGCACCCTCTGAAGCAGTTTTCATCGCAGCACAAATATCTTCATAGCTGGCATCTTTTTCTAATTCAACAGTTAAATCAACCACTGAAACATCAGAAGTCGGTACACGGAAAGCCATACCAGTCAGTTTGCCATTTAATTCAGGAAGAACAACACCTACTGCTTTTGCAGCACCGGTTGATGAAGGAATGATGTTTTCCAAAATTCCACGACCACCGCGCCAATCTTTCATTGAAGGACCGTCAACAGTTTTCTGTGTAGCAGTAGCAGCATGAACTGTCGTCATCAAACCACGTTTAATGCCCCAGTTATCATTTAACACTTTCGCAACAGGTGCAAGACAGTTAGTCGTACAAGAAGCCGCTGAAACAATTGCTTGGCCCGCATAAGATTCGTGGTTAACGCCATAGACAAACATTGGAGTGCCGTCTTTAGAAGGAGCACTTTGAACCACTTTCTTAGCGCCAGCAGTGATGTGTGCCTGACAAGTTTCTTCTGTTAAGAAAAAACCAGTACATTCGATAATGAGGTCAGCATTAATATCGCCCCATTTCAGGTCAGCAGGATCACGCTCAGCCGTTAAACGAATAGTTTTTCCGTTGACGATGAGGTTGTTACCTTCAACAGATATTTCGCCGTCGAAACGGCCGTGCACTGAATCATACTTCAGCATGTATGCGAGGTAATCAGCATCAAGCAGGTCATTAATCCCTACTACTTCGATGTCAGAAAATTCTGCTGCGATCGCACGAAATGCCATGCGTCCAATACGACCAAAGCCGTTGATACCTACTTTAATAGTCATTACTTAAACTCCAATTAAGATAGTAAAAATTGAGATAATAAAATCTGTTAGTACATGAATTGTTATCACCACTGGCGGCCAGTGTCATCACCATGCCGCTCAGCTTTTGATTGATAAATTGATTAAGACCCTTCGATTGCTTTCACTACATTTTCAACCGTAATGCCAAAATGCTTGAAAACATCTGCCGCAGGGGCTGATTCACCAAAGGTATCCAGGCCAATGACCTTGCCATTAAAGCCGACATATTTACCCCAACCACTGGTCACGCCTGCTTCTACTGCAATACGAACAGCAACCGATGATGGTAAGACTGATTCACGATACGCTTCGTCTTGTGCATCAAATACATTAGTACTTGGCATAGAAACCACGCGGACCTTTTTACCACTTGCTTGTTCTGACGCAGCAGTGGCCAGTTCTACTTCAGAACCTGTCGCAATCACAATCACATCCGGTGTACCTTTACAGTCTCTAAGGATGTATCCACCCTTGTTAATAGCTGTAATCTGCTCATCAGTGCGAGACTGATGCTTGAGATTTTGACGTGAAAAAATCAAACATGAAGGGCCGTCTTTACGCTCAATTGCTGCCTTCCAGGCGACCGCTGATTCCACAGCATCACAAGGACGCCAAACGTTCATATTCGGAATCAAACGCAAAGTAGCTGTTTGCTCTACACCCTGGTGAGTCGGACCATCTTCACCCAAACCAATAGAGTCATGCGTGTAAACAAAAATAGGATTAATCTTCATCAATGCTGCCATACGCAAAGCATTACGAGCATATTCTGAAAACATTAAGAAGGTCGCGCCGTAAGGCACAAATCCACCATGTAACGAAATACCATTCATCATCGCTGACATGGCAAACTCACGTACACCATAATAGACATAGTTACCATCATCATTATCGTGCACACCTTTGGAGCCAGACCAAAGTGTCAAATTCGAACCTGCAAGGTCAGCAGAGCCGCCCATGAATTCAGGCAGTAATGGGCCAAAACCATTTAATGTATTTTGCGATGCTTTACGACTTGGAATTGATTCTGCTTTCTCAACCACTGACTTAACATACGCAGCACTTTCTTCTTCCCAATTAGCAGGAAGATCGCCGGCCATACGACGTTCAAATTCAGCGGCTAGCTCAGGATGCGCTTTTTTGTATTCTGCAAACATCCCATTCCATTCAGTTTCATTTGCTGCGCCGTCTACTTTAGCATCCCAAATATCATAAATATCCTGAGGCACTTCAAAAGGACCATGCTCCCAACCCAGTTGTTTACGTGTTAGCGCAATTTCTTCATCGCCTAATGGAGCACCATGGCAATCTTCTTTACCACCTTTATTCGGTGAGCCAAAACCAATCGTTGTTTTGCAACAAATCATGGTAGGTTTGCCCGTTTCTGCTTGTGCTTCGCCAATGGCTGCTTTGATCTCGTCAGCGTCATGACCGTCCACGCCAGGGATTACATGCCAACCGTAAGCTTCAAAACGTTTTGGAGTGTCGTCTGTAAACCAACCTTCCACTTCTCCATCAATTGAAATGCCATTGTCATCATAAAACGCTATCAACTTACCTAGCTTTAAAGTTCCAGCCAGTGAACAGGCTTCATGAGAAATACCTTCCATTAAACAACCATCCCCCAAAAACACCCAAGTGTTATGGTCGACAATTTTATGCCCGTCGCGGTTAAACTGACCGGCCAATGCTTTTTCAGCTAGAGCCATGCCAACACCGTTGGTAATACCCTGACCTAAAGGACCAGTAGTAGTTTCAACACCTGGTGCGTAACCGTATTCAGGGTGCCCTGGAGTTTTAGAGTGTAGCTGTCTAAAATTCTTAAGGTCATCAATGGATAATTCATATCCAGTGAGATGTAACAGAGAATAAATCAACATTGATCCATGACCATTGGACAATATAAAACGATCACGGTCCGCCCAATTTGGATTGGCCGGATTATGTTTTAAATAATCGTTCCACAATACTTCTGCAATATCGGCCATGCCCATAGGGGCTCCCGGATGACCGGAATTGGCTTTTTGTACTGCATCCATACTCAATGCGCGAATGGCATTAGCTAACTCTCTACGCGTAGGCATAGCGACACTCCTATTATATAACTTGAGAATTCTGTATCACTCCACATCAATGATGTGCCTATGCTGATCCTTGGATTCAATACCAGGACTAACACCAAGCTAAACACTCTGGGAGTTCTTATAATAACCTGACCAATAAAGCCCAACAGGTTCTTTCAGGTAACATGGATTAATTAACAATAAACACACATACTTTTAATTTAAATGCATTCACTAAAGGAGGTATTCACCATCCAGGCCTTACCTTTAATAATATAATCAAATAACAATGAAATTCCTGAGTCCCTGTCAATCAGGGAGCGCACATTTTCCCTTACTTCTGTTATTTCAGCAACCTGTATCGACTTATTGTTTAATTAGTGAGCAATTAAGTTGAGTGAATTTTGATTATTGCGGAGGACTATATATGACTAATAAATAGGCAATCTTTAAAGAGGATCATTACTTAAGCCATTGATTAAATTACATTCTATATCATAAATTAAATCTCCATTAATAGTCAGCACAATTATTTTCACAAAAGTTTATCAATAGCTGGATCATTAATTGTTATAAAGCTTTTTACTATCAGGAATGGCTGGCATGATATGGACTATTGATATTAGCCTCTGGGAAAATCGACTCATCTGTTCCTAAGTTCGATTATTGAAAACTCACCTTTAAAATAGTGATCACAAAAACTGATTAGCGCTATTCACCCGCCAAGTCATTAAAAGTCGAGACGATATTGGCCTGCAGACATGATTTAACAATCACAAAGGTAATACAAGCCCAACAATCTAAGCCAAGTAATTTATTTTATGCGAATTAGTGACTCGATCCATCAGGGTTAATCCTGTATAAAGGGACTCAGTTTTAAATTTCGAGGATGGTCATGAAAACGACAACGATGCTTATTTTGATTTGTTTAGGATCCCCTGCTATTGCAGCAAATTTATCGGGGCAAGAACAACAACAAATCATGACGCATGTACAACAACTACAAGACGCTGCTAATGCTGGCCAATACGCAGTCGCCATTAATTTAATGCCAGATCAATTTTATACACTCAACAAAATACCAAAAGCAACCCTATTGACTGTCGCACAAAAAGTCGCCAAAAAACTCAAAAATGTCGGCATGAAAATCACTGGCCAATACCAAAAACCTAAAGTTGCCTATCAGTGCAAGTTGAGTAAAATCGCCTTTGTTCGTGGGAAAATTCATGTAGAAACACAAGGCAGGAAATTTTTTACGACTGGCTTTATACTCGCCTCACGTAACCAAAATCAAAATGAATGGCGCTTTCTTGATGGCTCTAACCCCAGTACGAGACGACGAGCATTTTACGATTCAATGTTTGGTTGCCAAGGAATTAAAATAGATATTCCACCCTACTCAATGAAACAATTGTAGGCAAAAACTATTTTAACGATACCCCTCTCTTCATTGTTAATTTTTACTTGAATTGAGGTTCAAGCAGTTTTATCGTTAACCGGTCCTATATCAGTGATATTAGTCCTATTGTTCATCTAATATCGCTGATGACATTTTATAAAAAACGTGCGATTTCTGCTATTCACAAGAAATATCGACACTAGTATTCACTTTCGAATTTATTAATCTACCGAGTTATCTGACGACAATTAATCATCGATCGATTAATAATTTAAAAATCTATTTTTAATTTGCACTTTCGCTTTTTTCAATAAATCCCTTAACCCTCGCATAGGATATCGCTTTCTTGCTGCATGCCGCGAAAGTAGTTCTTTATTTTTTTCTGCTTGTGCCGATTCAGTATGATGCTGAGTCACAATATTGTTGAGCACATTAAATAAATTATATTGATTCAACACTTTTTCACGTGCTTGTCGAATCGCAGGCAATCGCTTTTCATATTCATTATTTTGGATTGCTTTTTTAATAATCTCACAGGCTCCTTGTGGGTCGTTGATATCGATAGCAATATAACTATCCTTAGGGAAATAATCATCAATATTAGGACAACCATAGTAGATAGGTAAACAGTAGGCTAAATAAGGATCACTTAATTTTTCAGTCCAGTGATGGATTGCATAGTGGTTTTCAATCGCAATATGATATTTATAATCGGACAATGCTTCTGCCTTATCATCCATTTCTCGCACACCATGACCGAACAAATCCATGTCAGGAAATTGTTGTTTAATATGCTGAATAAAATGGTAGCGCTTATAATGTAAAGTATGTTTTTGCTGCTTGGTCGAACAAACACTCGCCATGATTTTGGATTTAGGATAAGAATCTGCCGTTTGAAGCTGATCAAAAGTCATAATATTTTTTGGGCCCCTACCAAAAAACCAACGCAGTGCAGGCTGTGAAAAAACACGATGGGGGTGCCTAAGGGCTGAGAATTCTTGACTCGTTAATACATGACCAAACTGCTCCACAAAATATTGGCCATATATTTTTATATTAGAAGGCTCCATCGTCACTAATATGGTATGAGCCGGCGCACAACACAAATCAATTTTACCGGGAATTTTTTTTCCATTTTCAATCGTCGCAGGCACATCGTCATAAATGACTAACCAGTCATAATCGTTATTGTCATCATCAAATATAAACTGACACTCCCCCCACCGAGGGTGCTGATCAGGCAGTTGTGCACGATAGTACTCAGATACGTCATTACAAATGAACTTAACTTTGATCATCCCGGGTTTCCTGTATCAGTGATCGCGAGGCTTGTTAATCGGTTTTTATACACCTATGGTGGCTGCATTCGTTTTGAAAATATTTGACACAATCAAACCCATCCTTGACTTTAAAGCCTGAAAATCGGTAGCGATTGCAATTAATGATTATGTCTAAGCAAGGTGACTAAATCCTAGTCAAGCCACTTTATTGAGCAACCCATACTAGGTATTTGTTCTTTTGGACCATTTCCAGATTGTGCGACTAATTGCATTGCATTAAATAAATCACGCGCTACGTCAGGCCCCGCTGTTTCTTTACGGCTTTCGTCTAGCCTTCCACGATACTGTAACGCCATCTTAGAATTATATCCAAAAAAATCCGGTGTACATACCGCACCATAAGCCTTAGCGACTTGCTGTGATTCATCAAACAAATAAGGAAAAGGATACTGATATTTCTCAGCTGTTTTTTGCATATTATCAAAATTATCATCAGGATAATTAACGCTATCGTTGGAATTAATGGCCACACTATTAATCCCCATCGCCTTGAGTTCATTCACATCACGAATAATTCTTTCACGTACCGCAATAACATAAGGACAATGATTGCAAATAAACATGATTAGCAAACCCTTTTCACCGCGACAATCTTGCAAGGACCACTCCTTACCATCAACACCTGGCAATTTAAAATCTATCGCAGGTAAATCAAATTCACAGACAGGGGTTTCAAGACTTACCATAATAATTCTCCATCATATTTTAAAACGCTCTATTGGCGAGAGCCACAGTCACAGTTCAAAAAAGATTTTAACAATATCTGAGCTTGAAGCCTATTTGCAATTCGCTAATACCCATATTAATAATAATTAGTAAGCGATTGTACTAACAGCCTCATCATTAACAGGAACAAATAGATTAGTGTCATAAAGGCTTACTACAAGATCACTATCAGCGCACTTTGCGCTTACTTATAATAGTAACATGATGATAAACAAGGTAGACTATCCGCTTTTAGTAAATGCGCCAATTTTACTTGTCGCTTATTTATGGTGCAGGTCAGCATCAATAAATATTAATTTATTTTTGGATTGTCGTCCCATATTAGGTCACTATAATCCCAAGTAAAATCTGATTAAGTTATTGTTTTAACAGGAAGACTACACTATGGCTAGATCATCTTTGTTTACTTCTGAATCAGTATCAGAAGGTCATCCGGACAAGGTTGCTGATCAAATATCAGACGCTGTCCTAGACGGAATTTTAACCCAAGACAGCAGCGCTCGCGTGGCTTGTGAAACACTGGTTAAAACTGGGATGGTACTCATTGCCGGTGAAATTACCACCACTGCTTGGGTAGACCTGGAGGAAATTGTACGTAAAACAGTCAAGGAAATTGGCTACAATAGTTCAGAAATGGGCTTTGATTGGGAATCATGCGCAGTATTAAATGGGATAGGCAAACAGTCCCCAGATATTGCGATGGGTGTTGATGACTCTGAAGATCACGAGCAAGGTGCTGGCGACCAAGGTTTAATGTTTGGCTATGCAAGCAATGAAACAGATGTGTTAATGCCTGCTCCAATCACTTACTCACATCGACTGGTTAAACGCCAGGCAGAAGTTCGCAAAACAGGCACCCTTCCCTGGTTAAGACCTGATGCAAAAAGTCAGGTGACGTTTCGTTATGAAGACAGCGTTCCGGTGGCTATTGATGCAGTAGTCTTATCGACTCAGCATAACCCGGAAGTTTCTAATGCTGATATTCACGAAGGCGTTATGGAAGAGATCATTAAAAAGACCTTGCCCGAAAAAATGCTAAATGAAGACACCAAATATTATATCAACCCAACCGGCCGCTTCGTTATTGGCGGACCTGTTGGTGATTGCGGTTTAACGGGGCGTAAGATCATTGTTGATACCTATGGCGGCATGGCTCGACATGGTGGCGGAGCTTTCTCAGGTAAGGATCCCTCCAAAGTAGACCGTTCAGCAGCTTATGCCGGACGTTATGTTGCAAAGAATATTGTTGCTGCAGGTCTTGCTGACCGTTGTGAAATTCAAATTTCATACGCAATCGGAATTGCAGATCCTACTTCTATTTCAATTGAAACTTTTGGTACCGGAAAAATTAGCGACGAAAAAATTATTGCATTGGTTAGAAATCATTTTGACTTACGCCCTAAAGGCATGATTAAGATGCTTGATTTACTTCGTCCTATTTACACCCAAACAGCCAGTTACGGGCACTTTGGTCGTACTGAAGATGAATTTAGTTGGGAAAAAACTGACAAAGCTGAAGCGCTTAAAGCTGATGCTTAATAAACACTGTTAAGCAGCGAGTGTTGAATTCAAAAATTATTTTGCGATTCAACGTCCGCACCCTAATAAGGGCCGCTAACAGGCTGTAGTTTATGCTTAGCTTCTGACCAATCAGAACGAATGCCACTATATTATATTTTGGCACTCATTAAATTGACAATCCACATCAATCACTATTTTATCGAGCAACACAGTAACCACTTGCTGTCATAGGAGATACCAAATGAATCAACCAATCGAAAATGTAACCCCTGATTATAAAATTGCTGATATTAGCCAGGCAGATTATGGTCGTAAAGAAATCGCTATCGCCGAATCTGAAATGCCTGGGCTAATGGCTCTACGAGAAGAATTTGCAGGTGCACAGCCACTTAAAGGGGCGCGCATTGCAGGTTGTTTGCATATGACAATACAAACAGCGGTATTAATTGAAACGCTTACTGCCCTTGGTGCCGAGGTTCGTTGGTCTTCTTGTAATATCTTTTCCACTCAAGATCATGCTGCCGCAGGAATTGCAATAACAGGGGTTCCTGTATTTGCCTGGAAAGGTGAAACTGAAGATGAAGCCTGGTGGTGTATCGAACAAACTATATTTGGTCCTAATGGCTGGCGTCCTAATTTAATTCTTGATGATGGTGGTGACCTGACTCAAATAATGCATGAAAAATATCCTGAATTACTGAAAGAGGTAAAAGGCCTTTCAGAAGAAACCACTACTGGCGTTCATCGCTTATATGAAATGATGAAAAAAGGCGAGTTATTAACTCCTGCGATTAATGTTAACGATTCAGTGACTAAGTCTAAATTTGACAACCTTTACGGTTGTCGCGAATCATTGTTAGATGGTATTAAGCGTGCCACCGACGTAATGATTGCCGGTAAAATTTGTGTAGTGCTCGGTTATGGTGATGTGGGCAAAGGCTGTGCACAAGCATTCGGGGGAATGGGTGCCAATGTATGGGTGACTGAAATTGATCCTATTTGTGCACTACAAGCAGCAATGGAAGGATATCGTGTGGTCACTATGGATGAGGCAGCCTCTCAGGCAAATATATTTGTCACAACCACAGGTAATTTGGATGTCATTACACACGACCATATGGCTGCAATGAAAAATGAGTCGATCGTCTGTAATATCGGTCACTTTGATTCAGAAATCGATATTGCGTCTATTCGCCAATATGAATGGGAAGAGATCAAACCACAAGTTCATCATGTTATTTTTCCTGATGGTAAGCGTATTATAATATTAGCTGAAGGACGTTTAGTTAATCTAGGTTGTGCGACAGGTCATCCAAGTTTTGTTATGTCAGCCTCTTTTACTAATCAGGTAATCGCTCAAATTGAATTGTGGAATCATACCGAAGATTATAAAAATGAAGTTTATGTACTGCCTAAACATTTAGACGAGAAAGTAGCACGTTTGCATCTCGAAAAAATTGGTGTGCAATTAACTGAAATGACTCAGAAACAATCTGATTATCTTAATATTCCAGTAGAAGGCCCTTATAAACCAGAGATTTACCGTTACTAGAGAATCACTAGCAATTTATTTTCAGTAGCACTAAGCAACATTAAGAGTCACTAAAAAGGGTGTGATTGATATTCAATCACACCCTTTTTTTGTGTTGATCAAAATTTCCTTTATTGCCTCATGAATAGCGAGAAATTTTTCAATAGTGATGCCTCTCTATAAGGTATATAATTTAGGGTACATAGTGCTAGTATCAACGTATTCAATAACAAACATCATACAGAACCCGAAAAGAATCCCATGCAAACTCAAAAACAATACTCCCCTACATTCAGCTTTGAGTTCTTCCCTCCCAAAACCGAAAAGGGAGCCGAAAATCTTAAACACACACGTGATGAACTCGGCAAACTAGGGCCTGAATATTTTTCAGTGACTTTTGGTGCCGGTGGTAGCACCCAACAAGGCACTATCGAAACAGTCCTTGATATTAAACAAAACGGATTTAATGCAACCCCGCATTTATCCTGTATTGGCTCTACAGCTGATAATATCCGTGAACTACTGGAGTTATATCAAAACAACGGCATCAACCGTATTGTTGCTTTACGCGGTGATATACCTGCAGGTAGTGAAAAAGCAGGCAAGTTTCAATACGCTAACGAATTAGTCGAATTTATCAGGCAGGTGAGCGGCGATTATTTTCACATTGAAGTAGCAGCCTACCCTGAAAGTCATCCCCAATCTAAAAGTCCTGTAACAGATTTACAGCACTTTAAATTAAAAGTTGAAGCGGGTGCCAACAGCGCAATTACTCAATATTTTTATAATATTGATGCATACCTCTATTTTGTAGACGATTGCGAAAAGTTGGGATTAGACCTTCCTATTACTCCTGGTATTATGCCGATCACAAATTATGTACAATTGGCACGGTTTTCCGGTATGTGCGGTGCTGAGATTCCAGCCTGGATAAGGAAAAGATTACAGGGTTTTGGCGACGATAAGGAATCAATCATTGCCTTTGGAGCAGATGTTGTCACTGATCTTTGCCAAAAGCTCCTTGATGCAGGAGCACCAGGTCTTCATTTTTATACAATGAACCAAATTAAAGCAAGCCGTACTTTATGGAACAATTTAAATCTTTCTTAATCGGGCTGTTTCTGATCAAATTAATTTGATAAAATGATTCTTTTAGAGTGGTGTGAATATTATCAATAAATTCGCCCCCTCACACATTATTTTGTAATAATGAGTAGTCAACATTACAAATCCCTATAATTGATTGATCAAAAAATCCTTTGATCAACTCTCTGGAGTTACTTACTCATGTCTGATAGTCCTTATATTATTGATGTCACACTAGAAACGGCTCAGGCCTTGCTCATTGATGCTTCACAGCAACAACCTATATTAGTAGATTTCTGGGCTGAATGGTGTGGTCCTTGTCAAAGTTTAATTCCTATCCTTGAAAAGCTTGCGATTGAATATAATGGGAAGTTTATTCTCGCTAAAGTGAATAGTGATGATCAACAAATGCTTGCTCAGGAGTTTGGCGTACGAAGCTTACCTACAGTGAAATTAGTTAATAAAGGACAGATTGTTAATGAATTTATGGGCGCACAAACAGAAGAATTTGTTCGAACTTTCATTGATGAACACATCGATTCTTCCGCACTAGAACAACAAGATAATGTTGAAGATTCGGATCATTTAAAAGCCTTACAGTTAATCCAACAAGGTGAGGATGACCAGGCATTGGAACTGCTATTCAAAGTCTATCAAGATGAGCCTGACAATATTGATGCCAAAATGGATATGGCTGAACTCTTGTTACGTAATAAGCGAATTGATGAATGCAGCGACATAATTAATACTTTTGATGATCACACAAAAGAAGATCAGCGAGTAAAAATAATAGTAGGTAATATTGAAATTATAAAACGCATTGCGGATCTCCCTGACATCGAAAGTATTCAACAACAATTAAAAGACAACCCAAATGATAAAGAAGCATTATATGGATATGCCAACCATCTAATGGTTGCTAAACATTATGAAATAGCGATGGAAACCCTTATCAGAATAGTCACCCTCGACGCCACTTACAAAGACAATATCGCCCAGTCAACTTTGATTGAGATTTTTACAATACTGGGTAATGAGGGCGACTTAGTGAAAACTTATCGCAGAAAATTATCAAATGCACTCAATTAAAGATTCACTTGATTTGTAATAAGCAATCAGCATGACTCGATTTATAACTTTCAATTCGGTCATTAATTTTTATTAAATACTGATTGCTTATCGATATTATTCACTGTCTATTATTAACGTTGGTCTATTTGAGAAAACTTAATTAGCGCTTAGTACATTGTTTCTACTATTATCGTAAGTCCAAAACACATGTAAAAAATACTGGAAAATGCAACCTCTATAAAAGACTTAATATTATGCACATCCCACGTTTTTATATTCCCGATGAAATAATCCCTACACAGGTACTTCAACTACACAGCGATGCTGGGCTTCATATTTCTCGTGTATTAAGAATGAAGTGCGACCAACAAGTCACCTTATTTAATGGTAAGGGGGGACAGTATTTAGCGACCATAGTCAACATTGAACGGCACCGCGTCACTGTTCGCATTGATCTTTTTGTAACGAAAAATACAGAGTCCCCCTTAAAACTGACGCTAATTCAATGCATTTCTCGTGGCGACCGAATGGATTATACTATTCAAAAATCAGTAGAGCTTGGTGTCAACCAAATATTACCAGTATATTCTCAGCGAGGCATAGTATTAGACAGTAAACGTGCTTTAAAAAAACTTAAGCACTGGCAAAAGGTAGTGATTAGTGCTTGTGAACAATCGGGGCGCGATAATATTCCTGTTGTACTTCAGCCTATAAAAATCGCGGAGGCTCTCAAAATGACATTTGATAAAAGTGATTTAAAGTTAATAATGCACACTAGTGATGATGCGACAACTCCCTATACACTATCTTCAGTTGATCAAAATATTCGTCACTGCGTTTTACTAGCGGGACCTGAAGGGGGCTTAAGCCATCAAGAAGTGAGTCTGGCTCTACAACAGAAGTTCCAGGTCATTCAATTAGGTCCGCGTGTATTGAGAACGGAAACAGCAGCCCTATCACTTATTAGTATTTTACAATCTCGTGCAGGGGATATGTGTTGATCATTCACTACTAACAGTAGCGAGCTATCTAATGCTAAGGAATTTATAATAACAATTTAAAGATAATTTTAGTGAACTCGGGAACTGTTATTTATAGAAGTCGATGCGAGTGGTTATATTGGAGAAATCAAATGCCGGTTCGTAAAATTATAAAAAACTAACGTAGTCTTACCGGCAAGGTAGTTGGCCTAAAACTTGCTCACTATATTTCTTTCGAATCTAGTCTTGAGAGAGGTTTTATACTTTTAAATGATTTTGTTACTGATGTTAATTACATAGAAAAGCAGCCAGTGAGTACTAATTATCAACCATCACAATACTTCCTTTGGAGAATTTCAGTGTCCGTCCAATGGTGACATCGTGGTGTTTCACCTCAGTGATAGTCATAAACTCAGGGAGGTCGCCCTGGTGATTGAGTCCGACGTGAAGTTTGATTACCCCTTTAGTTTTACGAAAGTTCACCCAGGGAAAGTGCGATAAACATAAATCAATTATACTGATATCGAGAGAATACAACTGGTCTTTAAAACGAAAAGATGCCAATGGAAAATACCTGGCATCATTGCAATAGCTTTCCAAACAAGACCTCATACAGTGAAAAAGGCTTTACTTCATTAATACGTGATAAGTTTAAACGCGATAATTTGGCAACGCCTAAATGATAAAGTCGATGGGCTTATGCTAAAATATTTTCATCGATATCTCGCAAGCTAATTAATCCTGCAATTTGTGCAATTGCGATGCTCACAAATTGCGACCATCTACTAGCTTTTCTAAAGGAATGACAACTATGATGCTGATTTGCCAGGGTCTCAAATTCATGACTCGGTATTAGTTTCAGTAGTGGTGAAAATACAGTATTATAATGACTCATGGTCTGAACCTTTCTGTTTTTCAATGGCTTGTCGTGATTTCATTATAAGAAAACAAGATTGATCAGGCCTGTTTATTTAGTTCTTAGCGGGACAGTAGTGATGAGATAAAAAAAGTTAAACACAGTATACGAGTTGCAATTGTTGCCACAATAATTATATTTATAATGAAACATTTAATTAGTGATAACTATTCTGGATATTCCTATTTACTGTGGACGGTAGATGGTTAGCGGCTGTAGGTGTCTATGAGGTATTTGCGTTTCTTGATTCGATACAACCAACAGGGTAATTACTATGAAGTTCTTCATGTAGTGGTACAGTGAATTTGGCCACCTAACAAGAGGTGTTATGATACACCTCAAGACATGATAGGTGAAGCTATGACAACAGGAACAAGACCCACATTTAACCCGGAATTCAAGCTGGAAGCAGCA
>UOFL01000256.1_pt1 | contig 51684 bp, 45 predicted proteins | sample 1990081 | NCBI WGS metagenome assembly UOFL01 (sample SAMEA4728526, study PRJEB27164) | hydrothermal vent metagenome | biome: marine basaltic hydrothermal vent biome; feature: marine hydrothermal vent; material: mineral | place: Pacific Ocean | collected 2011-06-14/2011-07-23 | depth 1741 m | reverse complement strand
TCGATGGTTTCATCCAATGCCAGTAATGGATTTCCCAGCTTATCAAGCCGATTATCCTGAAGGTCGAATAGTGAGCCAAATAGATCGCTTGTCATAGTCATTCTTTATTTTGAAGTGGTCAGATGATATATACTATATTTTTGTCAATTAATAGAAGTGCCCTAGTGTTTATTAGTAATCTATTCATGCAAACTCCTTTTTGTACTAGTTGACATTAGGGTGATTTGAATCAAGTAATGATGAGGTTTTTATTATATGACTAAGCCGATCAAAGATTGCTACCCAGCCTTGATTGTGGTGATCCTTGGCATATTCATCAGGTAGCTTTTCGTGTAAGAGTGATAGTTCTGTATTTCCATTGACATTTTTAAAATCCAGCGTTACTAGCATTTCTGTTCTGTCATCACCCTGCACCCACTTCCAAGTAAAAATTAATTGTTTTGGTGGTGATATAGTGAGATATTCTCCCACAACTATATAAGTTTCAGTGTCATGTTCAATCATTTTGAATTGGTATTTTCCACCTTCTTTAAGCTCCAGTTTGTCGATTTCAACAGTCATGCCTGGATCGGGTGCGAACCATTGGGTTAAATTTTGTGGGTTAGTCCAAGCATCAAAAATGACCTGTGGTGGTGCTTCAAAAATGCGTTTTATTTTTAGCTCAAAACCTTTATTAGCGTTGGAGGTGTTCATTTTTGTCCCCTGTATTTTCAGCTTATTGATATTTTTTCATCTGTTTAGTATTTTTTAATTACTCTTGGGTTACTGCTGGCTGTGTTAGACTTATTCTTCTCTATCTTTTCTAAGATATTGATCTAATGCATTTAAACGACTGCCCCAAAAATTTTTGTAAAATTCTATCCAGTCAGTGGCATTTTTTAATGGCCCAACGTTTAGTGAGCATTGTCTTACGCGGCCCTTTTTCTCACGGCTAAGTAATCCAGCTTTTTCTAGTATGCCTAAATGTTTGGATACTGCTGGCAATGACATATTTAGTGGCTCAGCTAACTCACTCACCAATGCGTCGCTAGCAGATAACCGTTCTATAATGGCGCGTCTTGTACTGTCTGATAGAGCCTTGAATATCAGATCTAGTTTATGAGGATCGCCATCAAATTGTTTATTGTTAACCATATGGTTAAGTATAATGACTAAAATTAATTTGTCTAATATTTTTTTAGATTCTTAGTGAGCGGCTTTAGAGTGTTGATTAGCGTTCTCCATAAAGGCTATTGAGTGTGCTTGCTTAAGATAAAGTATCGCTTACCCTAACAGGGGTTTAATAGCTGCTTTTCCTGATAAATCAGAACAGAAGTAATTTTCTCATAAGACAAAACAAGGCAAGGCTAAACAAGTACGACAGTGATTAATCTGCTTATATTAAATTTTCTAGAGAGGCTTGATTGCTCTATTATCGAAATAACATTTTATCATTAACAATATAATGTACGGGAGGTGTGTATGTGTGGGCGTATGAATATTAGTGATCATGAAGGTATTCATGAGTTTTTGATAGATCTTAAGCTTCCGCTAGATTGGCTATCTCCACCGGAAGTTAAGCAGAAAGATTTCGCTGCGGGGTTTAATGTTGCTCCAGGAAGTTTTCTAAAGGCTATATATGCGGTAGAAAACAAGTTTCATTCTACTGTTATGCAATGGGGGATTACCCCTTCATGGACGGCCACAAAAGAAAATAAATTGCCTAACAAATTAATGTATGCACGAGCAGAGACGGTTTGGCAAAAAAAGTCTTTTGCGAATCTTATCGAAAAACAGCGTGTAGTAATACCCATTAACGGTTTTTATGAGTGGCATCGTGAGTCTAATGTAAGGCAGCCCTTTTATTTTTCACCTCGCAAAACCGGGGTTTGCTTTTTGGCTGGGTTGTTCAGCATCGTGGAAAATAATAAATTACAGTGTTGTGTGCTGACCAACGTGGCAGGGGATCTTATGGCATCAATACATCATCGTAGCCCAGTCATTATTGATCCTGAGTCATTGCATGAGTGGCTGTTTGAATCTGATTTTGAAAAACTGACTAAAATTATGGATAATACTAATGAGTCACTATTGCGAACATTTGAAGTCTCCTCTTATGTGAATAACACCCGAAATGGGGGAGAGTCTTGTATTATTCCTTTAAAGACGAGGGAAGAGCCTATACAAAAAAAATTGTTTTAGGATTGTAGAGCAAGTGTTTAACCCTTTTGTCACTAGAGTTTTTTGCTGGTCTTTTCTTAGGATTATCTATAAATACATATCATTTTTAAGCTAATGCTTAAAGAGCTTAAATCAGGGTGTGGGCCTATAGTGTTACTTTGGTTTAGTAACGCTTAACCCGTTTGCGATTGATGCTCGTTTGTAGTCTCTTGCGCTTACACTGGGAGAGTTCGATAGCACGTTGTGAGTCGGAATAGTGAGTTAAAATAGTGAGTGTGATAGGGTTAGTTTTAGATGTTAAATTTCATTGAACGTTACCTTTAGAAATAGATCCTTTTTTTAACCCGCCAGAGTCAAATTTGCGTTTACTCCTGTATAGACTGGTATTGTCGATGCAGACCATTTAATGGAAGCGACAGAGACTCAGTCATTGTCAAAAAGCATTCAGCCGGGGTTAAGTATTAAGGGGTTATAGTATTCCCGGTTTGAGATAAACAACGAGATAAGCAACAGATTTATTCTGTTTTATAAATATAGGCGTTCTTTTAAGAATTCCAGGAGACTAGAAATGCAAGTTATACTCAGCGTGACATCCGTTTCAGCATTAGTAACAATGTTGATGGTGTCGTTTGGCAAGAATGTGGATGTTAAAATTCAAAAATGTCGAACCAGTAGTTGCTTATACGAAAGAATTATAAAAAATAAAGAAAGTCAATTTACTTTTGATTCTTGTAAATCTTTTGATGGCAAGCTTTCTCGTCGTCCTAATCGCGATGATATGGGTAAACTTTGTCGTTTATATGTTGCACGCAAACTTGCTGGAATGCGTAAAGAAAATCGTTGTTTGAATATTCGCTCGTTGAAACATGATTTTGATGAGTCTGTTACTGAGCATTCTTTGTGGGTATACAGTAAATTACTGTATCAAAACTTACCTAAAGAATTACGTATGCTCGATAAATTACCGCGCAGTGATTTTAAAAATAAATCAGTGAATAATGCTTATGTGTTATCACGTTTTGGACAATTTAACGAAAAATACAAAGTCAAAAAGGTGATTAAGCGCAAGCGTCGTAAAGATCGAACTCGCTTGGTGAAAAAGACTAATGTACGAAAAGTCGCGTTTGATGTGTACTATTGTATGGTCAATAAAAAAGACCCACGTTACATTCCGTATTTTTACTCCGTTCGCATGACTCCATCAGTCATTGGAGAGAAGAAAAATACAGAGAAAGAGATGTCTTCAAAGGTTCGTTACACTTTAAAGTATGTGAAACATGAATATCTTAAAGAACTTCCATTTAAGAATGAAAAAGTAATAGGTCAATTAAGCAATGCGAAATTGAAGCGCCGTTATCTTGATTACCAATTAATGGATTTTAACGGTGATGGGCATAAAGATGTTGTCTTTCTTGATGATGTATTTAAAAAATATCGTCCAGGGGTTTGTTTATATCAGCCCGGTAAAGATGCGTGTCGGGTAGTATTGCCAAAACGGTTCTCACAATCAGGGATTTTATTGAGAGACCCACATTTAACAGCCGATCCAAAAAAAGGCATTCAAGTTATTATTGTTGATAAACAATATAAAAGTAACAGGGAAACTTTTAAGTATATTTTTGGTAAGAAAGGCAGCCTGCGTAGACTATAACAGAACAGCTTAAGCGTCATTATTTAAAGCCTGTACTGTTTCTCTCAAAGGGAGATGAAATACGGGCGAAAAGTAGTAGCCAGATCAGTACTGCTTCGTTTTACCTTAAGCAGGCCAGGGGCTAGTGACAGCTAGTGGATGCTTAGGGTAAAATTTATTAAATAAAATGGTGAGTTAATTCGTATAATTCTAGTTCAATGAATAGCTTGGTCATTGTATTCAGGACACTAGTTTAAGGTGAAAATAATTAACATGGATCATCAGCTATAATTGTATAGTTTGCCAACTGCTGATCCATGTTGTTAATGGTTATGGCCGATTAGTGGTCGTCAATATTATCTAAATCACTGCCCACTAGACTCTTGGTTCTACCATATGATTTTGCTTTATATACTTCAGAGACATTATAGTCATCAGGTGAGTTAAGTTTAATTTCTTCGTTAATACTTAAGTGTCCGAGGCTTGTTGCAGCTTGAACCATTGCTACGTCATAGTCATCGTTTAAATCAATCGAAGTATTTGCTGCTGATGCGTTAAAAGACGCGGCTAAACCAATAATCGCAACGATAGAAGCTAATTTATTCTTAATCATAGTATTCTCCAAATTTCAGTTAATTAAATATATGTGAATCGAATATTCCGTTTCACATAGTGTGTTCAGTTTTAACTTGAATAATGGTGACTTGATCAAGGTCTTATATTCAGTGCAAATATCTGGTGTCGGATGATAGTGGCTATAGATTTCAGAGTGACACTATTAAGGTAAAACATCTATTGAACTGTTATTCAGCGTGTTTTTGCTTGTAAATATATGACAATTTCAATATTGTCAAAACTACTAAAGCGATCCTTAAAGTTTATCTGTACTAAAGTTTCTAATTTCCTTGCACACTACTATGACAGCGAGTTACTACGAAGAGTTCAATATTATCTTTTACTTATATAGTTCTTCATGATATTTTTTATAGTTGAATCTGTGTTGTAAATAGCATAGCGGAGGTTATAAACAAAAGTTTGGTCGCTTATAGTTTATATTATTTCAGATAATAAGTAGATTTCTTGAGAAAAGGGCTAGCTGATATAGTCGTCATTTTTCTGGCCAAAGGGAAATGCAAAGATGAACTATAAACAGCTAATTTGTATATTAATATACGATCATATTGCTTAGCAATATGATCGTATTGGCTCCCATGTTAGTGAAGAACGGTCTATGTCTGTGGGTATGCTCAGTTCACCTAAATAATTAATGCCACTTCTCTGGCCAAGTGCAAAGCGTTGATTATCAGCTAATATAATGATGTCTTTAAAATTGCTATCATCATCTAAAAGGTATTCTATGCATAGAGTTTGGTCGGCTATATTCCAGAGCTGGAGATGCTTACCTCCATGAGCTAGTAAAATATGGTAGTTATCATGAGTAAAGCATAAGGCTAGGTCATCCACTTCACCCATTAATTCACTGTCTGTATCTAACAATGGTCCCATTGCTCCGTCAGAAGTACGCACGATTTGAATTTGTTTACTGCTATTCAGGAGCGCTAGATACTTGCCGTCATGGGATAAAATTAAGCGGCGATTACCCTTAACTGAGGTGCCCCATAGTTCTTTTCCGGTTTCGGTTTGCATGGCACGCACCACTCTTGCATCAAAGTAATATAGTGTATTTCCATTCATGCTGAAGGTAGACAGGGAGCTACTGTTTGGATTGTCGTTTATAGTTTGTAGATGCTTACCGTCTTGTGCATCAAATACCATAATGGTATTAAAGGCATGTTTCATATAAATTTTGCTATCATCAGCGTTGAATGCTACTGAGTGAATTGACTGTTTCCTTGGAAAGCACCAAATTAATTTATTCGTGATTAAATCCCACATATGGACTCCACCCGATGAACCATGTCCAGTGGCTAACTGTGTTTTATCCTTAGAAATAGCCATGCATTGGATATCGAAGTGAGAGTCCGCAAAAAATATTTTTTCTTCTTTTCCTGTGATCCAATTCCAGATGCGAATTCTATTGTCAGTACCAGCGGAAATTACTAAATCCTGATCCAGAGTTAAATAGGTTGCAACACCAAAACGGTAATTATCTATTTTTTGTAAGGGTCCGGTGCGAGAAAGGATATTTAGATGATAAGCTTGTTCCATTTCTAATGGCCTCAATATGATAGATAATTTGTCAGTATATATTATGGCTAAATATAGCACACATACTTTTAAGTTAAATAATACTAAAACCTGCTTGCATTCATTCTCCCTAGATGTATACTGTTTATTATAACAGTGACATTAAGGACAGCATGTTTATTCTAACACACAGACAATCCGAGATTCTTGATTTCATTAAGGATTACCTTATTGAATCGAGTATGCCACCCACTATTGAGGAAATACGTGAAGCAATGGGGGTGCGCTCTGCTAATGGTATTCGTGATCACTTACGAGCCCTAGAAAAAAAGGGTGCGATAGAGTTGATTTCAGGAGCCTCACGCGGGATTCGTCTGATGGAGAATATTGATGGTCAGCCAGAAGGTTACAGTTTGCCCATTATAGGTCGTGTCGCAGCAGGCAGCCCCATCCTTGCGGAGCCAAATGTTGAAGATCGTTGCCGGCTCGAAACGACCTTGTTTACTCAAAAGCCAGATTACTTATTAAGAGTAGTGGGTACTAGTATGATTGATATTGGGATAATAGAAGGTGATTTGTTAGCGATTCATAAAACGAGGGAGGCACGTAATGGCCAAATTGTTATTGCTCGTATTGATGATGAGGTAACAGTAAAGCGCTTTAAAAGGAAGGGGAGTAAAGCCTATTTGATTGCAGAAAATCCAGACTTTAAACCTATCGAATTAGATTTACGTCGAGATCCTTTAACGATTGAAGGTGTCGTGGTGGGGATGGTTCGAGAAATCTAACAAGCTGTTATATATTAAATTTCAGATCTACAGCGGACATTGTTAACAGTGTTCACATCATTTTTCATCAGAGGTTTCTGACACCTTATTACGGATATTGCCAATATTCATTAGCAATACTCATTATATCATTTATTTCAAAACATAAATTTATCTGAGTGTTTATCCCTCAAAATTTGACGACCCTGCAATATATAAAATAACAATGATCATTAGTGTTAGGGATGAATAATGGACGAAATTGATAAACTCCTGCATCAGTCACGTATGTTGTGGCGTGGCTCAGAAGTTAAAAATTACCGAGAGAAAATCTGTTCACTTTCTACTGGATATCAAGTATTTGATGATATTTTGCCAGAAAATGGGTGGCCATGTGGAGCACTAGTTGATTTGATTTTACCTTGGCATCAACAACAGGTGCTTCATGGAATTGGTGAGTTGAGCTTGCTGATGCCGGCAATGCGCTGTTTGTTGGCTCAGGAAAAATGGTTGTTATGGGTGGCTCCTCCCTATATTCCTTATGCTCCTGCATTAGAGTTTGGGGGTATAAATCTTGATCGATTAGTCTTGTTACCCCATACGATAAGCTGCCGCGATAAACTATGGGCTATGGAGAAAGCATTACGGACAGCAGCATGTGGCATGGTGGTGTGTTGGATTGATAATGTTTCTATGGCGGCTGGTCGCCGCTTACAGTTAGCTGCAGAGCAGTCGGGGGCTATAGGTGTGTTGATGCAAACAAGAATGATTACAGCATCTGTTTCTTCTTTAAGACTAAAGCTCAAACCTTTGCCACTAGGTTTATTGATAGAAATTATCAAAGTACGTGGTGCAAGTCGTTATCTTGGTGTTGAGTTGCAATTATATAAGGACACAATATGAAATCACTAAAATCAAAATTCAGAAAAGATGGACAAGTGTTACTGTCATTAGTGGAAACCACTATCTCCAAAAATGTACATGCTGATGAATTAGAAAAAACTGCAAGAGCCAAAAGAGAAAAAAAGGCCAATAAAATCAGGAGTAATTATGATCAGATTCAGGACCTACAAACTGTGCAGCTCGCCTCACAAACGCTGTTCAATATTAACGATATTACTACTGATCAAAATGTTGATACTGATGATAGTTTGTGGCTTTGTATTTATCTCCCGCAGTTATCTATAGATATTAAACAAGATATTAAACAAGATCTGACGTGTGATGAGCAGCATAGAGTCACTTATCAAGAACAGAAAGGCCAATGTATGGTTTATCGAATGACCGAAGCCGTAGCCGATTGTGGAGTCAGTGTGGGGATGTCGCTTGACGCTGCAAGAATTCTTTGTCCTGAAATAACTGCATTGTTACGTGACGAAAAAGCAGAAGGTCAACATATACAAAAACTAGCAGACTGGGCTTATCGTTATAGTTCATATTTGAGTATCATTAATAATGATACTTTGATATTAGAGATTGGATCAAGCACGCGTTTGTTTAAGGGGCTTAAAACTTTATGTGAATTGATCGCTGCACAACTGTCTCTTGAGTGGAAACTGGATTATCGATTGGCTGTGACTCCCACACCATTAGCCAGTATGACTTTGGCACAGCAAATTTATGATAGAGAAGATATTCCTATTGTGTTACAAAAAAATTCTTTACGTTCAGTTTTAGGAAAATTGCCTATCAGCTCACTTTTAGGTCATGCTGATTTCAAGCAAGCTTCCAGTACAAGAAAAGCAAAATCAGGTGCGTTTACACTTAAAGATATTAATAGCTTGAAATCTATGGGGATCAATAACTTAAATGACTTATGGCGTTTACCACAAGAAGGGCTATTAACTCGTTTTGGAATAGAGGCAATACATTATCTTGAGCGCTTGCTGGGAAAACAGATAAATGCGATCAAATTATATGAACCAGCGATGCATTTTAGTACGGAGTGGGAATTACCATTAGCTGCTAATAGCAATACGATAATTTTACAGACTTTGTCTCAATTACTGGATCAATTAGTGGCTTATTTAACAGTGAATGATGTAGGGACGGATGAAATTAAAATTGGATTAATTCATGATATTGAAAAGCAGTCTGAGGTTTATGTGAATATTCGATTGCGTCAATATAGTCGAGACAAAAAACATATTTTTTCACTGATTGAAGAACGCTTTAACCGTGTTACCTTGAAAGCTCCTGTGGTTAAAGTCAATTTAACGACAGTGAATATAGAAGCTTATAATGCAGCTTCACAAGATTTATTTGAATATGATGCCCAAGACAGTGCTACTGGACAAGATGACAATTCATGGAAGATATTGTTGGAACAATTTAACGCTCGGTTGGGAGAAAATAAAATCGCCAGTATTTGCACAATGGCTGATCATCGACCGGAAAGAGCCTGGTCTTATCAACAAGAAGGAAAGAGAATAAATTATAATAAGGGTAATTGTTTACTACGGCCAATGTGGTTATTAGCAGAGGCTATTCGAGTAGTGTCTTATCAGGCACAATTTGAACTATTACATGGACCAGAACGTATCGAAAATGGTTGGTGGGATGAAGATGATATCAGGCGTGATTATTACATCGCGCGTGATAAAGCAGGGGTACGTTTATGGGTTTATTGCGACCTTAAACACAAGGATCGCTGGTATGTGCATGGTTTGTTTGCCTAATAGGCTAGTGAGTAATAACGTTATTTTAGGATGGTGTTAGGGAGACTGTAATGTCTGCCTAATTATATCCAATAGATAAGACTGGTTAATAAGCATGTCTCTCAATAATGATGACCCTGATTATGCAGAGCTACATTGTATTAGTAGTTATAGTTTTTTAAAGGGCGCTTCTCATCCAGATGAATTAGTATCGACTGCCATTGAGCTGGGGTATAAAGCATTAGCGATTACTGATGAATGTACATTGTCAGGAGTAGTGCGTGCTCATGTAGCAGCATTGACTAAACAATCTGATTTTAAGCTAATCATTGGCTCCAAAATAAAACTTGATGATGGTTTAACGCTTGTCTTCTTAGTTCGTAATAGAGAGGGGTATGCACAGCTTTGTCAATTAATCACTACTGCACGCCGAGCAGCCAAGAAAGGGGAATACCTTCTCACTCGTAAAGATTTTATTTCTGCTAGTTTGGACGATTGTTTGGTTCTCTGGGTTCCCCCGCAGCTTACAATTACTATTTTTCATGATGCTGAATTACATAATCCTATTTCTAATAAGCAAACAGGAGCGGAGGGGGTAGAAGAGCTTAACGTCAGCAGAGGTTCAATCGCGCACTTTGAAGAAGAATTGTCGTGGGTTAAGCATCGATTTAACACTATGGTGTGGTTAGTGGTGGAGCTGCATCTGGAGCAATTTATGTCTGAGCGTTTAAGTTTATTACTTAAGCTCTCTAAAAAAAATTCAATAAAAGTGTGTGCAGCAGGTGATGTTAATATGCATTTGGCGAAGCGGCGTGTGATTCATGATTTACAAACCGCTATTCGCCATAATACTACGCTGACTCAATTAAGTTGCGCTAATAATGCGAATGCGCAGCATTATTTACGAACACGTAGTCAATTAAAAAGAATTTATCCTGAAAATCTTCTGCATGAATCTGTTTGTATTGCTGAGTTATGTGATTTCAGTCTTAATGAATTACGGTATGAATATCCGAATGAACTTGTCCCGCCTGATTGGACTGCCATTACTTGGCTGAAACATTTAACTGAGCAGGGCATGCAACGCCGTTGGCCTCAAAGGGTTCCACAAAAAGTATTAAATTTGGTGAAACATGAGTTACAGTTAATTCAAGAAATGCATTATGAGCACTATTTTTTGACTGTTTATGACATTGTGCGTTACGCGCGCAGTCAAAATATACTTTGCCAGGGAAGAGGGTCAGCGGCTAATTCAGCAGTGTGTTATAGCCTTGGCATTACTGAAGTAGACCCTTCACGTATGAGTGTTTTATTTGAGCGGTTTGTGTCAAAAGAGCGGAATGAACCCCCTGATATTGATGTTGATTTTGAGCATGAGCGGCGTGAAGAAGTGATTCAGTATATCTACAATAAGTATGGTCGTCATCGCGCAGCTCTCGCTGCCACTGTTATTTGCTATCAGCCAAGGAGTGCTATTCGTGATGTGGCAAAAGCATTGGGTTTTAGTTTGGATCAGGTCAATCGTTTAAGCAGCTCTTGGCAGTGGTGGGATGGCAAGGAATTATTATTTGATGAATCCCAAACCGGTATTGAGCAAACCAGTCAGAAGATGATTTATCTTAAAAAACTGGTGTCTATGTTGATAGGTTTCCCGCGGCATTTGTCGCAACATGTGGGAGGGTTTGTGATTGCAGCAGACGATCTCACGCGACTAGTGCCAGTGGAAAATGCAGCGATGCAAGATCGTACTGTGATTCAATGGGAAAAAGATGATCTGGAAGCCCTCAATTTGCTAAAAATCGATGTATTATCTTTGGGGATGCTCACTGCAATTCGTAAAGTATTAGCATCAATATCAATGTACAGGGGGCAAGAATTTCGTTTGAGTGATGTGCCAGCTGAAGATAAGAATGTTTATCATATGATTCAACAAGCAGACACCGTAGGAGTATTTCAAATTGAATCACGAGCGCAAATGAGTATGTTGCCGCGTTTAAGGCCTGAGAATTATTACGATCTTGTTGTTCAAGTAGCAATAGTCAGACCTGGTCCTATTCAGGGTGATATGGTTCATCCTTACTTATCACGGCGACAAGGTGTTGAGCAAGTGACTTATCCTAGTGAAGGAGTGCGAGAAGTGTTAGAACGTACTTTAGGCGTGCCTATTTTTCAAGAGCAAGTGATGCAATTAGCAATGGTCGCTGCGGGTTTTACAGCAGGGGAAGCCGATCAACTTAGGCGTAGTATGGCTGCTTGGAAAAAACGAGGAGGGATGGAAAAATTTGAAACAAAATTGCGCACTGGAATGTTAGCGCGTGGTTATAGTGATAAGTTTGCGATACAAATTTTCAGGCAAATACAAGGATTCGGTGATTATGGTTTTCCTGAGTCTCATGCCGCTAGTTTTGCGCTACTGGCTTATGTGTCCTCTTGGCTAAAATGTTATTATCCGGCAGCCTTTTGTGCTGGTTTGTTGAATAGCCAGCCGATGGGATTTTATGGTCCAGCGCAACTATTACAAGATGCGCAACGGCATGGAGTGACCATTCATCCTGTTGATATTAATAAGAGTGATATTGATTGCAGTGTGAAAGATACACAAAAGTTTCCTGGGAAGTGCAAGAATAACGAACATAAGGAGTCGGCAGAGTTACGTTTAGGTTTTAGACTAATCAAGAATTTATCAGCTAAAGGAATGGATTCTATTGTGGCTTGTAGACCTGTTAATGGGTATGGGTCAGTGCAGCAGCTTGTTCATCTAGGTAAAATCAATAAAAAAGATCTACAAAGCCTAGCCGCTTCAGATGCACTAGCCTCATTAGCGGGGCACCGACATAAGGCTTTTTGGCAAGCAACAGGCGTTGAAGAAGTGTTGCCCTTGTATGCTCATTTAGAGGAGGCTCATATTAAAAAGAATCTTATGAGTCATACTTTTGTGGCCTCTGTAATGTTAGCTGTTCCTACTGAAGGGGATCAAATAGTGAAAGACTATGCCTCTGTTGGTTTAAGTCTCAGGCGTCACCCATTAGCGTTGTTACGTGACAAACTTGAAGCTAAACATGTTTGTGTGGCAAGTGAACTACACAATATTGAGCATGGACGGAATATTGTTGCTGCAGGTTTAGTGATTAATCGACAACGCCCCTCGACCTCAAAAGGGGTTGTTTTTATAACACTAGAAGATGAAACGGGATATAGTAATATAATAGTCTGGCCCTCATTTGCTGAAGCGCAGCGTAAAGTATTGCTTAGCAGTCAATTATTAGTAGTGCATGGCACAATACAAAATAAGCAGGGAGTGGTTTATGTTGTGGCAGGGCGATTGGAAGATTTATCTTCTTGTTTAGATGGCTTGCCCACTGTGTCACGTGATTTTCGCTAGTAATATTTTTGTTTAAATCAAGTCTTGTAATCAATGCTGAGACACCACTATATCAATCGGATCAAATTATAATAATGACAGACACAAAAAAGCCGGGCTATCAGCCCGGCTTTTATTAAAACGTATTCGCTTATTTTTTAGCGTTACGTTCTTTTGCAGCTTTAATGACATCCTCAGACACATTTTTTGGACAAGGCAGGTAATGAGAAAATTCCATTGAGAATTGACCACGACCAGAAGTCATAGTACGTAAATGTCCGATATAACCAAACATTTCACTTAATGGACACTCAGCCTTAATGCGAGTTGCAGTCACTCCAGGTTCCTGAGATTTAATCATACCACGACGGCGGTTCAGGTCACCAATCACATCACCGACATGATCTTCTGGTGTAAACACATCAACCTTCATCACTGGTTCCATAATTTGTGGACCGGCTTTAGGCATGCTTTGTCGATAGGCCGCTTTTGAAGCTAATTCATAAGCAACTGCTGACGAATCCACTGCATGGAAAGCACCATCAAGCAAAGTGACTTTAAAATCAAGGCAAGGGTATTCTGCTAGAACCCCTTTCACCATGCTCACTTCAAAACCTTTCTGTACCGCAGGCCAAAATTCACGTGGGACGTTACCGCCAGTGACCTTAGACTCAAATTCAAAACCAGAACCTGGTTCACCAGGCTCAATTCTAAAATCAATTTTAGCAAATTGACCAGAACCACCCGTTTGTTTCTTATGTGTATAACTGTCTTCAATCGTTTTAGTGATTGTTTCACGGTAAGCCACTTGTGGTGCCCCCATACTGACTTCTACACCATGAGTTCGTTTAAGAATATCCACCTTAATATCAAGATGAAGTTCACCCATTCCTTTCAGAATTGTTTCGCCGCTGTCTTCATCTGTTTCAACGCGGAACGATGGATCTTCCTGAATCATTTTACCGATTGCAATTCCCATTTTTTCAGAGGCAGCCTTATCTTTCGGGCTGACTGCAATGGAAATTACTGGGTCAGGAAAAACCATTGGCTCTAATGTGGCTGGATTTTTAGGGTCACATAATGTGTGGCCTGTCTGAACATTTTTCATTCCAATAACAGCAACAATATCACCTGCCTTCGCTTCGCTTAACTCTTCACGCGAATCAGCATGCATTTCTACAATACGACCGATACGTTCAGTTTTTCCTGTAAAGGTATTAAGGACAGTAGTGCCTTTTTCCATTCGTCCAGAATATATACGAATAAAAGTCAGTGCACCAAAGCGGTCATCCATAATTTTAAATGCTAGGGCACGCAAAGGTTTATTTTCATCAACAATCGCAAACTGGCCAGTTTCATTGCCATCAAGGTCAACTTCTGGTTGTGGTTTAACTTCAGTGGGGCTAGGTAAATATTCAATCACTGCATCAAGTACAGGTTGAATACCTTTATTCTTAAAGGCCGATCCACAAAAGGTAGGAAATAAATCTAGTGCAATAGTGCCTTTACGAATGCAGCGTTTTAAGGATTCAATATCAGGCTCAATCTCGTCTAGGTATTTTGCCATGACGTCATCATCTTGGTCGACAACCGCCTCTATAAGTTCTGCGCGATATTGTTCAACATCGTCCACCATATCTGCTGGAACATCACCAACAACGAATGCTTCGGGGTCGCCTGAATCATCCCAAATATATGATTTACGCGTTAATAAATCGACGACGCCACTGAAATCATCTTCTGTGCCAATAGGCAAGGTCATCATAATAGCGTTGGCACCTAGGACATCACGTACCTGATCAACCACTCGATAAAAATCTGCTCCCAAACGATCAAGTTTGTTTACAAAAATAACACGTGCTACTCCAGATTCGTTGGCATAACGCCAGTTAGTTTCTGATTGTGGTTCAACTCCACCTGATCCACAAAATACTCCAACGCCACCGTCTAGTACTTTTAGGGAGCGATACACTTCAATAGTGAAGTCTACGTGTCCAGGAGTATCAATTATATTTAAACGATGTTCGTTCCACTCGCATGAAGTCGCAGCTGATTGAATCGTGATTCCACGTTCTTGCTCCTGTTCCATGAAGTCAGTAGTAGCTTCTCCATCATGTACCTCACCAGTTTTATGAATTTTACCAGTCAGTTTAAGTATGCGTTCGGTAGTAGTGGTTTTGCCGGCATCAACGTGAGCGAAAATACCAATGTTTCTGTAGTGTGTCAGGTCTGTCATGTCAGTACTCTAAAGTTGTCAAGATTGCGTCCTTAAGCGCAGTTCAGGAACCCGATATCTATTATTAATTAATATCGGCATGTATGGTTTGGTATTGTTGATTGCTATACCAAACTCAAAAGCTCACAATTACAAAGTAAGGTTAATGTGAGCAAAACGCTATAGTTCAAGGAGACTCTGATTAAATGATGATTGCGGTTTAGTAGTTCATGCTAATAGTATTCACTGCCACAGAACTGGTTAAAAGTTCGTTAACAATATATTCATCAATCAAATTTAATCAGAGGCCCCTTTGAGTAAGACTGATTAAAAGTCTTGCTCTTTAGGGCGAAGCCCTAGGGCTTTTACCTGTCTGCAAAGATATGGACAGATAACCGTCAATTCGGATTTCCCGAAAGCGGAGCATTATACCTTATAGTAATCACTTTTTGTGTAATTTCGACCCAAAATCTCATAAAGATACTTAAGAAGGCATTGATCAGCTCGACATGACGATTTTTCTGTCCTTAACACTCAATGACTGTGTTGAAATTTTGACTAATTACCTGCTAGTAGTACGACTCTTCGCCTTATCATGACTTTTTGGACAGCAATTTCATTCTTCGCGGTAATTAACTGATATTTCGTAATATTACAAAAAAGAATAATATTACAATAAAGAGCATTATTATAAAAAAGAGAGCAGACTATTTCTGATATTATTATAAAAAGACTGCAATAATCAGTTGAGTAGATATTGTGGGGTATTTTAGATCATCGCTGGATATAGATCATGACTATTGTATTAGAAATAGAAAATCTCGTGAAGCAATTCGATAAGATAACAGCTGTTGCTGGAGTCAGTTTTTCGATTAAGTCAGGTATTTGTTTTGGTTTACTTGGGCCTAATGGTGCAGGTAAAACCACCACACTTGAAATGATAGAAGGAATTAGTCGTCCCACTGCCGGCAATATTCGTTATAAGGGAGAAGCGATAGGTGAAAGGTTTCGCCATGAAGCAGGTTTTTTGTTTCAGACTACTGCGATTCAAGAATTTTTAACGGTAAAAGAAACCCTTAAATTTTTTGAGAGTTTATACACTAATACTGTTCCTTTACAGGAGTTAATTGATACCTGTTCTCTTCAAGATGTTCTTCAACAAGATAACCGTAAGTTGTCAGGCGGGCAACGGCAGCGCATGTTATTGGCACTAGCCTTAATTAATAAACCTGAAATAGTGTTTCTAGACGAACCTACCACAGGACTAGACCCGCAAGCACGCAGAAATTTTTGGGATATGATTAATGCCATTAAAAATACGGGTAAGACAATTATTCTAACTACGCACTATATGGAAGAGGCCGAATTATTATGTGATGAAATTGCGATTATGGATAAAGGAAAAATTGTTGAAATTGCCTCAACGCAAGACATGCTTAAAACTCATTTTGACGACATTATTATCGAGTTACCTCGAGATGAGTATAATCGTATAAGTCAGCCGGAGTCGTTGGTCCAAACGAAAGAGTTAGATAAAGAGAGAGACTTGGATCAAGGGCTAAAAAGTTCTGAGAAATCTTCTGGTGTAATCAATACACTAGTACTGGATGATAAAGTCTTAATTTACACTGTCAATTTACATGACACTTTAAAATTTCTTAATGACTCTGATATCGACTTGTCACACTTACAAGTGCGCAATCGTAATTTAGAAGATCTATTCTTGAAACTGACAGGAAACGAATTACGTGGCTAAACAAAATCAATTGATCAGTAAAGCATTAAGAGCCTCTATACGAAGATTTCTTGCAGTGACTAAAGCGCGTAATATAGAGTTTATGCGTGATAAGTCGGCTTTGGGTTGGAATTTATTCATGCCAGTACTTCTTGTGGCGGGGTTTGCCTTTATTTTTTCAGATCAGGGTAGCACTCAATATAAAGTTGCTGTGATTCAACCAAGCGCCACTAGCAACACCGAACTTCAATCAAGACACCCATTTTTCAAAACAAAATATATCCACTTTTATACCGTGGAAAATCTCAAATTAGAATTAGTCAAGTTATCACATCATCGCTTAGATATGATTATTAGTCCTGGTAAACCTGTCCAATACTGGATTAATAATAATTCTCGAGCGGGCTATATGCTGGAGCAGGTACTAAGAGCTAGTGTCACTAATATTACTCAGTCAGGTGAGGGAAGTAGTACCAGTTCACTTAAGCGTGAGGAGGTGAGTGGTGAGCAAGTGCGTTATATTGATTGGGTATTACCTGGAATATTGGGTATGAATATGATGCTAAGCTGTATGTTCGGAATTGGTTTTGTCATAGTACGTTATCGTAAAATGGGCGTATTAAAAAGGTTTAAAGCAACTCCTTTAAGCGCACTAGAGTTTATTACCGCACAAGTGACATCACGTCTAATGATTATTATGACAATTACTTCCTTAGTATTTATAGGCAGTAGTTTTTTTATTGGCTTACAAGTGAAAGGGAGTTTGTTGCTATTGTTGCTAGTGTTTACATTAGGGGCGTTGAGCATGATATCAATGGCATTGATTGTTGCTGCACGTGCTAGCAGTGAAGAACTTGCGAATGGTTTGCTCAATTTACTCACATGGCCAATGTTGATATTTTCTGGTGTGTGGTTTTCACTGGAAGGCTTACACCCGGCAGCACAATTGTTTTCACAAATTTTACCCTTAACTCATATGTTAGAAGCTGCACGTGCCATTATTGTTGACGGTAAGGGTTTGCTTGATGTTGCTCATCATCTAATAGTGTTATTAACAATGAGTCTAGTATTTATCGCTGGCGGATCAATGATGTTTCGTTGGGAACGATAAGTTCTTAGTGGTAACACTCGCTAATGACTAATAAAAAACCTTGCGTTCAGAACGCTGAAGTCCCTTAATACACACACAAAATTAAGGAAGCAAACTATTTATGAGTGATTACGAAATTCGCCAGCTAGGGTTTTCACCTGATAAATTTCAGGAGATTGAAGCCTATTTGCAAGCCACCATCGATAAAAAACGTGCCTCTGGGATTGTATTGTGCCTTGCCCGTGAGACGGATGATATTATTTACAGGAGTGTGGGTTTAAGTTCTATAGAGGATAAGCTGGCCTGTACCCCTCAAACCTTATACCGAATTGCCTCCTTAACAAAACCGGTGATTACTGTTGCATTAATGATGTTGCTTGAAAAAGGCCTCTGTGCAGTTGATGATCCTGTTGAAAAGTGGTTGCCAGAAGTGCGAGAAATGCAAGTTTTATCAAATCCACAGACTACTGGTGACGATACTAGCGAGCAATCGAAGGCTATATTTGAACCAATAAAAGAAGTGATGACGCTCAAGCATCTGTTAAATCATACATCAGGTTTGTGTTATGACTTCAATGCTCCCACTAAAATTAAACAAGAATATTCACGTTCCCGTATTTACGAAGCGTGTGAGACAACTGCTGATTTTGCACATAAATTACTGCAATTACCATTGGCTTTCCAGCCAGGTTCGGGATATTTTTATGGATTTTCAACTGATGTATTAGGCCATATTGTCGAGCTAATCAGTGGTCAACCGTTAGATGAATATTTACAACAGCATTTGTTTGAGCCGTTGAATATGGTGAATTCTGGTTTTAGTGTCGCGCATGACGAAACCTTGCAAGTCGCTTCTATGTATGGTGCCTCAACTAACGAGGAAGGACAGCATCAGTTAAAACTTTTAGAGGCTTATGCGTCCAATGCAGTTTTTAATGCCCCCAAAATATTCAGTGGAGGGGGTGGAATGTTGTCGACACCAGACGACTATATGAAATTTTTACGAATGTTAATGAACGGCGGGCTCGGCAGCAAGAGCGCCATTTTACAAGAAAATTCCATTGAAATGATGACTAAAAATTATTTACAGGCAAATCAAATGCCTTACAATATCGGTTGCGGAATTAACTATGATACCGAGGGTTATGGTTTCGGATTTAACTTAAAAGTATTATTAAATCCCCGCACTAAAGATTATGTTGTATCAGAAGGGGAGTATGGTTGGGCTGGATCTACTAACACCTATGCTTGGATTGACTCTCGACGTGATTTAGCGGTTGCTGTATTTTCGCAATATGTGCCATTTGCTTGTTATCCATTAGAACAAGAGTTAAAAAAGTTAATTTATGATGCAATGGTTTATTAAATAGCATAGTTAAATTGATGTTTTTATTTCAGCTGATTACTCGTTGTAAACAGCTGAATTTTTTTCAAGAGCGAAGGAGAATTTATATTAGCAATAACTGTTGAAATTCGTTCATATGAAAAGAATTGGAGTTAAAATCAGTTCTAATAGGCTTATTTCCCCCTAACAAACTGTGCTTATTTATTTGGTTTTGGTTTGACGTATACTCTCAGATATTAATTTTAATCGTTCATTAGATAAAAATATTCATTTAAATTTACTCGAATTTTGAAATTGTGTATGAGCAAATTTTATATCATACTAATTAGCTGAGAATAATTATTTAACATAACATATTGTTTTATATTAGTATTACTGTTATTTTCGGTTCTAGACTTGATATATGTTCTATACTGCCCATAAAAGGTGATTAATTTAACTTATACAGTCGCCGGCCAAATTTAATTGCACCACATCCATGCAAGGTTTATCATTCTCGCCGAATATTCTACACATAGATATTTGAAATAGGTTAATTTCAGTTAAATATCTTATGTAGCTAGAGGCTGACGATGGTTGAAAGTAATTATCACCAGAAAACACAAACACAAAGATTTGTGATCAGCCCTAATAATTCACTTTCGTGGCAACAAGTGATTGTTTATTTTACCATTATTGCGGGCACTTGTTTGGCGGTAGCAGTCTACTTTACGTTTTTGGGGGTATGGCTGGTATTACCGTTTGCAGGAATGGAAATACTCCTTTTAGCTGCTGCATTTTATATGACTGCACGTCGCTGTGCGATGAAGGAAGTGATTAATATAGACCCTGATACCTTATATATAGAACGTGGTCGATATAAAGTAGAGCAAAAATTTAAATTTTTGACTGCTTGGACAAAAGTAACTTTAAAGACATCAGAGTATCGAAATTATCCAAGTCAGTTAATGATTGGGTCACATGGGAAATTAGTTGAAATTGCCTGTGACCTTTGTGAAGAAGAGAAAGCTAAGTTAGCTGAGGATTTGCATACTAGTCTGATAGATGCTACTCAGGTAATACCACATGTCTAGTTTGATATAGTGGAATAGCCAAGATTAATAGATCGAAAGAAAGATTAATAAATAAAAGAAAGATCGAAAAGTTTTGCTAGGTAAAAACAGATCAATTAAATAATTAAAATTTTTGATCCTTAACAGTGAGGTAGTACACTTCGTTAGAAAGGTAAAAAATTTCAAGCTCAGAACCAAGAATATAGATTTTCACGATTGAGGAGTGATTACGACATGTCGTCAAATATCATTAATAAAACGAAAAAAGGGCTATTCGGTATAGCCCTATTTGCATGGGGCAGTATGGCACTTGCAGATTGGCCGTTAAATATGACCAAGGGGGTTACACCTCATGCCAATACAGCCTATGAATTACATATGTTTAGTCTATGGGTCAGTGCTGCTATAGGTACTGTTGTCTTTGGTATCATGATTTGGTCGATGATTAAACATCGAAAATCACAAGGTGCAGTCCCGGCTAACTTTCATGAAAGTACATCAGTTGAAATTGCTTGGACCGTCGTCCCGTTTTTGATATTGATTGCTTTTGCTGTAAAGGCAACGGTGGGACTCAATGCAGCAGAAGATCATTCGAAACCTGAATTAACCATAAAAGTCACTGGTATACAATGGAAGTGGCGCTACGAGTACTATATTGACAACATCAATAATAATAATGTTAAAAATAATAACGTTAAATTTGTCAGTAGCCGTATTCAAGCACATTTAGATGCGTCAATGGCCAATGATCAGAAAAAAATTCAGAGTTTTGGTAAAAAATATCTTGCTGATGTTGATAATTATTTAGTCGTACCAGTAGGGACTAAAATTATGTTTCAAATTACCGCAGACGATGTGATTCACTCTTGGTGGGTTCCAGACTTAGGACTGAAGCGTGATGCAGTGCCAGGAGTGATTAACCCTATTTCTGTGACAATTCCAGAAAAAGAAGCAGGTAACACTTTTGCTGGTAAATGTACTGAGCTTTGTGGCCGATTACATGCTTTTATGCCAATCGTCGTTAAGGCAGTATCCAAGACTAAATTTAAAACTTGGTATGCTAAAAAGCAAGCAGAGCAGAAAGCCGCGGCAGATTCAGACGCAGGTAAAGACTGGACCAAAGAAGCAAATTTGATGGTTCGCGGTAAAGATGTCTATACCAAAAACTGTATGGCATGTCACCAAGCAACTGGTAAAGGCATTCCGGGAACATTCCCCGCATTAGCAGGAAGTCCACTTGTAAAAGGGCCGGCAGCGGGCCATTTGAAGATTGTTATTAAAGGTCAAAAAGGGATGCCAGCTTTTTCAAAATTAAGTGATATAGATCTGGCGGCGGTTATTACGTATGAACGTAAGGCCTGGGGTAACAAGGGTTCTGTAGTCAGACCTGCTGATGTAAAAGCTGCACGTTAAGGCTTTTGGAGGATTTATAAATGAGCGAAGCAACAACACACGATTCTCATCACGAAGCCCATCCAACGGGTTTAAAGAGATGGTTATTTACCACTAATCACAAAGATATTGGTACTTTATATCTATGGTTTAGTTTTATTATGATGCTGCTGGGCGGCACGTTTGCGATGGTTATCCGTGCGGAGTTATTCCAGCCGGGTATGCAAATTGTTGATCCACAGTTCTTTAATATGATGACAACCTTGCATGGTTTAGTCATGGTCTTTGGTGCGATCATGCCAGCCTTTGTGGGCTTGGCAAACTGGTTGATCCCAATGATGGTAGGCGCACCTGATATGGCGTTGCCTAGAATGAATAACTGGAGTTTCTGGATTCTTCCTTTTGCAGCAATGTTACTAGTCGCACCAATGTTTTTTGGTGGCAACTTTGCAGCAGGACAAGGGCCAGCTTTTGGTTGGACTTTCTATGCACCATTATCAACCGATTACAAATATCTCGCATTTTTCGTATTCGCTGTTCACTTGTTAGGATTCTCTTCAATTATGGGATCTATTAACATTGTCGCGACTATTCTTAATATGCGTGCACCAGGCATGACATTAATGAAAATGCCAATGTTTGTTTGGACTTGGTTAATTACAGCTTTCTTATTGATTGCAGTGATGCCAGTGTTAGCGGGGGCGGTCACGATGTTGTTGACCGATAGATATTTTGGTACCTCGTTCTTTAACGCTGCACTGGGCGGAGACCCGGTACTGTTCCAACACGTATTCTGGTTCTTTGGGCATCCTGAAGTGTATATTATGATTTTACCTGCTTTTGGTGTGGTGTCTCATATTATTCCAACCTTTACGCGTAAAAAGTTATTTGGCTATGCGTCGATGGTTTATGCCACAGCAAGTATTGCCTTCTTGTCGTTCATTGTATGGGCGCACCATATGTATGTAGTGGGAATGCCTAAAGCAGGTGTATTATTCTTTACTTATGCGACTATGCTTATTGCAGTACCCACTGGTGTAAAAATATTTAACTGGGTTGCTACTATGTGGCGTGGGTCAATGACATTTGAAACACCAATGTTATTTTCTCTCGCATTTGTGATTCTGTTTACGATTGGTGGATTCAGCGGATTAATGTTGTCTATCTCGGCAACGGATGTTCAATATCATGATACCTATTTTGTGGTGGCTCACTTCCACTATGTATTAGTCCCAGGGTCATTGTTTGCTATTTTTGCTGCTGCCTATTACTGGTTACCAAAATGGACTGGTAATATGTATAACGAGAAATTAGGTAAATGGCATTTCTGGTTATCAACTATTTCATTAAATGTGACATTCTTCCCTATGCATTTTACTGGTTTGGCAGGATTGCCACGTCGTTACGCGGACTATGAATTGCAATTTACGTCATGGAACCAAGTGTCGACTATTGGTGGATTCGTCTTTGGATTATCGCAACTATTTTTCATGTACATTATTATTAAATGTATTCGAGGCGGTAAGAAAGCAACTGATGAAGTATGGGAAGGGGCAGAAGGTCTGGAATTTACGATTCCATCACCAGCGCCATACCATAGTTTCGTAACACCACCAGAAGTGAAGTAATTGTGAAGAGTGCGAAAAGTGGTAACCGTGATATTGCGGTTATCCTTTATAAAGAAATTTATATTATTAGGCAATTTTATGGAATATGACAAAAAACAGTTAGTTGAAAATAGGCGTAAGGCTACAAAAACGGCTGCTGGACTTTTTGTTATGTGCTTGCTGTTACTGGTGATGTTTGTGGTAATAGTGTGGTTTAGAGCCAACTAAATGATTGTGTAATGATTATATGACTGATACTCGTAAAGCTAACCTAATTACATTGCGTACGACAATATTGATTGTTATCGTTATGTTTGGTTTTGGGTACGCACTGACACTGCTCTATGATTTAATTTGCGATAAATTTGGTTTTAATGGTAAAACGCAAAGAGTTAATTTAACTGAGGCAACAAAGTTTAAGGTCGATAAGACCCGTACATTAACAGTGATACTGGATTCAAATGTTAATAGTGCGTTGCCCTGGAAGTTTTACCCTAAAAAATCGAAAATTACGGTACACCCTGGAGAAATAACTCGTGTGGTGTATGTCGCCAAAAATATATCCAGTAAAACAATTACAGGACAAGCGACGTATAATGTCACGCCTCCTGGAGCAGCCAGATTTTTTAAGAAGTCAGACTGCTTTTGTTTTACTAAGCAAAAATTAAAACCAGGTGAAACGAAGGAAATGATAGTGTTGTTTACTATAGACCCTCGTGTTTCCAAAAAAATTAATACTTTGTATTTGTCTTATACATTTTTTAATATAAGCAAGTATTTAAAAAAGTAAATCAATCAAACTTCATAAAATTTGAAGTATTTTAAGAGTTTAAAAGATAAAGAGGAGTTAGACATGTCATCGAACGGTGGATATTATTTGCCTAAGCCAAGTTTCTGGCCTCTATTGGGCTCGATTGGATTGTTCCTTCTCGTGGGAGGATTTGCTATGTCCTTACCTACTGATATTAGCCGATCAGCTATTGGTCAATATACCTATGGAGAAGGTGCTAGCGTAGGTAGCTTAACAGTGATGTATATTGGTTTTGGCGTCTTGGCAGTGATGTTGATTGGTTGGTTTGGACAAGTGATAAAAGAAAGTGAAGCTGGCTTATATGATTCACAAGTTGACCGCTCATTTCGCCAAGGCATGACCTGGTTTATTTTCTCTGAAGTGATGTTTTTTGCAGCTTTCTTTGGTGCGCTATACTATATTCGTGTATTAATGCTCCCATGGCTGAATGGCACTAGTGTGAATCCTGATATGGCGTTAACAGGTCAATGGTTATACCCTGAATTTAAGGCGGCTTGGCCGAATTCAGGACCCTTAGGGCCTGATTTATTTGCAGCCTCTAAAGAATTGACTGAGAAGAGCTTCCATATTATGGGTGCTTGGGGAATACCAGCGATTAATACCTTAATATTATTAACGTCTGGAGTGACGTTAACTATTGCACATCATGCTTTAAAAGAAGGACATCGCAAAAAATTAATTACTTGGTTGGCCGCGACTGTAATACTCGGGTTTATATTTTTAGCGTTACAGATTTATGAATATGGTCATGCATATAGCGCTATGAACCTTAAAATGACCACAGGATCATACGGGTCTACCTTTTATATGCTAACAGGTTTTCATGGCTTTCATGTATTTGTTGGGGCAACGATATTAGCAGTATTGTTATTTCGTAGTGCGAAGGGACATTTTTCCGAAAAGAGCCACTTTGCATTTGAGGCAGGGGCTTGGTATTGGCACTTTGTGGATGTGGTTTGGTTGGGACTGTTTATATTTGTCTACTGGCTAATATAAAGAACTATATGCCTATGGAAGGCGTCGCTGTATGCGGCGCCTTTTTTTTGCCAGCAACAAAAACAATAAGTTTGAGAGACTATTCATAAGATTATTTTTTTATTAATAGTTTACTAGTAGTTTTTACTGAGGATCTTTTTGAGTTTCTTTTGTTACAGGACGTTGTGTGGTGCTTTGTGTGGCATTATGTTCCATAATTTTTATTAATGAGCCTTCTGGTTTAACCCAGCCAGCAAAATAAGAGATTATCAAAAATAGAAACAAGCTTACGGATAATCCGATACGCCACGCTAATGACTTAAATAAATTATTAGAATCTGCTTTTATTTTATCGGGATCACCTTTTTTATTACTGACAAGATGAAACATGGCAGAGCCTAGAGAAAATACAATAGCGAAAAATGCTAATACTATGATCATTTTAACCATGATTAAAGCAACTTTTAAGTGATGGCCAGTATTGATGCTAGCGTTAATATATGAATTATCGGAGTTTGATTGTTCAAATTTATTCTAGCATTTCGTTGAAAAGGCGACCAGTGTTTCATAACATGATTTTTTGATTGAGGGGTAACAACTAGTATGCGCGTAGGGCCTTATAAATTTTCACCCACACTAGTCCCAACACTAGCGACAGTTTTGTTAGTCGGATTGTTGATGTGGCTGGGCAACTGGCAATTAGGTCGCGCTGACTATAAGCAAAGCGAACGTGATAAGCGAAAAATCAATACCACATTGCCAGCGGTAGCGCTTACTTCCTCTGATCTTAATGTTAAAAAAATGTTGGGTAGAAAAACGAATACTACGGGCCATTTTGATACAAAGCATGAAGCAGTTCTCGCTTACCAAAAATATAATGGCTATCCAGGATTCTTGGTGTTAAGTCCATTTCTCATCGCGAATAGTGATGTATATGTGTTAGTCATTCGAGGCTGGATTCCACAAAGTAAAGGATTTACTGAATTGCCATTAATTCCTGATGCTGTATTAGGTAGGATTAAGCTTCGTGGGTTTGTGGATCGCGTACCAGCTGTAGGCCTAAAGACAGGTAAGCCAGATGGACAATTTGCGAAGCAGTGGCCAAAAATGCTTATTTATGCAGATCTGGACTGGTATAGAAAGAAATTGGGTAATAAATTTTTACCTTATGTAGTCAAGCAAACTCATCGCAATAGCCCTGGGCTGATTAATGATTGGAATGCTTTTGCCGTGCAGCGGGAACGTATGCCAGCAGAGAAACATTGGGGCTATGCGCTTCAATGGTTTTCTTTAGCTATCGTGTTGTTGATATTGTATGCTGCATTAAATTTAACTAGGGTTATTCCTGTAAGCGAAAATTCAAATAAGGAACCCTGACAGTCAATGGCCAAGTTGTTTGGCTCGATTTAATTTATGGTAATTAATAATGCAACAAAGTAAAAAAAATACCCTGTTTTATCTAGGATTAATACTGCTAGTGTCTGTCGGACCAATTATGGTCGCCTATGTATTAATTAATTATTACCCTGAGATGCTTGGCCGCATTAGCCACAAAAATTTTGGCACATTGGTAAAGCCACAAGTCGTGTTGAATACTGATGGACTGGTGAGTCTGGATATTGATAAGCCGGATACTGCTATTGATAAATTACCGGCATTGTCATTAAAGCACTATTGGACGTATGTAACTTTGTCGCCGTCCGTGTGTAATAATATTTGCTTGCGTAATTTACAATATCAGTTACGTGTCCGTGCGTCACAACGCCAATATATTTATTTATCTCGAGTATTGTATATTGTAACGGATACTGTCCAGCTAAAAACTTTAATGACAAAAGCTAAGAATTTTCGCGATGTGCAGTTCGCGTTAATTAAGCCAGAATCAAGAGACGCATTTTTGGCTCAATTTAAACTCACCCAAACCGACCGGCCGGCATCACAACAACGAATATATCTAATCGACCCTCCTGGAAATTGGATGATGTATTACAATCCTTACAAAGGGAGCGAGCGTAATTTATTACTGCCAACAGGGATGAAAAAAGATTTAACAAAATTGATTAAAACCAACAAATACCCGTATCCAAAAATCAAACCTAAAAATGTGAAAGCGAAGGGTAATGTTGGTGACAGTCAATGAGTGATCAAATGGCTTCATCGAGCTCAAATTCTAAAATACAATTATTGACTCTATTTGCTTTTTGTCTGGGTTTTACTGTAGTGGTGATGGGCGCTTATGTGCGTTTGTCTGATGCAGGGATTAGTTGTCCTGACTGGCCCACTTGTTATGGGCATATTGGAGTGCCTAAAAGCACACTGCAAATCGATCAAGCGCACGAAAACTTTCCGGGTGCTGAAAAAGTTGAGGGACACAAGGCCTGGAAAGAAATGATTCATCGTTATATGGCAGGCGGGTTAGGCTTATTAGTATTTTTCATTAGCTTTTATATTGTTAAGCGACGCAAGCAATTTCCTGGCTTGGCTAAACTGGCCGTTTTTTTAAGTATGCTTATTATTTTTCAGGCGGCTCTTGGTGCTTTTACGGTGACAATTAAGTTAATGCCTATTATTGTCACTAGCCATCTTATGTTTGGTTTTGCCATGTTGGTGAGCTTGTGGGTGATGTACTTTAAGCTGAAAAGGCTGGTGGTGAGTGATGAGGTAATACAGGGGAATGGTTTCTCCAAACTTGTCATGGCGGGCATTATAGTATTATTACTGCAAATATTTTTAGGAGGATGGACTACTTCAAATTATGCACAAGGAATATGTCCAGATTTCCCGACTTGTCAAAATAAACAATGGTTACCAGCACATGATTTTAAACACGCCTTCGAGATTCATACTGATACTAGCATTAACTATCAGGGGGGTATTTTAAATCGAGCAGCGAGAGTTACCATTCATATGCTGCATCGTGCAGGAGCCGTGGTGACATTATTGCTATTATTGATTATTGGCTTGATTGCAATAGTAAGAAAAGGGTATTGTGGGCTACGTTCTACGGGACTTGCTATGCTTATCGTGCTTGTGATGCAGCTAACACTGGGTGTTAGTAATGTCATATTGCAAATCCCGGTGTCGGTCGCTGCAGCCCATAATGGCATAGGGGCTTTACTATTGTTAATGATGGTGACGTTATATTTAAGGTCACGTCGTGCTAGTATCTCGGCTCGTTAATATTATTATATCGAATGGTCAGGAATCTGAATTAAATGTCTCAAGCAAGCAATAATAGTACGGCTCCAGCAAATGGTATACCGTCAACAGATGCCCCACGTCCCATGTGGAAACAGTACCTGGATTTATGCAAAATAAAAGTGGTTGCCTTAATTTCTTTTACGGCGATTGTTGGAATGTTTCTCGCCACTCCACCAGGAGCCCCTTTGCCTTGGATGGCATTAACCTTCGGTAATTTGGGTATTTTTTTGGCAGCTTGTGCAGCGGCAGCAGTGAACCATGTTGTTGATAGACATATCGACACTAAAATGGAGCGTACTAATAAACGGCCGGTGGCGACTGGCGCAGTGTCTTCGCGTAATGCGTTAATATTTGCATTGGTCTTAGCGACCACGTCAATGCTAATTCTTGCTCTATTGATTAATAAGTTTACAGCGATATTAACGTTAATGTCGTTGGTGGGTTATGCGTTTATTTATACTATGTATTTAAAGCGTGCAACGCCGCAAAATATCGTGATTGGGGGAGCGGCGGGTGCTGCACCTCCAATGTTAGGGTGGGCGGCAGTGACAGGTCTTGACCCTAGCATTACTAACTCGTTTTGGTTATTCCTGTTAATTTATGTGTGGACACCACCACATTTTTGGGCGCTGGCAATTTACCGTCGACATGAATATGCAAAAGCAAAGATTCCTATGTTACCAGTCACACATGGTGCTAATTTCACTCGTTTACATGTGTTGTTGTATACCATTCTCTTAGTGGTGATAAGTATTATGCCTTTTATCACAGGAATGACAGGAATCATTTATCTAATAGGAGCGATCTTACTAGGGGCTGGATTTTTATTTTATGCTATTCGTATGAGATTTAATGACGATGATAAGATTGCAATCGCTACTTTTGTTTACTCGATTTATTATTTGATGGGGATGTTTGCTGTATTGTTAGTTGATCACTATTGGAAGTTTAGATAGTCGGGTAAGTCTTGACGTTAAAAATTCGATAGCTGAAGCTCAATGTCTAAATTGTTTATCAGGTAAATTGGGTGGCTGCTAAAACGGATGAGATCTGTCATTAATAAGTTAAAATGGCAAAATTTTTTTTATGACCTTTATGCAAAGTATTTTTCAATATTTAATATTCAGTTTATTTTTTGCTTATATTTTTTTAATGTCTTCACATTACTTTGTCGCTATTTTTCTTTTGTGATATTGATATGGTTTTAATTCCAGTAAATGGGATTACTGGCCAACCTGTGAGTAACACTCACAATCCTGGTCAAAAATATATTTTTCAAAAATGCGAAATTCGCATGCCTTTGATTTTATGAATTTTATTGGTTACCATTATATTTTGAATGGATATAAACTTTAATAAAAACAGATACTTGTCTAAAAAATCTCCAGACGAACTTAAGACTTGCTTTTTTTTCTATCTGAGTAAGAATGAGGCTTGTCACCACAGAGAGTCAGGAGACTGGTTTGGCGTATTGGACGTCACAGCAGAATAATCTCTGATTAAGTCCTGATGAAGTATCAATTTGGCGAAGCTATTTATAGAATACCAATGGTGCTTTTTTTCTCTACAGTGATGTTTGCCTCAGTAATTTAGTTACATTGCCCAACAATTAATCAAGTTACGATGCAAAAAAACGGCCTCTTTTGAGGCCGTTTTCTTATTGGCTATAAGTTATACTTATTACGTATAGTTTTCCATGGCTAACCTAATTTTTTTCATGGCATTATTTTCAAGCTGTCGAACTCTCTCAGCTGAAATCTCATAACGTTTTGCAAGTTCTTGTAGTGTTAATTTTTTATCACCAAGCCAGCGGCTGGTAACAATAAACTGACTTCGTTCATCAAGCTCACCTAAAGCCTTGTGCAGTCTCTGGCGGTTAAATGTTGCCATATCCTGGTCTTCAAGGTGACGGGCAGGATCGTTGCTCAGATCAGGCAGATATCCGGCTGGTGACTTGAATGAATTTTCATCATTATCATCAACTGGGGCATCAAATGTAATATCAGCACCACTTAGCCGAGACTCCATTTCAACCACCACTTCTGGTTTGACACCTAAATCCCTCGCGACTTGATTGACTTCAGACTGATTGAACCAGCCCATGCGTTTTTTCATGCTACGCAGGTTAAAAAACAATTTTCGTTGTGCTTTTGTAGTGGCAACCTTTACGATTCGCCAGTTTTTGAGGATAAACTCATGCATTTCTGCACGAATCCAGTGCACAGCAAAGGATACTAGGCGTACTCCGACTGTTGGATCAAAACGTTTGACTGATTTCATGAGTCCAACATTGCCTTCTTGTACCAGATCACCCAGTGGTAAACCATAACCTGAATAACCACGTGCAATATATACAACGTATCGTAAGTGAGAAATAACGAGTTTTTCAGCAGCCTGCAAATCGTCATCATCTCGATAACGGGTGGCCAACTCAGCTTCTTCTTCACGAGTTAACACAGCAATATTGCTCACTGTTTGTACATAGTTATCAAAACTACCTACAGGGACCATGAGACTGCTCATATCAAGGTTGCTGGTTTCTTTATCACTTGCTATCAATGATTTAGACATAAATTAACCTTATTAAAAATTGTATATTCATTTCATTTAGAGTCATTTTAGCACTCTGCATAGAGGAGTGCTAATATATTTGGCCGCAAAATATGCCAAAAGTTCCTTAATGTAGGAATTAAATGGGCAATTTTCCTACCATTAATAGCTATATTCTACCAAAAACTTATGAATATACCCTGAACATAAAGGGCTATCTTTACATAGTCATATAAACACTAGAGTATAATACTAACGTTTATATTGGGGTTTAGTGTTATTGATAGATGAGAAAAAATAATAATTTACACAATGTGTGTTTAATTTTCTTGGGTGCACTTGTAGTGTCAAGCCTAACTTTAGCATAATGATAGGCTGGGTCGATTAAATAATGCTTCTAAACCAAACAGCGTAATCATAACGGATTGTTTATATTAATGATTTACTGCTTGTCCTGAATTTGTGGATTCAGAACTATAGGAGATTCCATCTGCTGCATACACGCAAACACGATTTCTTCCCCTCTCTTTAGCCGCATATAAGGCCTTGTCAGCATAAGACAGCAGGGTGCTCAAATCTAGTTCCCCACCATGATCTTGATTAGAGACCAGACCAATAGAGACTGTCACTGAAACATTCACTGGTTTACATAGCTCTACTTTACGACGCAAGACTTCTGCTTTTGCATGAATCTCTTTACGGCCTATATTGGGTAAAATAACGGCAAATTCCTCCCCGCCAAAACGTACAATCATCGCATTTTTAGGAAAAGTCTGGTTAAGCAATTCGCCTAATGCAGCAAGAACATGGTCGCCAGTAATGTGCCCTAGATTATCATTGATACGTTTGAAGTGATCAATATCAAGCAAAAATGCCCATACGGGTTGATTCACTGGATCAGCAATGAATTTTTCACCATTATCCAGTAAGTAACGTTTACTGCGAACCCCTGTTAAGCTGTCAGTAGAAGCCAAGCGTTGCATTTCTTCAGCCTGAAAACGCAAGGCATTGAATTGTTGTTTTATCAATAATAGAGAACGAATTCTTGCTATAAGAATCTCTTCAATAATAGGCTTAGTCACAAAATCATTAGCCCCCGCATGAAAAACTTCTGCTTGTCTCTCTTGATGGTCAGTGACTGTTACCACTAATACTGGCATTTCTTGTTGAGATAGGTGTAAGCGTGTGCGAATAGCATGCAATAAGTCACCACCAGTCATTCTTCCTTTGAGATAAAAGTCAGTCATTACTATGTCGACTTTTTGTTCTTCTGGTGTATTAGGGGTGAGGGACTCTTCAATAATCTCTAGTGCTTGTTCAGCAGAAATAGTATGAGTGATTTTAAGACCATGTTTTTCCATGATATTGCAGGTGACTAATGCTGCAGTGCGGCTATCTTCTACATATAAAATACAGCCCACTAATCCAGAATTGCGGCGGCTAAAGGTTTTAATAAATTCAACAAAATCTTGATAACCTAGCGATTTATCAAAATAGTCAGTGACCCCAGCTTCAAAACCTTCGCGTAGTAGGCGGCTATCAGCATCACCAGAAACAACAATAATGGGGGTGTAATAATGCGTGTCTGATTTACGAATAGCGCGTGTTAAATCAAGACCGTCCATATCAGGTAACATGAGAGCAGTCGTAATAAGATCGAACTGTCCTGTTTTAAGATATGACAAAGCCTCTTCACCACTACAACAAGTGGTGATTTTAGTGTTCTCCATTTCGTTACGTAGAATCCTTGCAATGATGGTGCGTGATACTTCAGAGCCATCAACGACCATTATACCATTGGTTTTATTGTACATATTTTCCTAAAAAGAACTTTACTTAGAGTTAGCAGTTCAAATCATTTTGTAGCGGGTTGTTGAAATTCTCTTATGAGGTACAATTTTGCTTTAAAATCAGGATAAAAGATTATCTCCTTGAGTAAACTACATTATGTCAACTGATTGAGCCTTGTTTTGTACTTGCCTAAGCTAATTTCAACAGCCTACTAGGCTAATCATAGCCTTTATTGTTATAACAATGGTATTGAGGTAAGTCAATTGAGTGTTTGATCTTAATAATACTCTACTTTATGTTGTAGATTTTACAGTCTTTAAATTTTTGATGCCGTATTGACAGTCTATTGAAAATTTTACTAATGGCGATGTTTAGCAATAATTTTTCCTCTCAGTAACACCAAGCAAAGTGGATCAAGGAGCAAAGTCTATGTTGGCTCAATGGCATGCAAATGCTGACTAACAGAAACACCTGAACCAAGCAGCCCTAACAGAGTACTTGCACTAAATAACACTACTATCTCCGCTAAATTTAATGCCTGCAATAAAAATGTCTCTCCCGAAATTTGAGCAAATTCCGCCACAGGTTGTGTGAGGTAATTGACGCTAGCCAGAGTCAAACCTAATGCAATTAACCCACCAAAAAGTCCATACCAGAATCCACTATAAAGAAAAGGGAGGCGAATATAGCGGTTACTGGCACCAATAAGTTTACTCACTATAATTTCATCTTTTCTATTTTGGATGTCAAGCCTGATGGTATTGCCAGTGATTAGTATTACGCCTAATGCAAGTAAGACGGCAATGATGAATACACTACGATTGCCAATATCTACTATTTTATATAGACGGTCAATCATAGTTTTATCAAGATGAACAGATTGGATTTGTCCATATTTTTTGAGTGAGGTAACAAAGTGGTTAAGCGCAGAGTTTCTTGGCTCAAGATTGTGTAATTGGATAATGATAATTGGTGGCAAAGGATTGTATTGTATTTTTATGGTTTGTTCAGAGCCTAACAATTTGCTGTATTCAGCCAAGGCCATTGCTGGCGATAGCACCTTGACAGACTTTGTTAATGGATTGCCCAATATTTGTTGTGCGATATCTCGAGTTTTAGAAAGGGATAGTTCTTTTTTGACAAACACTGAAATTCGAACTGTTTGTGGCCATTGTTTACCCGCAAGCTGGATGTTTTGTAGTGCAATATACAAAATAGCAGGAAAAGTCAGAGCAATACCAATGACACTGCAAGTCAGCAAAGTGGAGATAGGAGCTTTGATCTGACGCATGACACTAAGATACGCTGAACGAAAGTGGTGCTTAACATATTGTCTAAAATGCAGGCGAAATACTTTCGGATTGAGACTGGCTTGCGGTCCTTTTTGTTCACGTTTACTGCCTCGTTTAGGCGTGGGGTTGCGTGGTTCAGCACCAGATTTAGCCATTGAAGTGGTTGACCCCCGAATCTTGCAGTAACTGTCCTTGGTCTAGCTGGAGTACGCGAAAAGACATTTCTTGAATGAGTGCAATGTCATGGCTGGCGATGAGCACAGTCACACCTAGTTGGCTAAATTGTTCGAATAAGGACATGATATTACGTGACAGATCAGGATCAAGGTTACCTGTGGGTTCGTCCGCCAGTAGTACTCGGGGAGTGGCAACAATAGCACGGGCAATGCCAACACGTTGTTGTTCACCGCTGGATAAAGTGTCAGGAAACTTTTGTGCCTGATTTGATAAATCGACTTTGCTTAAAGCGACCCTCACCCGTTTATGGATTTCATCATGGCCTAAACCTGCAATTTGTAGTGGAAGTGCCACATTAGCAAAAATATTACGGTCATTGAGGAGCAAATTATTTTGAAAGACCATGCCAATTTTACGTCGGTGCCAAGGAATGCGAGAGGATGCTAGGGTTGTTAGATTGATGTTATCAACCAGAATATGACCTTTACTAGGGCGTTCTATAAAGTTGATTAACTTTAATAAAGTACTTTTTCCTGCACCCGAGTGTCCTGTCAGAAAGGCCATTTCACCCGCTGCAAGCTTTAATGTTATTCCGTTCAGCGCTGCATGCCCATTGTGATAGGTTTTAATGACATTGTGAAATTCAATCATAGTGCATCCATTTTATATGCCCCCTCTATTGTGGGAGTCTCTGATTAAGGATGAGTTTGCTGTTCAGAAAAGTTTATGATTCAAAGCTTGATGTTAATAACCAAGCTAAAAAACAAGATTAACTAGTCAAAACTTTTAGTGTTAGTAAGGCCGCTAATAAAATTTGATCAAAGCCACCTTACTGAAATTCTTCTAGGGAATGTAACACAAGGAAAAACTATATGTCGTCACCGTTGGCAGTATCACTGAGTATTTTGCTGCTGATTATTATGCCAGACCGTGTTACCTGGATGAATTTATACCGCTTGTGAGTTGCTTTATTGACGCTGAAACAGTGCTTCTATAAATTCATCGACATTAAATTCTTGTAAATCATCAATTCCCTCACCAACACCAATATACCGTATGGGAATATCAAGTTTATTGGCAATGCTAAAAATGATACCGCCTTTTGCAGTTCCGTCTAGCTTGGTTAAAGCAATACCACTAACATCGACTGCCCGGCCAAACTCAGTGGCTTGAGATAAAGCATTTTGTCCAGTCCCTGCATCCAATACCAGTAATACTTCATGGGGTGCCGTTTTATCCAGCTTGCTAATCACTCGTTTTACTTTTTTAAGCTCTTCCATTAAATTGGATTGTGTATGTAAGCGTCCTGCTGTGTCGGCGATAAGTACATCGACTTCTTTCGCAGTGGCAGAAGCCACCGCATCATAAATAACAGAAGCAGAATCAGCGCCTTCATGTTGGGAAATAACAGGAATATTATTACGCTGTCCCCAAGTCTGTAATTGTTCAGTCGCCGCCGCTCGAAAGGTGTCACCGGCTGCTAACATGACCGATTTGCCTTGTTGTTGCAGAGTTTTAGCCAATTTACCGATAGTGGTTGTTTTGCCCGCACCATTAATGCCTACCACTAGAATGACAAATGGCTTTTCATTAGTAATGATCAAGGGTTTGGCGCAGCCCTCTAACATGTTGGCCAAACTGCTTCGAAGTGTTTCTATCACGCTCTCGGCATCAGCAAGCTCTTTACGGCTGAGGCGTGCAGTCAGGTCGGCGATTACTTTTTGGGTGGCTTCGACGCCTAGGTCGGCCACTAATAGCTCAGTCTCTATATCATCTAGCAAGTCTTTGTTGATGGTTTTTTGACCGATCACTAGGGTGGATAAGCTTTCGGTTAGATTAGCGCGTGTTTTGGAAAGTCCATTTTTTAGGCGTGAAAACCAACTGTCTGGTTTTTTGACGTCACTAGCGGCGTTATCCTTTGCCTTACTCAGGTCTTTATTTGTTTTGTCTTTTTTGAAACTGAACATAATATATAAGGTCTTTAATAGTGCGTAAACTGAATTTGCATGTGTATTACTATGGTTTTATCTGCATAGCTGGATTATTCTAACATTGTCGATGACGATAATATAGATACTGCTAAACGGTTGCTCTGTAGGGTGTGGGATTATTGTACGAGACTCAATCGAAATGAGATGAATCAATATGTTGTTTAGAAAAGTGGGTGGCAAGTAGGCTTAATGGTCCGGGATTAGCAAAATTAATTCCAATACAGATTTTCAAAGAAAGACTGCTTGTCTCTTTGCTTGATCATAATATGCTGAACTAAAGTTGCTCTGCATTAAGCTAAGCATGAACACAAAATAGACAGTTAAATTGGGCTAGCGGTAAACTATTGATACTGATTTCCAAATTAAGCGATTCCTTATGCAGCAATATTTATCGTAAGCCTATATAGTGAGAAGCAACTCTGCTCAAAGGCTGATGGTGGATTTTTTGGTAACAAATATCAACAACAGTAGTTGATTAGCGATAATAGTGGTTCTGTTAGCCAGGTGAATAATATAAGTAATATGGTTTTTTATATTGGAAGGTCGTAAGATTGCCGTCGTGAATTTCTGTCGTGAATTGATTGATGGTTCTTTAAATGGGTTTTAAAGTGTTTTTTTTCGATCGTTAAAAATTAAAGTGTGTTTGTTCCTTAAACTGTGAACGATAAAAAGGTTAAATATGAAATTGTTACGAATTGGTATAGTGATGACTCTAGTCTGGGCAATGCCTACCTGGAGTAATGGGGTCCATGAATTCAAACTGAAAAATGGATTGAAACTTATTGTTAAGGAAGACCATCGTTCACCAGTCGTGGTGACGCAGGTTTGGTATAAAGTCGGTTCAAGTTATGAAACTAATGGAACGAGTGGTGTTTCCCATATCCTAGAGCACATGATGTTTAAAGGAACGCGGAAACTTAAGCCAGGTGAGTTTTCACAAATTATCTCCGCCAATGGAGGCAGTGAGAATGCCTTTACAGGTCAGGACTATACTGCTTATTTTCAAACTTTTGAAAAAAGCCGGCTGCTGATTAGTTTTAAACACGAATCAGATCGTATGCGCAATTTAGTCATTATTAATAAAGAATTTCAAAAAGAGCGTGATGTTGTGATCGAAGAGCGGCGTTTACGCACTGAGGACAAACCTAAATCGTTAACCTATGAACGGTTTAAAACAGTGGCTTTTGAAAGTAGTCCTTACCGAATTCCGGTGATTGGGACCATGAACGACTTACAGAATATGCAAGTCAAAGATTTGGAGCGTTGGTATCAGCGTTGGTATGCACCGAATAACGCGGTCGTAGTAGTGGTCGGCGATGTGAATCCAAAAGCAGTCTTTAAAATGGCCAAGAAATACTTTGGTAAACTGAAGCCTTCTAAAGTGCCTCCACCAAAACCACAAATAGAAGTACCTCAAAGTGGGATTAAGAGAATCCAAGTACAAACACCTGCCCGTTTACCTTTTGTTATTTTGGGGTATAAAGTCCCGGTTATTAAAACTGCTAAGGCGCAATGGGAGCCTTATGCAATGGAAGTATTAGCGTGGGTATTGGATGGTGGAAGCAGTGCCCGGTTCGAGAAAGAGCTAGTGCGAAAGCAGCAGGTCGCTACCAGTATCGGGATTAGTTATGATCCCTATGCTCGTTTAGGCAGCTTGCTTAGAATGCAGGGAACTCCAGCGCATAAAAAAACGGTAAGAGATCTTGAGAAAGCGATTCGTGAGCAAGTTAATCAATTGAAGATTAAACTAGTCAGTAATAAAGAATTGGAGCGAGTGAAAGCTCAAATTGTTGCACAAAAAGTATTTCAGAAAGACTCGATGTTTTATCAGGGAATGAATATTGGGTTACTGGAAACAGTGGGTCATTCCTGGAAGTTGGATAACGAATTTGTCAAACGTATCAATCAAGTGACTCCAGCACAGATTCAAAAGCTAGCACGCAAATATCTTATTGAAAAGCGCTTGACAGTAGCGACATTAAAACCGTTACCTTTATCGATGCGTAAGCCACGACGTCGATCTGCGATTAAAGGAGGTCGACATGGACGATAGGAGCCTTAGTAATATCGATCAACCATCATTGTTTTGTATTTTATCTAAGAGGTTGTTTGCAGGTATGTTTAATTTTCGAAAAATCTTTGCTTTGTGGTTCTTAGTGGCCACCACTATGAGTTATACCAGTGTTTCTATGGCTGTTCCTAAAGTCAAAAGTTGGTCTACTGAAAATGGGGTGAGAGTTTATTATGTGCATGCTCCAGAGTTGCCCATGGTCGATGTGCAGATTTTGTTTGATGCAGGCAGTGCCCGTGATAAAAAGAAAAAAGGTTTGTCACTATTAACGAACCGCATGTTAAGTATGGGGGCAGGCAAACTTGATGCGACCGGAATAGCTGAAAATTTTGAGTCGGTTGGTGCAAAACTGGGCCGTGGTGCATTACGTGACTCAGCATGGTTATCATTACGAACGCTTAGCAAGGAAAAATACCTCAGCAAAGCCGTGAATACTTTAGCCACAGTGTTAAATAAACCACGGTTCTTAAAAGGTGATTTAGCACGCGAAAAGAAACGAATAGTCGCTACTATACGACAGCAGGGAGCCTCTCCTTCTAGTATTGCTAAGAGAGCTTTTTATAAGGAGTTGTTTCGTAAGCACCCTTATGCCAACATGCCTATAGGAACAATTAAGGGCGTAAAGTCACTCAATAAAAAAGATTTGCAAAAATTTTATCAGCAGTATTATGTAGGCAATAATGCGGTCGTTGCGATTGTTGGAGCAATAGATGAGGCGCGAGCACGAAAAATGGTGCACACATTAACGTCGACATTAAAGCCAGGAAGCAAGGCCGCCGCTCTCCCTAAAGTGAAGCCGCTGACTAAAAGTAAGCTCGTGCATATACCGCATCCATCATCACAGTCACATATTTTTATTGGACAGACTGGCACTTATCGAGGCGATCCAGAATATTACTTATTATATACTGCAAACCACCCGTTTGGCGGCGGGGGTGGTTTAACATCGCGTTTGGCACAAGAAGTGAGAGAAAAGCGCGGTCTCGCCTACAGTGTTTATAGTTATTTTTCACCTATGCGACGTCGCGGTATTTTTGTCATTGGGATGCAAACAAAAAATTCTAACACAGTGAAAGCGATAAATTTACTAAACGCACAGCTTAATAAATATCATCGTAAAGGAATGTCACGTAAAGAATTTAAGCATGCTGTGAGTAATATTACTGGTGGGTTTGCATTAAGAATCGATACCAATAAAGAAATTGTGCAGTACCTGGGCTTGATCGGTTTTTATAATTTGCCTATTAATTATATGACTGAATTTACTAAGAACATTCAAAAACTAGACCGTAAGCAAATTAATGCTGCTTTCAAAAAACGTATCAGGCCACAGGCGATGGTGACAATAGTAGTCGGTGGACGTAAAGCTCCAGTGCTCTCTGCGCCATAGTGTGTTGGGAACTAGAAAATGAGTTCTTCTCGACAAGCAAAAACAGAAGTTCGTGAACTAAGGATTATTGGAGGTCAATGGCGTAGTCGAAAACTGCGCTTTGATGCTTTGCCAGGAGTAAGGCCAACGCCTGACCGTGTACGCGAAACTCTTTTTAATTGGTTGCAAGCTTGGGTGTCAGGAAGTCGCTGTCTGGATATGTTTGCTGGGAGTGGAGTGCTTGGATTTGAATCCTTATCACGAGGAGCACATTCTGTCGTTTTTATTGATGAACAAGCCCGAGTGGTCGCTCGATTACGTGACCAAGCGCAAAGTCTAGAGGCTCTCAATGTTGAGGTCGTCCGGTCATCTGCCATTCAATGGTTAAAACAAAAACCAGGCTTGTTATTTGATATTATTTTTATTGATCCTCCGTATGGTAAAGACTTGATTGCTGATATTTTACAGGATGTAGTGGCGCATTGTTCAAGCAGTGCGCGTATATATATTGAAGCAGAAAAAGCATTAGATGAAGCCGTTTTGCCATCAGGGTGGGCGATCGAAAAATCTAAGCAAGCAGCGAGTGTTTATTTTCATTTATTGCATCGAGTTGAGCGCTAAGAGCAGGAATGCTTTAATTTTATGGTGAGTGTTTAAAGGCCAACTGCGACTCAATATCGAACAATAGAGGAAATTAGTTAATGTAGTATTTGATCAAGAATTTAAGTGAAATGATTGATGTCCGTGTAATGATTGATTTTTAAAAATAGTGAAACCGTAAACTGGTCAAGTCTTTTTTTTATTATAATAGCAGCGTAGATTAAATATAATGGCAGAGCCCCATGCAACAGCAATATATCCTGGTACTTTTGACCCCATTACTCATGGGCATTCTGATCTTGTAGAGCGTGCCAGTCGCTTATTTGAAAAAGTAATTTTAGCGGTCGGAGTCAATTCTGGTAAACAACCTCTATTCGGCATAAAGCAACGGGTTGAGTTAGCGGAACATGTGCTTGCTCATTGTCCTAATGTTGAAGTCAAAAGTTTTGATAATTTATTAGTTGATTTTGTACGCGAGCAAAAAGGACAAGTCATATTGAGGGGCTTACGTGCTGTATCAGATTTCGAGTACGAATTCCAGCTAGCCGGGATGAACCGTCACCTTGCTCCTGATATAGAAACCATGTTTTTAACCCCTTCTGAGAAGTATTCCTTTATATCCTCTAGTCTAGTAAGGGAAATTGCGCGTCTTGGGGGTGATATTGGACCCTTTGTGCACCCTGAAGTTGAGGCTGCATTAACGCGCGGTTTCAGTTAAAATAGCATGGCTGTCTCTCTTTTAGATTAAGGTTTTTTCATAAAGTCGAGATCTTATCTTCACTCAAATTAGCATGTTGTAGTCTAATAAATTCAGCAACAAGGCAAAGAGATAGCCAATAAGCTGATTATTTAGGCCGCTTATTGATACTATTTTTCTTGCAAATTGCCATGTGTTAATGATTAGTATTGTAGAAATTTTTTTATTTAACCGGACAATTTACCATGGCTTTATTGATTACAGACGAATGTATTAATTGTGATGTGTGCGAGCCTGAGTGCCCTAATGCCGCAATTACACAGGGAGATGAAATCTATGAAATTGATACTGATTTATGTACTGAGTGTATTGGTCATTATGATGAGCCTCAATGTGTGGAAGTTTGTCCTGTCGATTGTATTCCCAAAAATCCTGATTGTGTTGAAAGTGAAGCACAATTACTCGTAAAATATCATAAACTACAGGATGATGAAGTCGCCTAATCTTCCTTTGGAATATGTTGATACCAATCGTGACTGTTATCGCCATAGACCATAAACCAGGGATTCAGGAGTGTTGGTCGCTCGTTGTAGCGAAGTTTTTCTCCTTTAACGTCAGTGAAATATCCTCCAGCTTGTTCAACAATACATTGTGCAGCAGCAGTATCCCATTCTGAAGTTGGACCTAGGCAAGGATAAAAATCAACTTCCCCTTCAGCCACTCGACAAGATTTGATAGAGCTTCCTATATAAATAAGTTCATGGTGACCAATGCTTGCTAATAAGTTTTTTAATCGGTCATTTTTGCGAGCACCGCTAACACTAATGACGGGTGGTCGAGAGCCTAGTTGAGCAACCTGAATCGCTTTAGGCTCTTGGTCAAGGAGTTGTTTCCGTGCACCAAAATTATAGGCTGCAGAGAAGCATTCACCTGTCACCGGCAATTGAATGACACCTAATATGGGTTGATGATTATGGATTAAAGCAATATTAACTGAAAAGGTTTCACGTCCCGCAATGAAGTCACGAGTTCCATCCAGCGGATCAATGAGCCAATAAGTACTCCATTGTTGGCGCATGTCAAAAGTGATGTCCGGGTCTTCTTCAGATAACACAGGCCAGTCCTGTGGCAAATCATTTAAGCCCTTGATGATGTGATTATGTGAGGCGTAATCTGCCTCAGTTACAGGGCTATCATCTTGTTTTTTCTCGACATCATAGCTTGCTTGTTGGCGAATTTTCATGATTTTATCACCTGCCTCATAGGCAAGTTTTATTACTTTGGGAAGTAATTCTGAGAGATGTAAAATAGGGTCGTTGTTATTCATGGGAAATTTAATCGGCGCTCTTCTATTACTTAGTTGAAATATTTGGGACAAAATCCCGTGAGTGTTGTTAGTGATCAATATTTATTGGTAATACTAAGCTCTGATAATGAGTAAACTACCCAGAAAATATTTAGTTTTTAGTAATGCCATACTTCTTAGCCCTTGTTTTATTTAATCATTTTTTTCTTTTTTCTTTTTTCTTTTTTCTAGAAGAATACTTTAGACTAATGCTTTAACTCAAGTCGAATGTGAGTGTAGAGCTTTCCTTCAAACCAAGCATCAAAGTGTACGCCAGTGGCATTAAAATTAATACGTAAACCGGGTTGTTGTGGGGGTAAAATGCTCACAAATTTGAGGTTTTTAGGAAAGCGTAAGTCCATAGAGACACGCATTGGAAAAAATCCATCAAGGTAACGACGCATAAATGGTCCGTTGATTAATGTGAAGCTACCATCCTTATTTTTTAATAAGGCTCGGGTGTCTGCTTCAATACAAATCCTAGCGCCTTTTTTTACATTTCGAAGTTGAATAGTGTGGTTTTCAATCCATGTTTTTTCAATATTTCGACTTGAGATCAATTTTAAATTTTTAATCTTATATTTTTTATAAACGATCTGTGCCCGTGGAAACTTATCGAGGTGCTGATGACACTGCTGCATTTTAACCCAGCCATTTGTAAGGCTTTTTTTGTGTACGATAAGAGTGTTGTGGTGATGGTGAACCTGTTTTTTGGGCGGTTTGGCTAAAAAATGTAATTTACCTTCATTAATACGCGAGCCAGGTAATTTGTCAGTGTCATTGTTTAACCAAGCTTCTATCTCAGCTTCAGACATTTTTGCATAAATAGGGGGAGTGGCCGTCAGTAAACTTAACGTGACAAGCCAAAACAAATGGGTATAACGCATAAATATTAAACCTTTTGCTTGTTACAGCAATATGCCGGTTATCATTTCTAGCTCTTCAGTTATAATAGTTCTCTCATTAATATAACAGAGAACTAGCTGTTTTGCTGACAAGCTAATGAATATTAGTGGTTTATAGATGTAGGAAAAATAAAATGATTGACTGGAATAAGATTGAAACTGTTTTTTTAGACATGGATGGTACCTTACTCGATTTACATTTTGATAATCATTTTTGGCGAGAATATGTGCCTGTACAATATGCCAAACTTCATACAATTACGGTCGAAGATGCACAGACAGAATTGTTTTCTCGTTTTGCTTTGGCAGAAGGAACAATGGATTGGTACAGTGTTGATTATTGGACTAATGAATTGGATCTGGATATAGAAGCGTTAAAACATGAATTAAAACATTTGATACGTTTGCGCCCTCAGGCCACAGAATTTCTGGATGCCTTGAGAGACTTGGGTCATCGATTAGTATTGCTGACTAATGCGCATAATAAAAGTCTGGCATTAAAAATGGAGGTAACCACTCTTGAGGGCCATTTTGATTGTTTGGTATGTACACACGATATTGGCTTACCGAAAGAAAACCCTGTATTTTGGGAAAAATTTCAGCAAATTGAAGATTTTGACAAGACAAAGACTTTGTTGGTGGATGACAGTTTGCCTGTGCTTGAAACTGCAAAAAATTATGGCATTAAATATTTATTGGCAATTGCACACCCTGATTTGAAGTCAGTCCCCAAGGATACCGCTGATTTTGATGCGATACATCATTTTTCAGAAATCTTACCAATAAATAAGTGTGATATTCCTTAATAAAAATAGTGAGGTTAAGATTGCTTAAGCATAAGTCAAAATAATTACCACTGGTTGCTTGTTATCGTAGCCACTTTTTAAACCGCTTTTTACAATATTGATGCATGCTTGAATAGTCCTTGAAATATAACTCAAAGCCTTCTTCATTAGCTTGGTCGTACTCACAAAAATCATTAGTGTGATCACGGCAAATTTGAGGGCGTTTGTCATATATACCACAACGACCACTGCCTGGAATTAAATGAGCGCAAGGTGACATTACCAGTAAATACCAACCATCTTCATCTTTATAAATGTGAATATGTTCATGAGATACTTGCCATAATAAATATTCAAAATCGATTTTTTTACGGGGAGTATCAATCTCATGTGTGATATATTGGCAGCAGAGCGCGCCAGTACAAAGATCGCACTTATTGTCACTGGAAATTTTTATTTCTACTTTTCCTGTCATACTAGTCTCTTGGTTATGCGGTGTTACTTTTTTATTTGAGAGCGCATTATATTGACTTAAGGAGACTTTGATCAAGTCATGAATGTGAAATTTTCGTTTTTCCTGTAAGTGATTGTGCTAACCTTGCTATATCACGAGCCTGGAAGTATCAACTAGCTAGTGTCAAATTTGACCTTATAATTTTTTTGAATCGCCAATATTGTGGTGAGAAATTTTTGAAAATTACTAGGTCTAAGTGCTATGTTTTAATCAAAGAATGATGAAAATAAACCTAGAGCTATGGAGATAAAATCTTATTCATCGAGACTCATAAAATTAGACGAAATTAACCTTGAGTTATATTAAACAGCCACTATATTTAGAGTGCTTAATGCAGCAAAAATGGCTAGAGGTCTATTACAAAAAGATTTGAATCGCAGTTATTGATTATTTTATAGCTAATTTTTGGTTGAGTTTGGCCCAAAAAGTGCTTAATATGATGTAAATGTGGTCAAATAATGCTTTTTGTCTAAACATTATTTGACAGCTCATATGGTTCGCGAGTATCGTATCGCTAACGGTTGTGAGCAACTGATCAAAATTTGTGAATCCACTATCCAAAACTAAAATCCAGACAACTTAATCCAAAACTTTTTACAATTTATTTAAGAGGGTAACCTAGTGAGCAGTGCTATTGTATATGTAACAGATGATTCATTTGATGAAGAAGTGCTGAAGTCGGAGCAACCTGTGTTAGTAGATTATTGGGCAGAATGGTGTGGCCCCTGTAAAATGATCGCCCCTATTCTTGACGATCTTGCTGGTGAGTATGATGGAAAACTGAAGATCGCTAAATTAAATATCGACGATAATCCAGGAACGCCTCCCAAATATGGTATTCGTGGAATTCCAACTTTAATGTTATTTAAAGATGGTTCTGTCGAAGCGACTAAAGTGGGTGCGGTTTCAAAATCACAATTGACAGCATTTATCGATAGCAATATTTAGGTGTTTGGAGTTTAATTAATAATGCAGTGCTGGACGAAATGATGCAGTGCTGGACGAAATGTTATTTACGTGTTACCTTAACCGAAATAAATAGCCGTAAATTTGACGACACCTACATATAATAATAATAGCCTCACCATCACTGCCTAAGCGAAAGAAAATCGAATCAATAATAGTAAATTCAAATTTGTTAATTAATCGAATACAATTCTTTTTTTAAAATCTTTTTTCTTTATATAGTGTAAACAATCTGGCAATTATTCGGCGAATGTATATTAATAAAACCAATCGTGCAGTTTTCTTGAGCACATATTCTAACCCCCTGGACATATCTAGCTATGAATCTTACTGAACTTAAGGCAAAACCAGCCACCGAATTAATGCAAATCGCTGACAACATGAAACTGGATGGTCTAACACGATCCCGTAAACAAGATGTAATATTCGGAATCCTTAAAGCACACGCCAAAAGTGGTGAAGACATATTTGGTGATGGCATTCTTGAAATCTTACAAGACGGATTTGGTTTTTTAAGATCAGCAGATTGTTCCTATTTAGCTGGCCCTGATGATATATATGTCTCGCCAAGTCAAATTAGGCGGTTTAGCTTACGCACAGGGGATACTGTGTCAGGAAAGATTCGGCCACCTAAAGAAGGTGAAAGATATTTTGCTCTTCTCAAAGTGAAAGAAGTGAATAATGAGAGTCCTGAGAATTCACGTAACAAAGTACTGTTTGAAAATCTAACGCCATTATTTCCTCGCGAACGCTTTGGTCTTGAAGTTGGCAACGGAAGTACTGAAGATATTACTGCTCGAATTATTGAAATTGCTGCTCCTATTGGAAAAGGCCAGCGTGGTTTGGTGGTGTCACCTCCCAAGGCTGGTAAAACCATGATGATGCAAAATATTGCGCAGTCTATTGCTGCTAATCATCCGGAGGCTCATTTAATTGTGTTACTAATTGATGAGCGCCCTGAAGAAGTGACTGAAATGTCACGTTCAGTGCGCGGCGAAGTTATTTCCAGCACTTTTGATGAACCGGCTAATCGACATGTGCAGGTGGCAGAAATGGTGATTGAAAAAGCTAAGCGCCTAGTAGAGCATAAGCGAGATGTCGTGATATTACTTGATTCAATTACTCGACTTGCACGTGCTTATAATACCGTTGTTCCTTCATCAGGTAAGGTGCTAACGGGGGGTGTTGATGCTAATGCATTACATCGACCTAAGCGTTTTTTTGGTGCAGCCAGAAATATCGAAGAAGGGGGTAGCTTAACTATTGTGGCGACTGCATTAGTGGACACTGGCTCTAGAATGGATGATGTTATTTACGAAGAGTTTAAAGGCACGGGTAATATGGAAATCCACCTTGATCGTAAAATTGCTGAAAGGCAAACATTTCCAGCGATTAATATTAGTCGTTCAGGAACACGGCGTGAAGACTACTTGACGAAACCAGATGAACTGCAAAAAATACGAGTGTTACGTAAAATATTAGCCCCAATGGATGAGGTCGACGCAATGGACTTTATGCTTGATCGTTTAAAAGCAACAAAAACTAATCTTGAGTTTTTTGATTCAATGAAACGATAGCTATTGGTATGACTCAATTTAGTCTGATCTTAAAGTTGAGTCAGGTATAATTTTGTCAATAGAAAATAGGGTGGGTCCATAAGCAATATGTAAAATTTAGGTTTTGATTTTCCAAACTTTTTGAGCATACTCACGGATTGTGCGATCGCTTGAAAAGTACCCCATTCCAGCAATATTTAAAATTGACTTTCTAGTCCATTCAAATTTATTTTTATAACATGTTTCTACATCATTCTGTGCTTGCGCATAGGCCGCAAAATCCGCTAAGACCATATACGGGTCTGAACGTGTGAGAGCATCCACAATCGGATAATGACGTTTGCGATTATCAGGTGAGAAATAACCTTCTTCGATCATATCGATCGCACGTGATAAATCTTCATTAGAACGTAAATACTCACGTGGTTTGTACTTGCCGTCATTATTTTTTTTGGCTTGTTCTGCTGTCAATCCAAATATAAATATATTATCAGCGCCTATATGATCACGCATTTCAATATTTGCCCCATCCAGAGTGCCTATTGTGAGGGCACCATTTAATGCTAATTTCATGTTACCAGTGCCTGAGGCCTCCGTTCCAGCAAGGGAAATTTGTTCAGATAAATCAGTTGCCGGAATAATGTCGCCTGCGGTGGAGACATCATAATTAGGGATATATAATATTTTAAGTTTATGATTGGTTGCTGGGTTGTTGTTAATGATGTCGGCAACATCATTAATGAGTTTTATAATTTGTTTTGCCAGCATATATCCTGGCGCGGCCTTACCACTAATAATGACTGTACGAGCAACGATTTCTGATTGAGGCTTATCACAAAGTTTGTTGTAAAGAGTGATGACATGCAACATCTTTAGTAGCTGTCGTTTGTATTCATGGATGCGTTTTATGTGGACATCGAACATGCTATTACTATCAATAGCAATGCCAATACGGCTTTCGATGATGTGGGCTAATCGCTTTTTGTTATTGAGTTTGACCTCTGAATATTTTTGATGAAAACGTTTATTCTGACTAAAATCAACCAAATTTCTTAAGCTGTCGAGATTTTTAATCCAGTCGCTGCCGATGGTTTTGCTAATTAATTTTGCCAGGTCAGGGTTAATAAGTCTGAGCCAGCGCCGAGGATTAATACCATTAGTAAGACTAATAAATTTATCTGGAAAAATTTGGTTAAAGTCACTAAATAGTGTGGTTTGTAATAATTCAGAATGTAGTTGTGATACCCCGTTAACTTTATGGCTGCCTGCTACGGCCAGATTTGCCATTCTAACCTTTCGTTCACCAGACTCATCAATGAGTGACACTCTCCTTGGTTTATCATGATCATTGGGGAAATCACGGCGGACTTGTTCCATGAGACGTTTATTAATTTCGTAGATAATTTGCATATGGCGAGGTAACAGTCGATCGATTAATGCGACAGGCCAGCTTTCTAGGGACTCAGGCATTAAAGTATGATTGGTGTATGAAAAAGTTGAAGTGCAAATATCCCAAGCAGCGTCCCACTCAAATTGTTGCTCATCAATAAGTAAACGCATTAATTCAGGAACGGCAATAGCGGGGTGAGTATCATTTAACTGAATTGCGACGTATTCAGCGAGCTGAGACAAGTCGTTATAGACTTCATTATGTTTACGTAAAATATCTTGCAATGCAGCACTGACAAAAAAGTACTCTTGCTGAAGTCGTAATACACGTCCTACCTCTGTTGAGTCATCAGGGTACAGTACGCGCGATAGGTTTTCGGAAGCGGTCTTATCTTGCATCGCCTTAATATAGTTTCCTTCATTAAAATATTGGAGATCGAAATCACGAGAAGATTTAGCAGACCAAAGCCTGAGCCGGGTAATATGGTTGTTGGCGAACCCAGGAATAAACATATCATAGGCCATTGCCATGACATCCTGAGTATCACACCACTCTTGATGGACTCTTCCATTATGATCCTTATGATCAGTGACATGGCCAAAAAATCGTACGTGATAAATTAAATCAGGTTTTGGAATCTCCCATGGATTTCCATAACGTAGCCAGCTATCTGGGTGTTCAATCTGGTAACCCTTTTCGATACGCTGTTTAAACATGCCATATTCGTAACGGATACCATAACCAAAGCCTGGAATCCCAAGAGTCGCCATTGAGTCAAGAAAGCAAGCTGCAAGGCGACCTAAGCCACCATTGCCAAGTGCAGCATCAGGTTCGCAATCACGTATTTGCTCGAGGTCTAAACCTAATTTCAGGAGTGCGTGGCGAATTTCCTTTTCGCAGTCAAGATTGATCAGGGCATTTTGTAGTAGACGACCCAGTAAAAATTCAAGTGACAAATAGTAAACTCTACGAGTTCCCTTTTTATTGTATTCATTGGCGCAGTGATACCATCGATCGAGCAATTTGTCTCGAATGACATAGGTGAGCGATTGATACCAAGATCTATTATTTGCCTTATCTGGAGCTTGACCCACTGTATAGTGGAGTCTTTGATTCAGCTGTTTAACGAGTGAGGAAGAATCCATTCCTAAATAATCAAAACGAGAAATACTGCGTAGTTTTATCATAGTGAGCTCACCATTTATAAGACATCGATTAATGCAAGAAGTGGGAGTATATTTATCTTACAGTAAGTTTAGCAGGCTCTTGAAATTCGTTTCGAACACTGTAAGACCCACACACTCCAATACAAACTCGTTGAGTTGATATCAATCAGTGCTTGGAGGCTGATTTGAACACTCGATTGACCAATGAAACGATTTCAGCTAGCGGCATGAGACAATATTCATGCTGTCATTTATTTGACCATTAGTCCGGCAAATTTTTATTATATATTTTGTGGGTTGGAATAAGTAGCAATTTGTCTGTTGACTGACATTGTTAAACGGTATCGAAAATGAATTACTCGTGTACAATAGAAATGAAACCATGCGCTTAGCATGTAAAGTTTATTGGGGGAGAAGTTATGAGATTTAGTTTTGCATGTGGATTAATTTTGTTACTAGCAGCTTGTAGCACTGGTCAAAGTGTTGCTGCCAAGAAACCAGTGAATACAAAAAACAACTTTAGGGTAACGTATGTAATTAATGAGACGTTTGATATTGCTAAAGATAATGTTAAAGAGGCGCTAAGCGACAAGGGATTAAAAATTAACACCATCGCGCATATTAGTACTATGTTGAAAAGAACCGGTAAGAGTTTGGGTAATCCATCAAATATTTATACTGCGGCTGAAAATATAGAATTTTGTAGTGCTATTGTTTCACGTGCGACGATGCAAGCTAATCCACATAATATCGTATATTGTCCCTATATTATTTCTATTTATTCGCTTAAAAGTAATCCGAAAATCACCTATATCTCTTACCGGCGAGTGCCTAATTTAAAGGATAAAAAATCTCATAAAGCATTACAGGCGGTTGAAAAATTGTTAGATGATATTGCAAAAACAGCAAGTGAATCTTGAATCTGTAGTCAGGGTCAATGGATTAAATTAGTAGAGACTATTGGAAAGTGGAACTAAATATTTAGGTTTTGTAATGAAAAAAGGTGTACTTACAATTTTTGTTCTTTTTATTCCTTCTGTCGTTGCTTTTCATTTAATAAGAAATGTAAATATTAATCCTAAGTATAACATTGGCGATATTTTTGACACTTTTCAGGGCGTTTCCGTTTTTTATAATGGCGGGATTAATACTGTTGTGGGGCGTAATCGGACAGCAGATGGATATAATCTGGGGCTAAAATATCAATGTGTTGAATTCGTCAAACGTTATTATTTTAAGCGCTATTCACATAAAATGCCAAATTCGTATGGGCATGCCAAAGATTTTTTTAACAGTAAGTTAAAAGATGGTCAATTCAATAAAGTAAGAGGGTTGATACAATTCAAAAATCCAAGCAGTCGTGCACCAAAAGTAGGTGACTTATTAGTATATGGTCCCACAGTATTTAATGCTTATGGCCATGTTTCAATAGTTTCCAAAGTAAACTTGAGTGATGATAGTATTGAAATTATTCAACAAAACTCTGGACAATTTGGATCAACACGTGAAATATTTAAACTACAACAACAAAGTAAGCGCTGGAAAATTATGCATAAAGGTGTGCTAGGATGGTTAAGCTTGCCTGACAAAGCTAGCAACAATATTAATCAATTTTGAATTCTTGTTCGAGATGATGATCAATAGTCGTTAGGTGAAATCCTACTATTGAAAGTTTTAAAAAAGGATGTTTTGGATTTAATACTATTAAAAAGTGGCCAAAAACCACGCTACTACAACGCGGTTTAAGGTTAGCGACGCTTTAATAATTAGTTTTTATTAATTATTCGGCCATTCATAGCTTGCGTTGGGCGGTTAGTGTGCTTGAAAAGTTTCTTGAATGCGGTGATTTGTGTGGCACTTACACGAACCGAATTTTTCATGACAAACCAGCGAACCTGTTCACTACAAGGCGGAGTGGTTAAAGAGCCTGAATAACTAAAATAAGTTCTCATTTTTCTTGAATGCAATCCTTTTCCATTGACCATGCTATTTTTTACGACATTCTTTCCGACATTCTTTCCGACGTTTTGAGGAGCATTCTCCAATATTTTTGCAAATAATGGGTTAGGTTTTTTGCCTAGACGCATAAAAATTCCGACTACTGCTAATTGTTTCTTATCATTAATATGTACAAAATGCACTTCCATTGGCCGATGTTTTCCATAGCGTGTATGTTCGCTAGGCGTATGAAAATGAAGCTGTACTAGCTTATATTTAGATTTACCGACCTTCAGTGTGCTGCCTGCTGTAGTGGTCAAGTTTTTTTGGCCACGGAATTGTACGCAATCCAGTAATTACTTTCTGCCAGGTTTGGCGTCACTCCACCATTATTAGTATGTGGACGCACTTGACTGTAGTAACCTAAGATATAAT
>UOFL01000101.1_pt1 | contig 51959 bp, 39 predicted proteins | sample 1990081 | NCBI WGS metagenome assembly UOFL01 (sample SAMEA4728526, study PRJEB27164) | hydrothermal vent metagenome | biome: marine basaltic hydrothermal vent biome; feature: marine hydrothermal vent; material: mineral | place: Pacific Ocean | collected 2011-06-14/2011-07-23 | depth 1741 m | reverse complement strand
TTTGTATTGCTTGAATTAACGGGGGGAGTTTTCACAGTGGGTGTTGTTGTACCCTGCTGCGCGTGTCCTACCGGAGTTTTCGGCTTTGGTGCATGTCCGCCTACTGGAGGTTTTGCTCCGTCTGCTGAAGTGGCTGACCCGCTGGACGTAGAAGACGCTTTGCTTGCAGGCTCGGTTTTTTTCGTAGTACTTGAATTAGCTACCGGTTTTTTCACATCGCCTGAATTAGCGCCCGATGTTTCTTTTGTGTGTGGTTTGTGTCCTGTCTGAGTGTTAGGCTTTTCGCCATGACCTACTGCTGGAGTTTTTGTACGCTCTACTGAAGTGGCTGACCCTTTTGCAGTAGGAGATGCTTTTTTTACAGGCTCGGATGTCTTCGTGCCTGGTGCTGGAGTCGTTATCTCTGATTTTGAATTTGCTGGAGAAATAACATCTTGTATTCCGCCTTTAGACTTATCTGGCGGGCCTGACACTTGTATGTCGGAGTTAATTTTATCTGCAGAAATCTTCGGTTCTGCATCAGAAGCATACATCTGCTGACTCGCTAACAAAAATATTGTAGCGACCCATACTATTGGACTTGATTGATTCACATTCAACCTCACTTTATCTCATCATTAATGTTTGATTAGTTAATTATTATTTTAGTCGCATAAAATAATGCTGCCATTTATTTCAGAGGGAAATCTCAGAGCTGAGACGCTCTCCAGTTTAAGGTGATGACATTTTAGTGCAGAAAAATTTGTGACACGAACATCAACGCTAACAGTCTTGAAACTAACACCAATACTGACTTTTAGTAGGCTGTTGAATTTTGTTAAGGTAAGTACAAGACAAAGTAACATTAGACGAAATAGTTCAGTTTACTTGAAGTAAATGAGTCTATTGAGACTAATTTTTACACCGAATTGTGCCACATGAACAAATTTCGACAACCTGCTAGAGCTGTAAGATCATTGTCACGACTTACTTAGAGTTTCCTAAGTAAAAATTTGACTTTACACCTAATGACTCTCATATCCCCAAAAACTTCAGTTTTGCCATAATATAGTGATGATCTACTATATACTCGTTATCAACGAAGTAAATGGGATATTCAGGCACACAGTCACACCTAGGTGTAAACTAATATCTGTAGAGGAACATGTCAATCATTATGTCACGCTGATTGCCGATTCACATGCCACTCTCACGGCATATAAACGAATAAGCCCTGCATTACTTATATGAAAATATTGCCCCTATATCAGTTTGAACCAAACTCTAAAGGGTCTTTAATCGCTTCAATGCCCGCTTTTGCACAAGCCTCGTCAATTTTTGGAATAGCACCGGCCACTGCTATTCCACCGTAAAAAGAGCCGCCTATAGTGATAGGCAACCCCCCTCTAATCAATAAAATGCCCGGCGCGTTTGCGAGATCTTTTCGATCCCTTAGTGACCAGGTACTTGTTTGAAAAGTGGCTGAACTAAACGCTTTTTGTTGACTCACCAAGACAGTATGTGGTCCTGCAAGGGGATTGCGAATAAACGCCATCAAATTACCACTACGACCTACTAAACTTACTGATACTTTATATCCTCGCTTAATACAATCGTTCATCGCAGCAGTGACAGCCAGCGTTGACAATTTTGGGGATAAATATTTCAACGAAATAGTGGATGGGAATTTCGCTGCTGATAGGGAGAAACTTGCTATCAGTAAGATGAATACACTAATTTTTTTCACTATTTATTTCCTCACAATAGAGTATATTTTTATACAAAACTTCACAGCAGTCGCACTATCATCACACTAATTAACCAACAGTCTAATTGGGGTCAGGTCTTGTAATCAAGCATAATCTCAATGCAATCTGTCAATCGGTTCACAGCACAATGACAGCCAACTCTTACCCTCAAGCACCACGAAAAGAAAATTACAAGCTTAGATAAACACTCAAATAAAAAGTAAACACTATATTGTATAGAGAATGTTTTACACAGTGTCACCAAAAATTAAGGCTACCCGGTTTGAGTTAATAGAATATTGACGGTACGTACACTCTTTTAGAGAACTACTCGTGTCTAGAGCAAAACGACTATATTGACATACTAACAAACAGCACCTTTATCCACTTTAGTTTTCGCCTTGACCGTCTTTTTATTCAGCGCTATCAGTATCTGTGTAGTCTATTTGCCAGGTTTTTTGTTGTAAAGTTTCAGGACACTTAAAGGACAAGTAATAAGCGATAAGCTGCAAATCAGGTATTATCGTGTTTTCTTTTTCATTGCTATTCACGTGTGCATTTGTGCTGCTACTATAGAGCCTGTCACCTAACAATGGAAATCCTAGATTAGATAAATGTATGCGAATTTGGTGTTTACGTCCTGACTCAATTTCAACCAGCACCACTGATGTATGAGTGTGCTCATCATAACTAAGTAACTCGACATAACTACAAGCTTCTTTATCTTCGATAGGCTCAGTAATTTTTAAACGAATATTATATGGCATTAATTCAATATTTTGATTTTTGATTTTTTTCACATCAAAATTCCCAAATACCTTTGCCCTGTATTTTTTGACAATATCTCTTGATGCAAACATTTTCGAAAATTTTGCTGCCATTGTTTTACTGTGTGCCAGAATCATCAACCCGTTCGCAGCACGATCTAGGCGATGCACTATAAAACCTGAACGCTCTGGTTGTAAATTCTGCTCTGCCCAGCGATACAACGTACAATGATCACTCCACTTAGATCCTTGTGACAACATACCATATGGCTTATTCCATATACTATAACTTTTCTCATCCGCGATTAAGGTAGGCGCTGCAACGACTTTACTCAAAACATCAGGGTCATAATAAAAGTGTAACTCCCATCCAACTTGCAGTAAACGACTATGCCGTCGCAAGCGATGCGTCCCAAATTCATTAGACAACCATACCGCTCCTTTTTGCATTGCTTGCTTAACAGTGTGTTTTGATAAATCTGCAGCCTCCGCTAATACGTTTGCCGCTTTAGTGCCACTTTCCGTTATTTTCAGGTGATATTCCATTTTTCAACTTACTTCGCTAAATTCAATAGTTTCTTAACCAGTTTAGGATGATCCCACAGTCGACCGCCCATTGCCCTGTGTATCACCACTCCTTTTTGATCAATAATATAAGTGGTAGGCAGCCCAGTTACTTTATATTGTTTAATCACCTCTCCCTTTCGATCCATTAATACAGGAAACGACATCGGGTATTTAGCCATAAACTCAAACAAAGTATTCTCGTCTTCGCCAACATTTATCGCCAATAACATAACGCCTTTCCCCTTCAATTTTTTCCAGGCCCTTTCCATTGCAGGCATTTCATATCGACAAGGAGGACACCAAGTTGCCCAGAAATTTATAATAACCAATTTTCCTCTAAAGTCTGACAGGCGGTAAGTTTTCCCATCCTCACCTTTTAAAGAAAAACCTGGCGCCTTAAATAATTTCAACTGCTTTGGTAAGCCATAAGCATTTTGATTTTCTGCATAAAGAAAGTCAGTGTGCACAAAAATAAATGCCACTATAAGTAAGGTCGAAAGTGAAATACGATTAATAAAGCTATTTTGATTCATTGAGTTAACCTGTTCTATTATTTGGGTTCAGGATGAATGTCAGGAGCACAAATAATATTGGGAATTATTTTTGTTTTTAACACATTGCCCTGCCTCCAACTCATTTTTAACGAGAACTTCACACCAGGCTTAAAATTAAATATCGACAAGCCCCAATTATGATCTTCAGGCTGATAAATTTGCTTGCTTGGAAGCATAGACCACTTAAATGCAATTTTGGCTGACATTTTTACAGATGTCGCAGCCCAGAATTGTCCCCAATCTTCACGCGTCTTCATTTTTGATTTTATTTTGCCTCGAAGCAAAACCCATTGATTCTGATCATAGGTTATATTTTGCTTACTTCCCATGAGCGCCTGATTATGGAAAACGGTTTGAAACACACAACTCTGGGCAATTAATTCTGCATATTTCAGGCTAAAACCCCGTTTTAGAAAAAAAGCTCGAATTTGATCAGGGAGTCGCTGCACTAGCCTGAAACGAATTCCTTTTTCGTTTAACTCCCAATAGGGCAATTTCGCCACCTTATCAATACCAGTGCGTACACCTGCGAAAATTGGCGAGGCTATGACTGTTATGGCAAACAATATAGTCAAAAACTTTTTCACTTGGCAAGTCATGTTAGTAACAACCCTTAAAAGAATATAGTCAAATATAATAGATTTAATAGTACCATAGATTAGAAAAGCGCTGATTAAACCACACTAATATTTTTGATATGATGACAAGCTTATGCTTATGATGACCTTTTAGCCAAACTAAATGACCACTTAAATCAACGCAAGGTCCTCACATCAACTGTTTATGCCAATATCAGACACTAGCGCTTATAACCCTACAAGTTACTCATACATTAATGGGGCAAAACACTTCATAATAAGGACATTACTGACCTATAGATTATTTCAAAAGAGATAGCATTAAACAAGATGATTTCAAACAAAACACCTAAAAATATGTTACATAAAGCAGATCAACTACCGATGAATAACTCGTTTGCCTCACTAGGGACAGAGTTTTTTTCGCGCGTCAAACCATTTCCATTCAACAACGCGCCACAGCTAGTACACCTTAATCAAGAGGCCGCTAAACTAATAGACTTGAATACTAATCTTGCGCATCGAGATATTCTCACTAAGGTATTTAGTGGGCAAAGCATGATTATAGATTCTGATCCGTTGGCGATGTTATATGCAGGCCACCAATTTGGCGGTTTTGTCCCACAACTAGGTGATGGTCGTGCCATGTTAATTGGTGAAACTCGCAATGCCAAAAATGAACAATGGGAAATACAACTCAAAGGCAGCGGTGTTACCCCTTATTCTAGAAATGGTGATGGTCGAGCGGTATTACGCTCAACGATTAGAGAGTATTTGTGCAGTGAAGCTATGCATGCCTTAAATATTCCTACGACACGAGCATTGTGCATGGTCGCAAGTCACGATGAAATTTATCGTGAAAACATTGAAACCGCGGCTATGTTAACGCGGCTAGCCCCCAGCCATATCAGGTTTGGCTCGTTTGAAGTTTTTTATTATCGTAAGCAATTTGAACCTCTAAAGATACTGGCCGATTATGTTATTGACCACCACTATACTGAATTCAAAAATAAGACTGATCGTTATATATTATGGCTTGAAGCAGTCATCGATCGTACCTCGAAATTAATGGCGCAATGGCAGTCTGTGGGGTTTTGTCACGGCGTAATGAATAGTGACAACATGTCCATTTTGGGCCTTACACTAGATTACGGTCCCTATGGCTTTTTAGATGATTTCAACCCTGATTATATTTGTAATCATTCTGACCATCAAGGACGATATGCCTACAAACAACAACCTCAAATAGGCTTATTCAATTTGAGTTGTTTCGCTCAAGCGATACTACCTTTAATTGATCCTAACTCTGAACAAGCAGAAAAAATAGCCACTCAACTTCTTGGCACTTATCAAGATCGTTATAGTCGCTATGATCTAAACAATATGCGCGCTAAATTAGGCCTAGTCGACACCGGAAATATATCACCGACTGATGATGCTGCTATCATTAATAATTTATTAATTATCATGGCAAGTGATCAAGTAGACTTTACAATTTTGTTTCGAATTATGTGTGATTTTGATTCACAACAGCCCAGCAACAATCAAGCAATACAAGATATGTTTGTCGATATTACGGCATATCAATATTGGGCACGCCAATATAGTGAGCGTCTGCAACAACAAAACGAACCTGATCAAGCAAGATCAATACGAATGAAAGCAGTCAATCCAAAATACATTTTGCGTAACTACATGGCTGAAGCAGCAATTCGAGAAGCTGAAGATAATAGTAATTTTACTGAAATTGATCGATTATTTGACTTGTTACAACATCCTTTTGATGAACAAACTGACCAAGAAAAGTATGCGAGACTACCACCCGATTGGGCGAGTAAAATATCTGTAAGCTGTTCTTCCTAGGTTATAGGGAGAACGTAGTACCTAGCAGGTAATAATTAACAAATTACGAGCCTGTTGCCTAGTTTAAGCCGCGCCTTGTTATAACTGCCCTCCCCATTGATATGACTGGCCTAGCCTCTTGTTATGAACGCCCTTAAAGAAAAATATTAACCCTTCAAATAGATTTTGCTTACTCTTTACACTTCTGCACACCTTCTCGACTGCTGACTATATTACTCTCAAGAATTATGCCTCCTAGCCGACAAGATAAGGTAAGCCCAACACTTAATTATAATCAAAAATATTAGTGGATATAACTTATGTTTTTACACACTAAATACTCTATTTTAAGTATACTATTCCTTATTTTTTGCATGGCCTCTAATACTTATTCAGGCACAGACTTACAACACAATAAACAATCAAAAGAATTAATATTTGGCGTATTTCCCTACCTAACACCTCGGCTTGTTGAAAAAATGTATTCTCCAATCGGCCATGAATTTTCGAAAGTGCTAGGTCAAAAGGTTCGCTTTTTAACTTCCTCTAGCTATGAAAAATTTGTGGTGAATTTAGACAAACAAATATACGATATTGTATTTGTACAACCTTTTGACTATGTGAAAATCGCAGACAAATATGGATATAAACCTCTTGCGGTAAGAAATGAAGAACTACGTGCTATTTTAGTCGTTATTCCAACAAGCCCCATCCAAAAACTAAGCGATTTAAAAGGAAAAACAATCGGTCTTCCCCCTAAAATCGCAGCTATCAGTTATCTTACCAATCGCTATTTACGTAACAAGGGATTCACTCCTGGCAAAGATATAAAAGTAAAATACTTCCGCTCCCATTTTTCATGTTTACATAATGTACTGATAGGATCAGTCGCTGCGTGTGGGACTGCACCTCCTGCAATGCGGGTCTTTAACAATAGAATGAATAGAGAATTACGCATATTCGCCAAAACAAAGCCTATATCAAACGCCCTATTTGCGGTCCACCCAAGGGTATCTGACACTACTATAAAGTTGCTAAAAAATGCTATTACCCAACTACATCGCCATACAACAGGAAGAAAAATATTAGAAGCAACAAAAACTAATGCGTTTGTAGAGATCAAAAACTCGCAATACGATGAAGTAAGATCAATGGCTAAAACTTTTCGTTAATCAATAGTATGTCATTAAAATATCGAATTGCTATTGTAATATTTATACTTGAAACAGTTATGATGACTGTTGTATTCAGTTTTACCCTAACGCGTACTCAACAAGTGAATGGTAAACTATTTGCAGATACTGAGAATGTGATAGTCAATATTCTTGCAGATTTAAGTCGAGTGGCATTAATTACACTAGAATACGGGGAACTTCGACCCTATATAAAAATGATACAGCGAGATCCACAGGTCATTAAAGTACTTGTCCTGAATGCTAACAATCAGATAGTGGCAGCAGACAAGGCATCTGATATCGGAAGAATGGCGCCCTCCATAAAAACAGCAGATAATGTTTTTTGGCATAAAAAAACTATTTCTGGAGTCTCAGGAGAGTTAGGCACAGTCTTAGTAAAATTTAGCCACGAAAACCTGAGGCAATTAAACCGAGGTGTCATTACAGAAGGCATTAAAATCGCACTGCTTGGCATGATAATCATCGCCTTGATTGGATTATTAACAGGATTTTTATTAACACGCCGCTTACAAATCGTGTCAGATGCAGCACGGCGGATTTCCAAAGGACAATTTGAGGTAAAAACACAACTACAAGGCAACGATGAACTTTCTGTATTAGGACAACTATTTGACCAAATGGCCGGCAGTTTCAAACATTACATCGAAAGTTTAAAACACGGAAAAATTGAACTCAGAAAAGCCAGAGACGAATTAGAAGTTAAGGTAGCGGAACGAACCACTGAATTAGAATATGTTGCTCTTCATGACTCACTCACTAATTTACCCAATCGACAACTTTACACAGAGCGCCTTCTGGCCGCTATTGAATTCTCCTCCGTTGAAAATGATCATCTTGCAGTTATGATGATTGATTTAAACTCATTTAAGCTCATCAACGACGCGCATGGACATTCCACCGGCGATTTCGTTTTAATCGAAGCGGCCAAAAGATTTAAGCAAGCGCTACGACGTTCAGATACCGTCGCGCGACTTGGTGGAGATGAATTTGCTATAGTTTTACCTGCCGCAGATTTGTGTACGGCATTAAAAGTCGCAGACAGTATCCAATCCGCCATTGCACCTGCGATGCATATTCATAACCATGATCTCTGCTTATCATGTAGTATCGGCATTGCTATTTACCCGGAGCATGGTAGTCAAGCAAACTTATTGCTTCAACGTGCTGATATTGCAATGTATTCGTGTAAAAATAATAATTTAGCTCATACCACCTATTCAACTGCTCTCGATACGGACAGCGCTGGACTACTGTCCCTCACTCGAGACCTCAAACAGGCCATTACAAAGAATCAATTCGAGTTATATTATCAGCCAAAATTTTCATTTATCACTGGCGACTTAATGGGAGCCGAAGCTTTATTACGTTGGAATAGAGGTGACGAGTTTGTTATGCCAGATACTTTTATTCCCATCGCAGAACAGACCAATTTTATTAATGAACTCACTTATTGGGTGATCGAAGAAGGATTTAATCAATGCCTACTCTGGAATCAGCATAGACAAGATTCTGAGATTATTTCAATTTCGATAAACTTGGCGACAAAAACGCTTGACGATGAGGAGCTTCCACATCGGATCAGTGAACTATTGAAAGGAACTGAGTACTTTGAAAAACAATTGATACTTGAAATCACTGAAACAGGAATTATGGCTGATCCCCACCACAGTTTAAATGTACTGAGGCAACTAGACAAAATGGGTCTAGGAATATCGATTGATGATTTTGGGACTGGCTATTCATCTCTTGTTTATCTAAAGAAATTACCTGTTGATGAAATAAAAATTGACCGAGCTTTTGTGATGGATATGCTGAAAGATAACGAAAGCGGCATCATTATTCGCTCCATTATTGATTTAGCCCATAATTTGGGCCTAACTGTAGTGGCCGAAGGAGTTGAGACAGCAGAAGTGTGGAATGCTTTACGAGAACTTAATTGTAATTATTGCCAAGGGTATTTTACCGGCAAACCTATGTCTGCCAGAGATTTTGAGGCTCAGTTTATTCACAACAGTCATAAACAACTGGCGATCAAAAACTGATTAAATTTTGCCTGTATCATGAGTACTACGGCTAAACCTAACGCCTGACCACCCCTTTCTCAGTGGACGGATTGGTTGATGGTTTACTTAATATATACCAACACACAGAAAACATCCCACCCCCCGTCAATAGGTATAGCCATAGAGGCATCATTATAAATATTGATATATAAATAAAACTTAAAGAAATCATTACCAGCGCAATTTTCTTTGCGAAAAGTGGTATCACTCGATATTTCAACCACTGCTGTAGTGAGGGGCCAAAAATTTTATGGTGATATAACCAATCATGTAATTGGCGAGAGCTTTTTGAAAACATCCATAAAGCAAGAATCATGAATATAGTGGTGGGCAATAAAGGAACAAAAATCCCAATAAAACCCACAGTAAAAAACAAACAACCCATCAAAAAATATAGTGCTTTTAGCAACACCATATTAATTCACATCTCTTGATAATATCTAAAAACATTAACATCCCTGTTGAAAAATCGTTGCTGATACAAACAAAAAATTCTTAATCAAGAATCACTAGCATCAAAGACGAATAGACATTCATGAGTGACGATTCCCTATACCAATATTAAGGAGGTTTTTAGTAAACCATCCTTACGTTAAATCAATGATCCTTACACTCGACTAATAACTCCTTAGAAACTAGCAAGAATCACACCTTTTTACCCGTGAAATTGGCATTTCAACAACTATTTTCGTCACGCACTGTTAACTCTATGTCTCCCTCGATACTCACTCTAATTACAACATTAATGGGCCTACAACATACCTCACAGTCTTCTACATACATCTGTTCAGCAATACTAGGATCCACTAATAGTTCAATCTCCTCTCCACAATACGGACAATAACTCATTTGATTAGACAGCAAAGACATTCACTTACTGTACGATCTTATAACAGGGGATATAGGCCTTTCCCGGCAATTTCATTCTCTGTTGAGAAACGAATGAAGACAATAAATCATCCATTAATGTCATTATTACTGGATCGCCTTTTATTTCAAAATGTCCGTATTGCTCAATCGCTCGAATGCCCTCATCTTTAACATTACCCGCCACCACCCCAGAAAACATACGGCGTAAATTTGCGGCGAGTTGATGCGGCTCCTGATCGAAGTTTAACTCCAACGCAGACATATTTTCATGTGTTGGGATGAAGGGCTGCTGAAACTGCTTATCGATTTTTAATAACCAGTTAAAATAAAAGGCATCATTATTTTCTTTACGATAACTTCTCACTTTTTTAATACCAGAATATATCTCTTTGGCCACCGCAGAGGAATCACCGACAATTATTTTATATCGATCTCGTACTTTATTGCCTAAAGTTTTTGCGATAAAGTGATCAATATCTTCAAAATACTTAGCCGAACTGGAGGGCCCACTAAAGACCAGCGGAAAAGGAATACCTGCATTATCAGGATGTAGTAAAATACCTAATAAATAAAGTATTTCTTCGGCAGTTCCAGCACCACCGGGAAACACCACAATCCCATGCGCAGCACGCACAAATGCTTCAAGACGCTTTTCAATATCCGGCATGATGACTAGGTCATTCACAATCGGGTTGGGTGATTCAGCTGCAATAATACCTGGCTCAGTAATACCCAAATATTGCCCCTTGCGAATACGCTGTTTCGCGTGTCCAACTGCAGCCCCTTTCATGGGCCCTTTCATTGCACCCGGTCCGCAGCCAGTACAAATATCCATACCACGCAAGCCTAATTGATAACCCACTTCTTTAGTGTAGTCATATTCCTCACGACGAATTGAATGGCCACCCCAACACACGACTCTTCGTGGGTTAGTATTAGGCCGTAAAATTTTGGCATTACGTAAAATATGAAATACAGAATTAGTAATTCCAGCAGACGAAGTCACATCCAGCTTGTCAATTCCAGTTGCAGACTCGAACACATAAACTATGTCACGTAAAACGGCAAACAAATGCTCACCAATACCCTTTATCATTTTACCGTCAACAAAGGCATGTTTCGGCGCTCCCTTGACCTGCAGCTTGATACCACGCTCTTCTTGCACTGCAGTAATTGAAAAAGACTGAAACCTTTGTAACAATTCTTTTGCATCATCAGTCCCACTGCCACTGTTGAGTACCGCAAGCGCACAATTTCTAAATAGGTTATATAAACCACCTTGGCTGGTATCAAGTAGTTTACTCACTTCAGTTTGAGATAGAATCTCCAAGTGATTGGAGGGTGAAATAATGGCATCAATAACTTCTTCGCTCATTTTTACTCTTTTATTTAAATAGTGATAATATATCCAATAAATCTATGATTAGCTTCATTAGATCAGACTGCTTTGTTAAAATCCCAAGAAAAAGATCCTAGTCATTGACTTTCTACTCTTAGCCATATCTTCAATTGCTTTAATATCTTTGATATCAATCAATAGCGCCAATACAGACAAAGATCAAGCATCAAAACATTCAATCTCTCCTTATAGAGTTTAGCCCACAATACCCCGATTTATGGCATAATTCACCTTATGAATAATATAAAACCTAAAACTCGCACCATTTCACCCGTGCACATGACTGAATATAGTCATGGTGCTGGCTGTGGTTGTAAAATTTCCCCTAAATTATTAGAAGACATTTTGAAAACGAATGAACTTCCTGAAATCTATCCCAATTTGCTGGTTGGCAATGATAGTAAGGATGATGCTGCTGTTTTTGATCTCGGCAATGGTAGCTCAGTGATTAGTACAACCGATTTTTTTATGCCAATAGTCGATGACCCATTTGAATTTGGCCAAATAGCTGCAACCAATGCCATTAGCGATATTTACGCGATGGGGGGCACCCCTCTAATGGCAATATCGATTTTTGGCTGGCCCGTGAATAAACTGGCAACTGATGTGGCACGTGAAGTCATTGAAGGGGGTCGTTATACTTGCAAACAAGCAGGTATCCCACTCGCTGGAGGACACTCAATCGATGCTCCTGAGCCTATATTCGGATTAGCAGTCACTGGTCAGGTTCAAAATCAATATTTGAAACGTAATAACGAGGCGACTTCAGAATGTAATTTATATTTGAGCAAACCTCTAGGCGTTGGAATTTTATCAACTGCCGTCAACAAAAAACTGATTAAAACTGAACATCAAAGGATCGCACCAGAGATGATGTGCCAACTGAATTCTGTCGGCGCTGAATTTGCCAAGATCAAAGCCGTCCAATCGATGACAGACGTCACAGGATTTGGACTGATGGGTCATTTATTAGAAATGTGCGAAGGCAGCCAGGTCGGCGCCATCATTCAAAAAAATGCAGTGCCTCAGTTACCAGCAATAGAATATTATTTGTCCCTGAATTGCTCTCCTGGAGGAGCCCAGCGTAATTTTGACAGTTATGGGCACAAACTTGGGTTTATGAGCACGCTCACGCAGCAAATATTCTGTGACCCCCAAACTTCCGGCGGATTATTAATTGCAGTTGACGCTGACGACGAGCAAGAATTCTTAAATGTTGCTGAACAATATCAATTGGATTCTATAACAGCCGGACCAATAGGCAAAACAATTTCTTTGATTGATAATAGCGATATCTATATTAATGTTGTTGACTCACTATGAGCACAGAGACAGTAGAATTTACTGAAATTGATAATTATTTTGACTTGTTCACCGCAGACACTCCTCTCATAGATGTCAGAGCACCGGTTGAGTTTAGCCAAGGGGCCTTCCCTCTCGCTAGTAACCTTCCATTGATGAGTGATGAAGATCGTCACTTAATTGGAATATGCTATAAAAATCACGGCCAACAGCGAGCCATTGAACTTGGCAAACAACTAGTGAGTGGAGACATTAAAAGTGACCGAATAAATTCATGGGCAAAATTTACGACCACACACCCTCAGGGAGCCTTATATTGCTTTCGTGGTGGATTGCGTTCCAAAATAACCCAACAATGGATTTATGAGAAGACTAATATTATATACCCTCGAATCAAAGGGGGATATAAAGCCCTCCGTCAATTTTTACTGGAACAATTAACCGTCTGCGCTGAAGCAATCACACCAGTCATTATTGGTGGGCGGACAGGCGTTGGGAAAACTTTACTGTTGTATCAACTACAAAAACAAATTGATCTAGAAAAAATATTAGGACATCGAGGCTCAGCCTTTGGTAAACATGTTTATCCTCAGCCGGGACAAATTGATGTTGAAAACACTTTAGCCATTAGCTTGCTCAAGTTTTTTAATGCCAAGATAAAAAATATAGCACTGGAAGATGAAGCCGCCAATATTGGCTCGCGTCAAATCCCTAAAGCATTATTTATGCGTATGCAACAATCCCCTCTTATCTTACTTGAGGCCAGCATCGAAGAACGGGTTAATAATGTCTTTAACGAATATGTCACACAGGCACTAAACGAATACTGTACTGCACTAGGAATTATAGAGGGAACTAATGCCTGGATTCACAACTTAAACAACGCATTGGATAAAATTAAACGTCGATTAGGCGGTGTACGTTTTAAGGCATTACAAGCTCAGGTTGAACAAGCAATCAAGCAACAGCAGTTACATAGAGATAACTCACACCATAAACTGTGGATTGAAACCTTGTTGGTCGACTATTACGACCCTATGTACGACTACCAAATCTCAAAAAAAGAGCAAAGAATCGTATTTCGAGGTAAACAGCAAACTGTTTTGACACTGCTCAATGCTCAATATAACATTCAGTAGCGCTAGACTCGACCCATAAGAATCGAGTTTACGCCTGCCATGTGATCAAATATTTTATCGAAAAACATCAACCGAAAAACTCTACCTCACCCTACAAAATGTCGGCAAGGCGACACTATGCGCCATGCTCAAATTTAACTTATTCAAATTCATTGTCTTTTAATCATGAACTTAATGCATACCCATATCTAAACCGAAACCTCAACAATCTGCTTTCACTACTTTCACTAGACTGGCTGCTGCTTTTGCACGCTGGCGGGCTTGATTAGTATCCTTTGCAGTCGCGAGAGTCACTCCCATACGTCGTTTTTCATAAGCTTCCGGCTTACCAAACAATCTAAGGTCAGTACAAGGCACAGAAAGTGCCTCAGCAATATTTTCATAAACCACACCACGAGCATTCGTGCCGCCATAAATTACTGCACTAGCAGCTGCAAAAGGCTCAGCATCTCGCATCGCTACATCCACTGGTAGGCCCAAAATAGCCCGAGCATGCAATTCAAATTCATTTTGAATTTGACTAGCCATCGTCACCATTCCAGTATCATGAGGTCTGGGACTCACTTCACTAAAAAACACCTCTTCTCCGCGAATAAACAATTCAACACCAAATAAACCCAGCCCGCCCAAATTTTCTGTAATATTTCTGGCGACTTCTTTCGCACGTGCAAGCACTGTCTCCGTCATTTGCTGTGGCTGCCAGCTTTCAATATAATCGCCCTCTTGTTGAACGTGCCCAATTGGCGCACAAAAATCCGTAACTCCTTCTCCTTCTGAATTTAAGGATCTCACTGTTAACAATGTAATTTCGTAGTCAAAATCGATTTTTTCTTCGACAATGATTCGTGTTGTCGCAACTCGACCACCACTTTTAGCATACTCCCAGGCAGCATCAATATCCTCAGCAGAATTTATCAATGACTGCCCTTTACCTGATGACGACATCACTGGCTTAACAATACAAGGATAATGAATGGTATTCTCAATATGCTCACGTAATTTCGCTAATGATTCAGCAAATGCATAAGCAGAAGTAGGAATCCCTAACGTTTCAGCAGCAAGGCAACGAATGCCTTCGCGGTTCATCGTTAATTGTACTGCACGCGCACAAGGAATCACTATTGCCAGCCGCTCTTGTTCAATTTTAACAAGCTCATCCGTCGCAATAGCCTCTATTTCAGGCACAATAATATCGGGACGCTCTTTCTCTACCAAAGTACGTAGAGCCTTCGCATCAGCCATATTAATCACATATGATCGGTGAGCTACCTGCTGCCCTGGTGCGTTGGGGTAACGATCAACAGCGATTACTTCAACTCCAAAACGTTGTAAAGCAATAATAACTTCTTTTCCAAGTTCACCACTGCCTAACAACATTACTTTAAGCGATTTTTTTGTCAGAGGAGTACCAATGTTCATATTATTCTAATTCCTGAAGTTTTAGACGGATTTCAATGTCATTAAAAGAAAAAAAATGAAAAAAACGTGTAAATCGAAAAAAAAACCCAATACCTCTCGCGAATCCGAAATTATTATTACTCAGCCTACAAACCTCAAAAAATTCTTAAAATTTATTTCCAATTTAGAAATTATTGATAAATTTGACCTCACACTCAACTTTTTCAGTTTTCGACGAGCGCAAAGAGAATAGGAGAATTGTGAACGACTAACAGCGCTATTCAACATCCAAAATCTCATTTTTTGTTTGCAGCTAAGTGAACAAGCTCACTTTATGCTATTCAGTAAAAAAATCTATCACTAATGAAAATATTAATAAAAAAAATAATGGTTTCATGACCAATTTGCAAATTTTACCAATTTCATTAAAAACGATTTAACGCGTGTTTTTAGGCTATTTTATCTAATTATACCCAATTTATTTATTAGAAAAATTAGTTTCATGCTAACTATTTTAACCAAAATTGATATTTAGTACCCTATCAGATTAAGATGATTCCTTAGGATAATAAATTTATTTCCAAATAATATTGCCCTTGATTGATCGCCATTATATAGCCAGCCCCTGATTCAATCCAATTATCTCTCTTCAATGGCCTGACTATTGATACACTTCCAATTTTTTCCTAAATATTTTGAATTTAAATGGTGGGCCTAAATTTTCTTTTTTGACTTCTGAAAACATTTAAAATATGATTTTTAGTGAATTTTTAATTTAAAAATTAAAAATTATTTTTAACAAAAGTTTACATATTCGTATAATAATATATACTCTGCTTACGTTTAACATTATGGGGACGAATATGCCTACTAAATCAAAACAATCTTTGGTAAAAAGTGCTTCTCTTGAGAAGAGTATTGATAGTTCACTTGCTGCATTAACTGCTGCAAACGATGACGGGGATAAAGCAATTGCTGCTTTGTCAAAAATTGCAAAAACTCTGGGCGCTGAAAGCAAACGCTATAGTAAGAAAGGTTCTACCCTTTCACGTCGTAAAAAAACTTTATCAGCAAAATTCAAAAAAACTGCTGATGCAGCGACTAAAAAAATGATAGCCACTACCGATAAAGAAATTGCTGCCGTTAAAAAGCTTGCAGCTAAATGTTCTGCAGCGAAATCTGAAAATTCTGAAGAATTAAAGGGATTAAAAGCAAATACCAAGCGTAGCAAAGCTTATCTCTCGGTTCTGACAAAAGTTGATCGCATTTTAAACAAACCAAAGAAAAAGAAAGCTCGTAAGAAAGCTGTCAAAAAAGTGGTTGCAGAAGCTGCATAGCCAACCAAAAAAACGCCCTTTTTAGGGCGTTTTTTTATATATTTATGTTTAATTTACTTGTCTGACAAAATCGTCAACATGAGTTTACTCTTCAATTAACACAGGCGATTTTTAATAATTCAATGGATTTGCCAACACACAAGACACGGCCACACATAATTTAGCAAGTTCATGGTTAGAAATAATATACGGCGGCATTAAATACACAAGTCTTCCAAAGGGTCTAACCCATACTCCCTGATCAACAAATGCCTGAGTAATAGACTTCATATTCACCGCTTTTTTCATTTCCAGCACCGCGATTGCCCCCATCACACGTAACTCAACTACCGAATCCAACAATTCACAATGTGATAGGCCTGTAACGAGATTTTTCTCGATTCTGGCAATATTATTTACCCAATCAGAATCAATAAGAAGATCAATACTCGATAAGGCTGCTGCACAGGCTAATGGATTGGCCATAAAAGTAGGCCCATGCATAAAAATGCCAGGGCTACCAGAATCAATACCATCACTAATTTTTTTAGTGGTTAAAGTCGCTGCCAGTGACATATAGCCCGCAGTCAAAGATTTTCCGACACACATAATATCAGGAGAGACATTAGCATGCTCACAGGCGAACATTTTACCTGTTCGTCCAAATCCGGTCGCTATTTCATCCGCAATTAATAAAATACCAAACTCATTACATAATTTTCTAACTTTTTTCAGATACTCCGCAGAATAGAACCACATTCCACCGACCCCTTGCACTATCGGCTCAATAATCATCGCTGCAATGGTATTATTATTTATAAACAGCTCTTTTAGCGAATTAAGCGTGTCGTCTGCACAAGGCTCACCAAAACGGCAGCGCGGTTGATCTACCCATAACTGTTTTGGCATACAACCCTGAAATAAACTATGCATTCCGGTGTCTGGATCACATACTGACATCGCAGCAAAGGTGTCCCCATGATAAGCATTCCGAAGACTCACAAAAGTCTTACGTTGCGGCTCTTGCTGGCTATGCCAGTACTGAATTGCCATTTTCATTGCCACTTCAACTGCCACTGATCCGGAATCTGAAAAAAAAACTTTTTGAAGTGATGATGGAGTTAACTCAAGCAACTTTTGCGCTAATAAGATCGCAGGTTCATGAGTCAGACCACCAAACATCACATGTGACATTTTTGTTAACTGTTTAGAGAGTGCGTCGTTCATTTGTGGGTGATTATACCCATGAATAACACTCCACCAAGATGACATGCCATCAATAAGTTGACGACCATCACTTAAATTTAAATAAACACCATTAGCCGAGTCCACTTGATAAATGGGCAAGTTAGAATTCATAGCACTATAGGGATGCCAGATATGATCACGATCAATATCTTGCAAGGACTTTAAATAGTTATCTTTATCTGTTTCTTTATTCATATTATTATTTTACATGAATCAAGACAACATACACTATAAAGAAATCGACCTCACAAGGATCTTAGTAACAATGACAATAGAGACTTATAACTTCCAAATAGACTCGTTATACTCTTTCATCGTCCTGTCTGTAGAAAAGTAACCACTGGATGCTGTATTTAAGATGCTGCTGATCGTCCAGGCCTTGCTATCGAGATATAGCTCAGACACCTGTTTTTGAGAATCAATATAACTTCTAAAGTCAGCCAGTGTGACCCACGGGTCATGAGGAGTCAGCAAAGAATTGATAATAGGATCAAATATTCCAGGATCATAAGTATTAAAGTGACCGCAACTCAGTAAATGTATCACTCGCTGCAAATCGTCATCCTGCTCTATTAGTTTATGCGGGTTATAATCCATCCTTAAAGGAGCAATTTCATGAGCTTTGTAGCCAAATAGGAAAAAGTTTTCTTCTCCGACCGCCTCAAGAATTTCGATATTAGCACCATCATAAGTACCAATAGTTACCGCACCATTCATCATAAACTTCATATTTCCGGTCCCCGAAGCCTCTTTTCCGGCCGTCGAAATCTGTTCTGACAAATCAGTACCAGAACAGATCACTTCCATTTTGGAAACATTATAATTCGGAATAAAGGCAAGCTTAAGCCTATTATCTGTGTCAGGATCATTATTAATTACTTCTGCAACGCTGTTGATCAACTTAATAATTAATTTTGCCAGTTGATAGCCCGGAGCCGCTTTTCCTCCAATCAACACACAGCGGTTAACCCACTGATCCGTATCACCACGCTTAATTCGGTCATATAAATGAATAACATGTAAAAGATTTAAAAGCTGGCGTTTATATTCGTGAATTCTTTTAACCTGTACATCAAAAATAGCAGCGACCTTAAACTCCACATGACAATAACGCTTGACCATTTCTGCAAGTCGCAATTTATTATTTGACTTGACTTGTCGCCAACGCTCGGCAAATTCTGGATCAGAAATATGCTGCTTAAGCTGCTCAATCTGCGAAAAATCACGTATCCAGTCGGTCCCAATGGTGCTTGAAATTAATTGACTCATTGGTTCATTGGCATGGGCTACCCAGCGCCTTGGAGTGACCCCATTGGTTTTATTATTAAATTTATGAGGCCAAAGCTCATAAAAATCCCTAAACAACCCCTCTTTCAAAAGATCAGAATGCAAGGCAGCCACTCCATTAACCGAAAAACTTCCCACGATTGCTAAATAAGCCATGCGTATTTGTTTGACATCCCCCTCTTCGATGAGTGACATTCTACTACGTCGTTCATTATCACCGGGCCATTTTCGAGCGACTTCTTTTAAAAATTGAGCATTAATTTCATAAATAATGGGTAATAATCGTGGCAACAATTTTTCAAATAAGGGCACGGGCCATTTTTCAAGCGCCTCAGGCAATAAAGTATGGTTGGTGTAGGCCATTGTACTAGTTGTGATTGTCCAAGCTTCGCGCCAACTCATTCCCTCCCCATCGACTAACAAACGCATCATTTCTGCCACAGCAATTGACGGATGGGTATCATTTAGCTGAAACACATTTTGCGCGGCAAACTCTGAAAAATCATCACCCTCATTAATTGCCCAGATTCGAAACACATCCTGCAAACTGGCTGAGGCAAGGAAATATTGCTGTTTCAACCGTAACTCTTTACCATTTTCACTGCTGTCATTGGGATACAAAACCATCGTAATATGTTCCGCATCATTTTTTGCTTCCACTGCATCGGCATAACTACCTGCATTAAAATCATCCAGACTAAATTCATTGGTCGCACTAGCACTCCATAAACGCAGGGTATTCACCGTATCATTCTTATATCCTGAAACAGGAATATCATAGGGAATAGCCAACACATCAGCGGTCTCAAGCCAAAGACATTGTGAGACACCTTTATTATCGATAATATCTTCTAGATAGCCACCAAATTTAATATGCTGGGTAAATTCAGGACGCTCCAACTCCCAAGGATTGCCATCTCTTAACCAATGATCAGGCTCTTCGACCTGATACCCTTTCTTTATAGTTTGGCGAAACATTCCATATTCATAACGAATACCATATCCAATCACTGGCAGCTGTAAGGTGGCACAACTTTCCATAAAACAGGCTGCCAAACGGCCCAAACCGCCGTTTCCTAAACCTGCATCAATCTCAGCATTACCTACTTCTTCGAGACTTAACGCAAACATATTTAAAGCACTTTTTGTTTCTGCGTCAATATCGAGATTTAAGATATGATTTCCTAACGAGCGCCCAATTAAAAACTCCAATGACAAGTACCAGGCTTTACGCACCCCTCGACCATCATGCTTTTTCCAGGTTCCTCGCCAATCGGTCATAATCCTGTCACGCACAGTCAGTGCCAAAGCTTCATAAAGATAAATGGGTGCACAACCTAAAAATCGCCCTAGATGACGAGTCAAGTAACGTTGAAAGTCATCGGCTAAGGTACAGGGGTCGGTCGCCAATTTGAGTAAAACAGAATTCTCTGTCCCACAAGTAGGATAATCTTCTGGCATTTAGCTCTCCTCTCATCTATCAGAACGCTCACCACTTGTTGCTGTTCGCCAAGAGTGATACGCAGTCAAGTTTGGACATGCAATAATACTAGTCGATGCCCCTTTATAAACAGGCTAACTTTCTTAAGAAGTCTCTCATTGAGTTAGATTGAGACTACTATTAATAAAACAAAACTCACTAAGCTACATAAACTACGCTGTTTTGACTTGTTTTGTTTGGTCTTGATCTGTATTGTGTTGCCGCGCCTGAAATTGCTTAAGCCTATGCAGCGATAACATTTTTAGCAGTCTGCCATTGCGTCCTGATCGACATACCAATGAATATCACCCAAACAATTAACAGGTAAATTTTCTCCCATTTTAATCCTGGCGATCACCGCTGCTTTCGATTTCCCAGACGCCAATACAATTTTGCAACGAGATAAACCTAATACAGCAAGCGAAAATGAAACTCTTTCTGACGGCGGCTTGGGAGAATCAAATACCGGCACAATTTTTCGTTGATCCAATAAAGCCTTGTTGCCAGGAAATAAACTGGCAGTGTGTCCATCTTCCCCCATTCCTAAGAAGGCTACATCAAAACGAGTAATGTCTTTGATACGCTCATAATAGGTTTCAGCCGCTAATTCCGCCCCTAGCTCAGCCGGAATAGGATGAATGGTTTTATTGTTCAAGGAGTTTTGTGGCAGACGCGCCCACAAATTCTTTTGCAACATGAGGTCATTGCGCTCTGCAAGTCCTGGCTGACAACATCGCTCATCGCCCGGATACCAATGAATTCTATGCCAGTCCAAACTTTTCTCTGCCAACAACGCTAATGTTTTTGCCGGAGTGGCCCCGCCGGGTAAAATAACATGACACACTTCACGCTCTTGCAAAGCATGCACAATACACTCTGCAATACGGTTTGCCGCTGCTTGTGACAGTCGATCAAAATTATCATCACTATTCCATTGATGCATATTGTAAAACCTTTTATCAAACTTTATCGCTTAGGTTTATGCCAGCCGCCTACACAGTCTTTAAACAACTCATCCATTCCGGCTATATCCCACGACCCCGACCGATAACGATGTACATTCAACCTTCCTTGCCAGGCTTCGAGTACAGGCTCAATAATTGACCAGGATTCCTCCACTTCATCAGCTCTCGAAAATAATGTTGCGTCTCCAATGAGAACATCGTGCAGTAATACTTCATAGGCATCTGCAACATCTTCACCATCAGTTGAGTAAGGGGCTCGCATTACCATACGTTGAGTATCCGTAGTCAAGCCTGGCATTTTAGCGTTCATACGCAAGGCGATACCTTCATCAGGGTGTACTCTAAATACCAGCGAATTAGCCATTGGGCGAGTAGCGTGAGAGTCAAATAAATTAAATGGCACCTCACGAAATCGAATCACTATTTCCGATACTCGGCGAGGTAGGCGCTTGCCTGTCCATAACACAAAAGGGACTCCCTGCCAACGCCAGTTGTCGATATGAAATCGAATGCCAGTAAAGGTCTCGACTGCTGAATCGGGCGACACCCCCTCTTCGGCCACATACGCATTCACTGCTTTATCAACAATAGTGCCAGCCCCGTATTGTGCTGCGACTGTATGCGAACTTATGGTGTCATTGGCAAAGCGCCTCACTGCCCGCAATACTTTTATTTTTTCATCACGCACTGCGTCTGCAGTGAATTCGACGGGAGGCTCCATTGCGACCAAGGTCATCACTTGCATTAAGTGACTTTGAATCATATCACGCAGCGCACCCGCGTTTTCGTAATAATTAGCGCGGTATTCAATCCCTATTGATTCTGCGGCTGATATTTGAATATGATCAATAAAGTTTCTATTCCAGAGTGGCTCAAGAATGCTGTTGGTAAAACGATAGACCAATAAATTTTGGACACTTTCTTTTCCTAAGTAATGGTCAATACGATAGATTTGTGATTCACTTAGCACTTCTTGTAATGCATTATTTAATTTTTTCGCCGTCGCTAAGTCAGTGCCCAGAGGTTTCTCGACTACAAAACGGCGAAACCCTTTATCTTCAGTCACCAAACCAGCGTTATAAAGCCCTTTTGCAATTTTAATATACCAGCCAGGAGGAACTGCACAATAAAACATAGCATGTACATGTCCTTGCAAAGTCTGTAGCGAATTTGCTAACGCTTCATAAGTCGAGTCTTGTTCGAGATCGCCTGACACCATACTAAACATGCCACTGAATTTTTGCCACTGATCAGCATTAATAGCCAATTCAGGCGCATATTTTTTGACGCCAGCATATAAAGAATCAATCCATTCTTGTTGTGATCGATTTTTAAAGATGCCAATGACTTTACTGTCTGGATGCAACAATCCACAACCTAACATTTTTATCAGCGCAGGGACTAACTTCCGTTTTGTTAAATCACCTGCAGCACCAAAAATAACAATATTGGCAGGTTCTGTAGATTCATCAAATTCCATCTAACGCTCCATGGATAATGATCAAAATTAGCTTTAAGGGGTCTTTAATATTAGTAATGAATATACTACACAGAAAAGTCTGCCACGAAAAAAACTGGTGACATACTATTAGTAAGATACCATCAATGTATTTCACTACCGTTAGCTGTCTTGTATTACCTCTTAAAAACCCAAATATAGAAATTACACGTTCATCAGACACAATCTAAACTGCCAAAAATTATTTTACAGGCCGTATTGTGTGCCCACCAAATCCAGCTCGCATGGCGTTAAGAATTTTTCCTGCGTAACTTAAATCTTGCCGACTCCTGAAACGCATTTGCAAAGCCAATGTTAATACTGGCGTAGGGACGGCGAGATCAATCGAATCTTGTACGGTCCAACGCCCTTCACCTGAATCGTCAACAAAATCACTAAAATCAGAAAGTGCATCGTCATCGTCCAGCGCATCGGCAATTAAATCAAGTAACCAGGACCGCACAACACTCCCCTGCTGCCATATTTTTGAAATCTGCCCAAGATCAAGATCCATTTCGGTTTTAGCTTCCAATAACTCAAACCCTTCTGCATAAGCTTGCATCATTCCATACTCAATACCATTGTGTACCATTTTTACATAATGACCCGCACCCGCTGGACCCACATGACCCCACCCCGCATCCTTGGCCGGAGCGAGCGACTCCAGTGCTGGACGCAATAGTTCGATCGCTGCCTGCGTGCCGCCGACCATTAAACTGTAACCATTTTCAAGTCCCCACACACCGCCAGAAGTCCCAGAGTCCACGAAATGAATGCCCGACGCCAACAACTTTTCTGCCCTTTGTTGACTCAATTTATAGTTTGAATTTCCGCCATCAATCAATAAGTCACCTTGCGTAAGCCCAACATTGACTAAGTCATCAATACTTTGATCAACAAATTGATGCGGTACCATTAACCATACCACTCGAGGCTCGGGAAGCGTCGCGACTATATCAGAGACACTCGCCATTGCACTAATATTAGAATCTTCGTTGCCAAGTGCTTCCGTCACTTTGCTATCCAAATCGTAGACCAGCACCTCATGCCCATCTTTCACTAAACGACGGCACATATTGGCCCCCATTTTTCCTAATCCAATAATCGCAAGCTTCATAACTCCTCTCTCTTAATTCATCACGTCATTAATTTTAATCAATCGTAAATGATACTTATATATTAGTCGGATGCTGTGTGAATACCAGCAAGATATGCACTGTACATGCAAACAAATGGCAAGCTTAAATGTAGCATTAATGTTAGGAAGGATTGGTAGATGAGCATACTTTTAAACACTAAGACAAAACGAGGAGTGATGCAAATAGCACCACTATTAGCGAAGTTTTCATCGGGGTTACTGATTCGACTAATCTTAAGATATTATATTAACTATAATTTTCTGCATTATTGATTTAGTCCTTTAATTTGTTCATCAGTGGAATCAGATTTTTTTAAGGGACTTTTCACTGACGAGTGAATTGGCTGTTTTAGTCTGAGGAAAGGTAAAAATCTTAGCTTATTAGCGACGACCTTTACCTTATTATACACTTTTGTGTACAGCAATCTCAGCGTCTTTAGTTCGCGGCTCCTTTAGCAAGCGTGACACGACGAATGTTATCCCGCAACCTAACAATAGAGGCACCATTTTCTCTTACATTTTTAAGCTGTATTTTTAACGATTTTTGAAAGGAAGCGATGGCCTTATCATAGCTGCCTTTACTTTCAAACGTTAACCCTAAATCATGGTAACTTGTTGCAACACTAGGATGTTCTGGTCCCAACTTTTTAAGCCTGATCTTGAGGGATTTTTGATAATAGGCAATAGCCTTATCATAGAGGCCTTTACTTTCAAATGCTGACCCTAAATTATTATAACTTATTGCAACATTAGGATGTTCTGGCCCCAGCTTTGTAAACCATATCTTGAAGGATTTCTGATAATAAGCAATAGCCTTATCATAGATACCTTTACTTTCAAATGCAGACCCTAAGTTATTATAACTTGTTGCAACCTCAGCATGTTCAGGTCTCAGCTTTGAAAGCTCGATCTTGAGCGCTTTTTGATAATAAGCAATGGCCTTATCATAGAGGCCTTTACTCGCAAATGCTGATCCTAAATTATTATAACTTACTGCAACATCAGAATGTTCAGGCCCCAGCTTTTTAAGCTCGATCTTGAGCCCTTTTTGATAATAGGCAATAGCCTTATCATAGAAGCCTTTACTTTCAAATGCAGACCCTAAGTTATTATAACTTGTTGCAACCTCAGCATGTTCAGGTCTCAGCTTTGAAAGCTCGATCTTGAGCGCTTTTTGATAATAAGCAATGGCCTTATCATAGAGGCCTTTACTCGCAAATGCTGATCCTAAATTATTATAACTTACTGCAACATCAGAATGTTCAGGCCCCAGCTTTTTAAGCTCGATCTTGAGCCCTTTTTGATAATAGGCAATAGCCTTATCATAGAAGCCTTTACTTTCAAATGCTGACCCTAAATTATTGTAACTTATTGCAACACTAGGATGTTCAGGCCTCAACTTTTTAAGATTGATCTTGAGGGATTTTTGATAATAGGCAATGGCCTTATCATAAAAGCCTTTTTGAGCAAACGCTAACGCTAAATTACTGTAACTTGTTGCAACAGCAGGATGTTCAGACCCTAACTTTGTAAGCTCAATCTTGAGCGCTTTTTGATAGTAGGCAATGGCCTTATCAAAGAGACCTTTACTGCCAAATGCTAACCCTAAATTATTATAACTTGCTGCAATCTTAGGATGTTCAGGCATCAGCTTTGTAAGATTGATCTTGAGGGCTTTTTGAAGGTGAAAAATGGCCTTGTCATAGAAGCCTTTACTGTAAAATGCTCCCCCTAAATTATTGTAACTTGTTGCAACAGCAGGATGTTCAGGCCCTAACTTTGTAAGCTGAATCTTGAGCGCTTTTTGATGGTAGGCAATGGCCTTATCATAGAGACCTTTACTGCCAAATGCTAACCCTAAATTATTATAACTTGCTGCAATCTTAGGATGTTCAGGCATCAGCTTTGTAAGATTGATCTTGAGGGCTTTTTTATAGTAAGCAATGGCCTTATCATAGAAGCCTTTACTGTAAAACGCTGACCCTAAATTATGATAACTTGTTGCAACACTTGGGTGCTCAAGCCCCTGCTTTGTAAGCTGGATCTTGAGGGCTTTTTGGTGGTAGGCAATGGCCTTATCATAGAGCCCCTTACTGCGAAATGTTAACCCTAAATGATTATAACTTGTTGCAACACTTGGGTGCTCAAGCCCCAGCTTTGTAAGCTGGATCTTGAGCGCTTTTTGATGGTAGGCAATGGCCTTATCATAGAGCCCCTTACTGCCAAATGCTAACCCTAAAGTATTATAACTTGTTGCAACTTTAGAATCTTCAGGCCCCAGCTTTGTGAGCTGGATCTTGAGGGCTTTTCGACCATAGGCAATAGCCTTATCATAGAAGCCTTTACTGTAAAACGCTGACCCTAAATTATCATAACTTGTTCCAACACTAGGATGTTCAGGCCCGAGATTTATAAGCTCGATCTTGAGCGCTTTTTGATGGTAGGCAATGGCCTTATCATAGAGCCCTTTACTGCCAAATGCTAACCCTAAATTATTATAACTTGCTGCCACCTTAGGATGTTCAGGCCCCAGCTTTGTAAGCTGGATCTTGAGGTTTTTTTGAAAGTAAGCAATGGCCTTGTCATAATCACCTTGCGCATAAGCTTGTCTACCCAAGATGGAATCACTCACGGCAAAGCTTGTTAGGGGAAGTGATAATAGTAGTAACAATATTGTATTAACTATAATTTTCTGCATTATTGATTTAGTCCTTTAATTTGCTCATCAGTGGAATTGGGGGGATTAATTGACTTTTCACTAACGAGTGAATTAGATATTTTAATTCTAAAAAAAAGTGCCTATCTAATGAACCGGATGTTAGTACCCATTAAATAGCTCAATATAAAAATACATATCATAAAATAGAATAATATAAAGGTTTTTACCTTCGCCATATTCTTTAGATGTCTAACCTCTAATAAACGCCTAACATCCTATTTCGGTTCAATCTCACGTGCCCACTCAAAAAATATTTTCCTATCTGCTTACTATTAATGCGAATTAATCAAAAAAACTTCTCGTGCCGTAATAATTGAGTATTATTCACACACTTTATTGAACTAATGGGTGAATGGGTGAATGGGTGAATGGGTGAATGGGTGAATGGGCGAATGGGTGAATGGGTGAATGGGTGAATGGGTGAATGGGTGAATGGGTGAATGGGTGAATGGGTGAATGGGTGAATGGGTAAATGGGTGAATGGGTGAATGGGTGAATGGGTGAATGGAAGCTTAATACCGTGATTGGAAAAAATCATAAGCAAGCTCTGGTGACGATTGTCGAGCGTAGCGTCTCGATGAAGGTAATCCGTAAAACATCCACGTGTGTGGTCAGCGCCATTATTGCACTACTCACCTTTTCATCTTGGGAACGAAGATTAAATGAAAATACGAACGGATTAATACACCAATATTTTCCTAAGAAATACTGCTTTACCGCCATTACTCAACAACAAGTGCAAAGGCTAATGGACAAACTAAACAATCATCCCCGAAAATGTCTTGGGTTTAAAACGCCTAATGAGATATTTTTTGGGGTTGAATCATCAGCTGCACTTACGAGTTGAATTCTTCTCTTAATTACCTAAGGTAAAACGCACAGGAACGGGAATACTAGCGGCTACTTTACGTCCTCCCTTTAGTGAAGGAGCAAATTTCCATTTGGCAATGGTTGCTTTAGCAGTCCGGTCAAGGAGCGAATGACCACTTCCTTTTTTTATTAATACTCGTACTGCTAGTCCTTCTTGATTGACATACACGCTCAATAAAACACGGCCTTGCCAGCCCCGTTTGCGCGCTAAATATGGATAGGGAGGGCGCGGATTATTTGCACTGCCCAGGCGATAGAGTGGTGGACGATCTCCTTGTTTTAAAACAATTCGACTAGTATTATTTTGCTTGGCCAGTAGTATTTTTTGGCGTGTTTTACGTCGAGCGATTTTTTTTGTAGGCTTGCGATTTACTTTTTTTGAATATTGAATCGCAGCTCTGAGTGCCAAATTATTAGAGCTTTTCGCTTTGACATATTTTTCTGCGGCAGGTTTAGCTTGTCTAGAACGCTGAGATTTAATCGTCCCTTGTTGCTGTGTGCTGCTAGCACTATGGCGCTTTTTGCCTTGCTCCGCTGCTACTAGTTGAATACTGATCATCGGCTTATTAGCAGAGGATAGGTCACGCACTGCCATCACTGACTTACCAAGAGACCAATCCAAAATAACGCCGAAAAATACCATATGCAATAACAGCGAGCCTATAAGGGTAATCAATAGCTTTTGATAATTACCCAAAAGGGGGTCACGTTTAAACTCAGACTCCTCATCAGTAAGTCTCTCTAACTGTGTATGACGAAAAGATTTTAATCTACACATCGGGCTTGCTCAGCGGTATTACTGTATCCTGTTTGTCACATAAACTCCAAGGCATGACAACTCTAGGCTGAGTAGCGATTTCTTTTATATTGATATGGTAGACTTCACGTAAATTTTGCTTGCTCAGCACATCATCAGGCGCACCCGAACACACTATTTTTCCTTTATTCATTAACCATAATGAATCGCAAAAACGCCCAGCGATCGCCAAATCATGCACGACAGCAACGACAGCCTTTCCTGCTTTAGCCTCTTGTTGTAAAACCTGCATAATAGAAAGTTGCTGTCCTGGATCAAGCCCAGCAATAGGTTCATCCGCCAGTATCACTTCAGCATCGACTGCCAATACTCGCGCTAAACAGACCCGACTGAGTTCTCCACCTGACAACTCTGTCACAGGTCGATAACGTAAATGCGCGACATCCACTTTTTGTAATGCTAGCTCGATAAAGGCTTGCCCTTGCGCATTGGCTTTTTGCTCAAAACCAAGATGTGGAATGCGTCCTAAAGCGACATAATCATAAACTGATACTGGCCAATGAGCCAAATTTTCTTGCGGCATATACGCCACTACTTTCGCCAGCTCTGTGCTAGACCACCGAGCCACTTCTTTTTCCTTAAGAGCCACTGTTCCTGTCTGTGGCGTAAGAAAACCAGTTAACACCTCCAATAAACTAGACTTCCCGGCGCTATTTGGGCCAATCAACCCTGTCACCTGACCTGATTGAATAGCAATGGATACATCATATAATACTTGACGTTTTTGACGCATTAAATTAATGCCTGAAGCTTGATACAATGGATAATGTGGTGGATTTTTTTGTGAATATTTCATCGATCAAGCGCACTTTGATGTTTTTTACTTAACACCAAATAGATAAAAAATGGCACTCCCAGTAAAGCGGTTACCACACCCAACTTAAGCTCGACGCTAGAAGGGATAACTCGTACCAAAGTATCTGCCACCACCAATAATATCGCACCCGCCACAGCACTGGGAAATAGTAATGCGCCTGGTTTATAGTGCACATAAGGACGTAATATATGTGGGACTATTAAACCAATAAACCCGATAGACCCAGTCACAGAAACGCAAGCCCCAATAGCGATGCCTGATCCGATAATAACCTTCGTTCTTAAACGAGTCATATTAATTCCCAAGCTCGCTGCACCTTTTTCTCCCAAAGTTAATGCATCAAGTCCACGCGCACATGAAAATAATAATAAAGTGCCTGTAATCACAAAAGGCAATAAAACCCAAACATGTAACATCGAACGATTACTGACAGAGCCCATTAACCAAAATAGAATTTCAGATAAAGCAAAGGGACTGGGTGCCAAGTTTAGTGCAAGAGCCGTTAATGCTGCAGCCAGCGCGTTAATCGCGATTCCGGCAAGAATCACTTTATATAAGTGCCCGCCTCTTCCTGCCAGAACATACAATAACAGCATACTGACGATCGCTCCGGTAATTCCGCCTAAGGGCAACAATAAACTATTTGCGGCAGCAATATTGAAATAAATAATCACCACTGCACCAAACGCGGCACCGCCTGATACACCAATAATACCTGGTTCCGCTAAAGGGTTTCTAAGAAGACCCTGTAATACTGCACCAACCAAGCCTAGTGTCGCACCGCTTAGAATCGCTAACAACAATCGTGGTAAACGAATTTCATAAAATACTATGTCTCTAATTTTTGCATCCGCAGGCAAAGAAAAACTAAATGAGTTTAAGTCACCAATAAAAATGGAAACAAACGACATCACCACCAGTATAAGCAATAATAATATTTTTAATTTTAGTGGATTAGTATTCATCTCAATTAATAATACCTTTAAAGCTAAGGATGTCCGCGCCGATATTGTTGCCGACTATTACTGAGTGCCCGTAAAATTTTAGCACTAGAAGGACTGCCACAACTCAACCATTGCACAGGAATAGTCACCACTCGCTTTTGCTGTCTAAAGTAATGAATCGCAGGATGATTCAATAGTTCGGTGGCCATAGAACGGAACTGGGTATAACTCTGAATGACTATTAATATATCCGGGTTCCAATACAGTAATTGCTCGATTGATACTGAATGCCACCCAGCAAAACCCTTAGCGCTTGCCATATTTTGCAACCCCGCCATTTTTATCAATTGCGAAGTAAGGCCCTTTCCAGAGTGACTCAAACCACCAGGGAGATACACTATTACTTTAAGTTTATTTTCTGTACTTAATAGCATCTTAATTAAATTGATTTGTTTTTGTCGTTGAATGACCAATTGTTTCGCACGTTCCCTATTTCCTAATCGACGTCCCACTGCCATAATATTAGCGTTCACTTGCTTAAGCGACTGGGCAATAGGCAGGACATAGACTCGAAAACCCAATTGCTGTAAACGGCTCAACAAAGCGACTGGCGTATATTGGCTGGCCAGAATCAAATCGGGTTGATAACTGACAATTTGCTCTAGCGAATTGTTATGAGATTTAAATGACTTTGCAGCTTGCCAATGTACACTTGACGAAGCATCTTTCACTAGAAAAGTAACGGCCTGTAATTGACCTGGTTTGGCCAATTGTATCGCAAGCTCGTCAGTACACAAATTAATAGACACAACCCTTTTTGGGATATGAGAAGACTTCACATTACCAGTAGTAATAATCATATTATCAGGAAAAGCTCGACTGCAAAATAATACAGTCGAACAAATGACTACAACCCTTATAAGACTTTTGCTCATACCACTAGTCCTCACCCTCTCTATTAGACGATCAAAATCGAGCACTAAGCCCAAGATAAAATGCCCTGCCTGAGGTTCCGTAAGTCACAATTTCTTCATATTGCTCATCAAACAAATTTTCAACTCTGGCATTCACCGAAAATCGTTGACTAATTTTATATCGCACTGACGTATTGGCCACAGTATAATTCTTAAGATCTACACGTGTTGTACTAAAAAATTCATCAAATAAATTTTGGACTCTACCAGCATTGTGAACTAGATTAAAGTTAATCACGGCTCTTTTAGAAGGCTGAACATTAAACCCTAAATATAGCTTATGGCGTGGACGTCGTCTTTGCTGCTCTCCCGTAGAAGTTTTAGCATTAAGAAAAGTGTAATTCGCATTAAACTTCACTTTTGAGGACAGACTCCAATTCATAGCCACTTCCAGACCTTCGGTCGGTGACTTACCTGACAAGTTAATAGCGCTATTTCCCGAACCTGTAATTAAGTCAGTAATATCACGATTAAAATAAGTAAAATCCAGCGTTAGTTTTTTATTGTACAGTTTGAACTCAACACCAGCATCATAACCCTTGGCTTTTTCAGGGCTTAAATTTGGATTTCCAGTAAAAGTAGCCGTTGAACCAAATAACTCGAAGAAGGTCGGATTTTTAACACCGGTTCCATAACTGGCATGGAGACGGTACTTATTGGATCTTGAGGGTAAATATGCCACGGTTACACGGCCTGTTTGCGCATTTTTGAAGATATCGTTGTCGTCAAAGCGATAAGAGAGTGATGTGAAAAGCTTTTTTTGATAACTGTGTCGATACTCAAAAGCATACCCGTAATTAGTGATATCTCGACTGATTAATGTCGTACCCCCTGACAAACTTTTTTCACGTTCACGTTCCAGCGCAGTAACAAATACATGTTCAGACTTATCGCTTCCAAAAACAATACTATTTTGATAGTCTACTTTTTGTTTCTTTCCACGAGAAAGGAAAGTCACTAAATTGTTAGTGAGAAAATCAGTATCTGTTTGTGACTCACCAAAAGACAACTTATGAGTCCAACGTCCATCTAGTAAATCTAACTTAATCCCAAATCGTCCCGAAGTCTGCTCTATAAATGTCTCGTTATTAGAATCTGCTGGTCCGACCCCAAAAGTAATGCTATCGGTTTCAGCCGTTCCCTTGCTATTCCGTAATACAAATGAAAAATCCAAAATATCACTCATCGAATAATTTAATTTGATATTAACATTTTCATTTTTATATCCGTCATCTTCAGTGAAGCCATCTCGCTCATTAAACGCTGAAAAACCATCTGTTTTAAAACGTGACGCCCCCACTGAATATTTAAATTTTTTGCTCCCACCACGCGTACTAGCGGTAACTTTCGTTGTATTGTACGTTCCGCCTTCCACCGCAAAATTACTGACTGGCTTTGTAGTACCACCTTTAGTGGAGATTACTATGACACCACCGATCGCATCGCTGCCATAGATTGCACTTTGAGGTGCACGCAATATTTCAATACGTTTGATATTATCAATCAACAAATGCGCAAAATCGAATTCGGAGCCACTGGCTGTATTATTAACCTCGACTCCATCAATGATCACTAACGTGTGATTACCTTCTGCTCCTCGAATTCGTACTTGTGTAAAGCCGCCTCGAGCCCCGGTCTGGGAGACAGCAACCCCCGCGACGTTGCGCAATAGGTCTGCCACTGAAGTGGCTTGCGAATCTTTTATTTCTTTGGCAGTGATAACGGTGACTGAACTTCCCACACGGTTAGCCGCAACAGGAACTCGACTAGCAGAAACAACCACTTCATTCTCGGCACTACTATTAGAGATTTTTTCTGCACTAACCTGAGAAGTAACGACTGATAAAAGTAAGAGACTAAGTGCTTGCAGAGACAACCGCACTTGTTTAAGTTTTAATTTTGAAAATAGAGTAAACATAGCTATTCCTTAAATCGGGCTAAACATTTATTGTTATTAGCACCATCAATAATGACTTGGGTTAAATATTACGATGCTTAAAAAGCCACTGAATAATTGACGCTAACGAAGTTCTCTCTAACATTAAATAGAGGTGAACTTTACGTTTCGCACTGCTAACAATATTTGTGGCAACACAGTATCATCGGCTTTAATCGGAAGTTTTTTAATTTTTACACAAAAGGAATTGACATTAGCGACTCAATGCAATGAAAAAGCATTCAAATCTTAAAAACAGGGATCAATAAATAAAGAACAAAAAGATCCGACAGTTTAACAATGTAAATTTCTACTATGTCGTCTCTATCGGATTCCGCACCTACACACCCCACGTGAACAGGAAGGACGACGTGATAGTGGCAGGTATCCTGGCTTATGTGTCATCATTAGTACTCAGCCTTCCAATAAGATACTTATCGTGGCGATGGCTACTTTAGCCAAACGAATACTCACTCTACATATACAGTTGCGGGGGCAGCTACAGCATCAAATAATTATTTTTTACTGTATTCCCTATTAACCCTCTAAAGGGGCCACTTTCAGTGGTTGCGAAATTATCATAGTTAATTTAGGCAGTCAATAGCCTACATGGGAGGTCGATAACATAAAACTGATTGATTGTCGATATTTTTATCGCCCTATAATCAGATTATTAGCCGTCTGGCTTATAGGTATTTTGACGGCCTTATCTCGATATAAATAAATCATGGTATAAACCAGTCACGACATAAATCAATCAACAAACATGATTTTACTATAGTAGTGACAGCATGCCACTCAAGTTTTTATTGATTGAAGCTTCTAACACTATCAGCAACATAAGTTATTTACAGTTTAAAACAACGGTAACGATTAATTACCCTGAACTGGCGTATTATTTTCTCTCCACGCTCAAGATGAAATAACATTTTTAAGCGACCATCTAAAACAGCCACTAGGCCACTCCTACCACGCAAAGTTCTATTCATTAAGCGAACCCAAAACCATTTATTATTCGGAAAACGCCCTTCTCTTGTGTCATTACGATGATTTTGATCATGATCATGATTTTGATTTTGGTTCCTGAGAATGAAGACATACTTTGCTCGCCAAGCTGTTCCCCTTGAAGTCCACTGCATGGCAGAATATTGTTTCCTATCACGGGTCTCATACTCGATATAGGACTTTCCAATGGTCATACCAAAACGAGCGGCTCCTGATGATAATAGTTCAGGACGGAGTCTCACGGTTAGCGCAAGGTAACCACGTTTGTACCATAAACGACGAATAGTTTGCACTGCTTCTATATGTCTTAAAAGGCGATTCCCTAACTTGAGCGCTTTCCCTGCCTCATTCCAACGATAAGCTCTTCTTCGATTAACCACTATATACGGCTTCAATTTATTCTTGTAAAAAGCTTGGACCTGACCCCGCCAACCAAAGTATTTATTAAAGTCAACAATTTTCACAAGACTGCGAGCATTGTAGTTCACTGGGTAGCGACGGCTTATTTTTCTCCCACAAAACTTGTAAATATTATTATTCCAGTCGGCAACTAATTTGGCGCGAATTTCATCGCTCTGAGCGACTTGTGATGCTTGACTAGTATCAGGATCGATTGATGCAGGGCCACTAGGATTAGGGTCTACAGCCTTAGTGCCTACAATCTTAGGGTCTACAGCCTTAGTGCCTGCAATCTTAGGGTCTACAGCCTTAGTGCCTACGGCCTTACTGCCTACAATCTTAGGGTCTACAACCTTAGTGCCTACAATCTTAGGGTCTACAGCCTTAGTGCCTACAGCCTTAGTGCCTACAGCCTTAGTGCCTACAGCCTTAGTGCCTACAATCTTAGGGTCTACAGCCTTAGTGCCTGCAATCTTAGGGTCTACAATCTTAGTTGGAGTGACTACGGCTGTCGTAACCACTTTTTTAGTAGTCGCCTTACTACCGTCGTTTGCCGCAACAACGGTAGGTTCCTTGACTTTTCCTGACATGAGAATAGACAGAACACTTTTTTCAAAGTCGGCTAAATAGCTTTGCTGTAAAGAATTGTTCTGACTTGAGATCTTAATTTCGGCTAAGGTTTTACGACTTAGCTTATCTTTCTTTGAATTAAGAATGCTGCCAGAAAGCGCCGTCATCAATTTCAAATGATGGTAATTACTCTCTATATTTTCAAGATACGCCTTAAATTTGTCGACATCAGGATGATTATACGAAGGTAAATGATGGTCTGCTAATGTCTTAAGATAAATTGAAAACTCTTGCTTGACCACTAGGACCTTTAAAAATTTTGCAGCATTTTGACGACTAGACACCGCTTTAAACTTTATTACTTTTAATAAACGCCGCCACTGATTAACGTGAGCATTGATATGTAAAGCCAAAATATTGTTACGTAATACTTGGCCGTTCAAAGGCTTTAGTCCATTGTCCTTACGCACTTTTTTTGATCTAGCCAAATACGCAGGAATAATTTTATCCAATTGCAGTCTTACAACAAGATACCCCCGATTAGTGTATTTAAAAGGAATTTGCATGTCTTTGACCGACTCTAAAAAAGGTGCTAATGCGCTATGTGATTGTTCTAATACCGGCAAAAGCGATTTCTCTCCAATGGTGTTGTACACAACCCCTAGCAGGTAGTGGTGTAGTTTTTCACCGCTAAATGTAAGTTTTGCCTGAGAAATCTTTGGAGCCTTTCCTGGCTTCTTTCCGCCTGGTCTACTATCAGGTATTGGACCTTTTCGAGGAGTAATGACTAATTTAGAGACTGAATAAGCAATTAATCGGGTCGCCTTGTCAATGAGTGCTGAGCTATTTTTTTCTTTCTGTTGAGACTCAGACACTTCACTCCTTGTCGGGATTCTATCCATTGATCTGATATTGGCATAACTATTGATAAACATATAACTTAGAATAGATAAACCGCCAAGCAGTAATGACAATGATACAACGCCTAATAATTTTGATGCGAAGGAGTTTCGTTGTAACTTTTGAGTCACATTCGACAGCATCATCCTCAGTGCAGCTGAAGTCGACTGCCCTGCCTCGGAATTGACATATTGCGAGTTTGGATCTCTTAGATCCGAGGTGATTGCCTGCCCAATATCAACAAAATAAACCCCTTTGCATTGTGATTGACCCGACACTTTACTGACTGACTCTGTAATTTTTAGAATAGAAGGACGTAACTGATCCACATTATTGACGAAGCCACTACTCTGAAGATCACGCAACTGAGTATTATTCTTTTGTAACATCAATAATACAAAGGCATTGAGCGAATCAACAAATTGCATTAATCCTTTATCAACATTACCCTGTATTTGTACCCCAATAGGAGAAAAATTTCCTGTCTCACTATACACTCTGGCAAACTCATTAAAGCCTGAAATATCTTGCGAACTTTGCACTAATAAATTGTAATCAAGAGTGCCTGCCACATTTTTAGAAATCGATTGGGAGATTGTTTCAAGTTGCGGTAATTTACAGGACAATAAATAATCGTTTTCAGAATTTAATGTATCGGCATTCACAGAATAAATAATGCCTTGTATTGTATTGTCGCCAAATTGTTTCACAAATTTAATTAAATTTTCAATTTGTACTAATCCAGCATTAAATTCATCACTCACACGACCGTCTAATAAAACCGATAAGTCGATCATTACCCCTTTACTGGTAAACCACCAATCGAAGTAATAATGGTCTACATTCGATTGACACACTTTCAATTTGCTGTCAATTCCAGGGTCTACAATCGAGACTAATCCGGACTTTTGCAGTAAGTGATCGATCCCTGCACCAGCACTGTCTGAATCAGAGTCTATAAAAAAATAAAATGGGATATCACTAGTCCGAGGGTACTGCTCTAGAAGTTTTGCGATTAAATGATTAAATTGATTTTCTTCAGTTTGCTTATTATCGTCACTCGCAACAATATTACGAATAATATCAGAACTATCTACCTCAAGATTTTTTAAAATCAATGTCCGCTTAAGTGCTAATTTTTTATTGATGGATTTCGCTACGAGCAAGTAAATAAACAATATAGCAACACTCAATGGTGCTGCAATCAAATACTGTTGATAAAGAAATAACCATATACTAATAAGCACTGCAAACATCCCTGTTCTATGCCATGGGTATTGCTTATGATAATTCGAAAAAAAGTGTTGCATTATTATCTCTTGTGGTTGTCACTTAATGTTTGTAAGTGCTCAATTGTCACTTCATAATATTTCATAAGAAATATGTCAGCTATTCGATGGACTGCTATCAACGTTAAAATGACGATAGATATTGATACCCAAAATGGCATTTTTCCTTGTCTTTTTTGCAGTTTTACTTCAGTGATAAAACCATGCTGCATTACCTGTTTCATCGCTTGATGACTTGTCGATAATTTTTTCGCTACATCACTTTTTATACTCGAAAGCATTTCCTGGTTTTCTACTGAAATCTGGATCTGCTCTGCATAGCCCATTTCTAGCAATAGATAGATCAACCCTAATAATTCGGAATCATCCACTTTAGACTTTTGATCTAAAATGGTTCTTGCTAAAATCAGGAGCTTACTTGTTGCTGGAACTTCCCCATGAATAGACTGCAACAAACTTTCATTATCAGACATATTTTCACCTGATACCCCTGTTACACGAATCATCGCAACATCAATGGCACAGCACAAACTATAGGACGTATGCTTAATAATAGTTTTATGAAAACCTGCGTCTATCAAGTCAGCTTCAATAGCATTAATCAAACCCCGAAGTTCTTGACATAAATCGCTCACATCAGACAGGGTTTCATCCATCCACATCAATTCACTGTATAAGTTAATGACTGGTGTACAATAACGTAGCAAACCTTGTTGACTCATGATGATCTAGCACTCTCTATTAACATCTTTTCTTCTTCCTAACAATAACGATAAAATTAGTAACGATAAAATTAATGAAATTGGTTATATCGCTAATATTAGCAGTAGACTCTAGCCTATGTGATTATAATCTACTCATAAATTGATCAAAAGCCCTTTACTCTTTATACTATCTCACACACTTGATAAAACCGCCCATGTTCTTATGTATTCTATGCTAAGCGGGGTATTTTTATACAAAAATAATGATTTTACATCAACCTTTTTTATTATTTTGACGTTTATATCCCTACTGATTATTCAATCTTTGGACACTAAAAACGAGAATTAGTCTATGCAAATGATAATGACTTACTTAGCGGCAGAGCATAAAGATTTACCGCCTGGCTCTTCAAATACAGCAGACACATTTAGTCCAGATGCTGGCGTTATTACCACCGAACTCAATTCAGATTTATATAATAAACATCTTAATGAGATGGGTGATCAAGGTTGGCAATTATTATCAGTACAACCGATTCATAAGGTTGAGTATACCCATATTCAAAATATTTCAGTCATAGGTGGATTCTACTTTTTCTGGCAAAAGCCAGCAGACAATGGCAATGCTCTTGCCTTTCCAATGACTTCCCCTTCTTTTCCTGGGGCACAGCCTGTGCAAGCCAATAATTTTCAAGCAGCAGTCAAGGGCGATAAAACACCGGGCGCACCAAAAAATATCGCCATTAAATCTCAAATTAGTGTCGAGACAAGTAATAAAACAAAGCCCGAGTCTACTCAAAATAACAGTGAGGCTCAAGTATCTGCAAAGCCAATAAAAACTGAAAATAGAGTCTCCTCTATTAAAAAATTACTCGTAGAAAAGTCGAGTAAAAATCATCATAAACCACAAAAATCGATTGACATACCCACTGACGCTAACACCCAATTACTACGTGATATTGAAGATATTCATAATCTTCGTTCCGCCAATAATGCGACCGCTGCAAAACAGTCCTCGCCCCCTTTACCCCATAGCAAACAAAATAGTAATGAAAATGTAGCCAAATCTACTAGTAAAAAACAAATCAATAAAGCCATTGATGAAGATTTGGGGGTTGATGCAGATTTTGATCTGGATTTTGATCTGGATTTTGATGATGTAGAAAATACAGAATATGTAAAGCCTAAGAAGTGAGTTAATACTCCTTAGCGCTTAGCGAGCTCTTGCATAAGGTCTGCCTACTGCTGGTGGTCTTTTATGTCCTGGCTCAGGTTTTGAAACTTGACGATTACTCGCCATCGTCAAATCAGAACCCTCATCTCCATTAGAATACTCTTGCAAAAATTGTTTACGTTGTTCAAACCAAATGGCGGAACTATCACGTAGCGGTGCTTTTAATTCAAGTGATAAAGCATCGAGTAAGTCTCTTCCCACCTGCCCTGAAGTTAAAGTCGCCAATGACGCCAATCCACTCTCTGGCACTGCTTGTCCTTTTAAACGCCTTTCTTCCTCTGGCCAATGCTCCCGGTTCTCTTTCCACCACTGCATAGCCACTGCAACATCAGCCACAGTATCTGATTCATCATCTTCTGCAAATTCATCATCAAGCTCGAAAATCTCATCATCATAATCGTCATCGTTCGAATCAGAAGCAAGGTACATCCGAGCAATTTGAGGCAAACTGAAATTAGTCAGTAATAACCAACCTTTTTCGGCATCTTCGATTTGACTTGCTTGCTTTAAACCTTCTAATATCACAGGCACCGCAGCTTTATTGCCATGCAATGCTAATAAATAGTACCCCTCTTCTGGCGATGACCTTGTATAGGCTTCAAGCACCCCTAATAACTCAGGACTGCCAGTCAATGCAGCCAAGCGGAGCAAGCGCAATTGAACCTCAGTATCAGGGTATTGCTCAATGCCTCGTAACAACGCAGTTCTAGCATTATTGTCTCCGCGAACCAAGCCAGCGAATATTGCAGCTTCTAATAAGTGTAAATGCACCTCACCCTGGCCATTGATGATCGACATATAGTAATTTTGGAAGTAGTCAGTGTTATATTCTTTACGGTGAGCAGCATAATTAACAATCGCGGATTGGTGTTCTTTTGGCAAACTCAATAAATCTGATTGGCGAATTATTTCGCTTGAGACTAAGGCATCTGTTTTTTGCCAAATATCAAGAATAGCAGCACGCAATTCTTGTTTTTCTTGATAAGCCTCTTCCAATAATTTGGAGTGCTTCTCATGCATAGAAAAAAGAACAAGGGCAGTGCTTGCTCCCTCGGCTTTAGCTCCTGGCTCCAATAAGCAATCGATAGCAATATTCCACGCTAAGGCTTGAGTCTCCTCACTAAACGCCAAGATTCTTCGTGCTAGAAAAATAAAAACCTCATGTTCCGCATCCGGCATCTCTTCTTCCTTATCGACATAGTGCGATAACACAAACAAATGAGCACGTAGCCGAGACTCAACACTTTCCAGTATTCGTGAGTCAACCCAATTTTTTTCCAGCAAGCCTTTCCGTTGGCGATATAGCGCTAACGCCAATTCTTGATGTTCGTCTAAATGCGAAATATCCATGTTTATATTTACACTATTACTTAAGTGTGACTAAAAAATCTTCTCTCAAGATTCCTTAATTCAACTCAATAGTGCCTCCCTGAATTCGATGTCTGCCTTCTGAAATACTATAAATACTTTTTCCATCAACTTTTATTTTACCGCTAGCACTTAGTTCAATAAACGCAGGCCCTGATTGAATCTTGATAGACTTACCCGCACGTAAATTTAGTTTTCCATCTTTATAAGTCAAGCCATCTACAGCAGACTCTGATTGTTGACGAATACGCCCTGTGACTACCATACCCTGCACAGTGGCGACCACCAGTATCTGATCGCCTACTTCTAAGGGCGGCACATTATTTAAATGCGCGATCACCTTATGCTGATCAGCAGAGTCCAGCAGACTCACCATGATTGCCTCATAGTTTTTTACGGATTCTACGGTTGCCAACGAATTGGCATTTTCCGACACCGGTAAATTTGAAACCGAATGCACTTGATCGCTACGAATTGCCATGGTTCTATGCTCCAAAATACTAGTTATTACTAATTTTTGACCCTTTAATATTGATATTAATACCCGTAATATCAACTTTTTTTCCTTTCACGACAAGATTACCACCCGTCGTTATCTCAACACTAGCACCCGCTTGACCAATATGTATCACTCCTCCACCGTCTCCTTTTATAGTGATGGCTTTAGCGACTTTGATGCCTAGCTTTCCTGAATTAACTTTTACCTGCATATTTCCATTTTGCACTTCCATTGACATCGTTTCGCCTACTTTTATAATCATATTCTTATTAGCAGTCTGTTCAATGTTCTTCTTTTCAGCATGCATTTTTATATTATCACCTGCTTTCATCTTAATATCGGTCGCTGCTTGATGCTCAATTTCCTTATTTTTCGTCATTAACTTTTGCGAGTTTTCTATAGTGACAATATGATCATTACCCGATTCCATGGTATGAGTATCACCTGACTCGGTCAGAATGGTTTTTGCTGCATATATTTCCATCTTGCCTTCTTCTGTGGCAAGCTTAACGACATGGCCTGATGATTTTGCATCCAACGATAATATATTTTTCTTATCTTTCGTAAAAAGATCTATCCGCTCCTTACCTTTCATATCTTCCATGAGTAATTCGTTATCACCCCAAGTTCGTAAAATATTTTGGGAATGATTTTGACTAGTAACAGGTGAAGGCGTATCAGGGTTACTGACTGCACCAATTAACATGGGCCGATCAATATCACCATTAACACAAGTTAAAACAACTTCGGTCCCCGCATGCAGAGGAAAATGAAAGCCGTATTTGTTTCCATTATAGGGTTGAGCCAAGCGTACTGAATGACTCGCCTCTCCTTCCTTAGCTTCACCAATATCAAAAGGTAATCGTATGCGATAACGCCCTTGATCATCCAAATAGGCGTAGTCGCCGCCGGTGGTTTCTATCATTGCTGAAAAACTGCCATAAATCTTTTTTGCAGGGATTGGCGGTAAGCGATAATCAACTCCAGCCGGAATTAACAACACTTTATTACGATACAAAGCCTCCTCTGCATTAGTACCATCAGGATCAGAACTGGACTGATTGGCCATATGCTCTACTTCGACCACAAGGTATTCCTGATTAAACTCACTGTCTGGGTGGTTACAAAGCTCAAATTTTTGACCAGGCACTAATCCACGACAATCTGTTTCTGCCACAAACGTTTCTCGTTGCCAGTCCAGAGCCTGTTGACGATGTTTACATAGAGTTTGCCCTTCTTCGAGGGTCTTATAATGTTCAGCATAGAGATAGTCAGCACCATGGCTTTTAATGTTATGACTGGAACTACTTTCTACCAACAAGGGGACTTCAGGTTGACGATAGTTATACTCTTTTACTTTTACCGAACCTGTTAAAAATTGCGCTCTAGCACGTATTGCCCACATTGCTTCCGTCGCATTAGGCTGGCCTGTAATAGGCTGAAAACGTAACTTATTGCCAGGCATACTTTTGAGGTCTTCTACTCGATCATGTAAGGCCATCACTGCTTTTTCATCACTCTGCTCAAAAAAGTAATAAATACCGTAATGCGCCATTAATCGCATAATGAATTCATAGTCCGTTTCATTGTACTGAACGATAATTTCCCGGCTTGGATACTGGGCTTTTGTTCGGATATCGAGTTTCAAATTTTTCAGTTGATGCTCATCAATAACTTCCTTGACCACATCCAGCACTGATTTATTGAGAAACACCTTATTTTGCCGATTATAATGGAGCGCACTCACAGGCGAAGACATTTCCAACACATAATAATACATATTATCGGCGTTTTGAATTTTGCTAATCAAAGAAATATTTTTAATCAAGCCATGCATATACACCGACTCTTGATCACCCCATTGCATCACTAATGAAGCATTTTGACCGATCACTTTGTCATAGTTCAGCTTTAGCGCCTTGACTGTGATAAGTACATTATAATCAGAGGATAAGGCCTGATCACTGCACTCAAACTCAAACACAGCTTTGATAAGATTATCAACGCCTTTAACTCTAATTTGATAACTGGACTCATTACCCGCCTCTTGACTAATTGAAGGGCGAAAATCCTGGCTTGCTGCGTTCATCTAATAATAATCTCCATTGCTATTCACACCACTTATGCCGTGACTAACGCTTCGGCAGGCTCCGCATCTGAGCTAGAATCATTTTCTTTAGTCTGTTCGTTCACTTTATCACTAAACACACAAGAGAGTTGCTGGTCCTCATCCAAACTCAAGGTTAAAATATCAGGAATATCATCATCCACCATAAATCCTAATAAACTTCGAGATATCTCAGGCAGTAGCCGTTGCTCTAACATCGCATTAATAGCGCGCGCTCCTAGAACAGTACTAGTACACTGTCCAGCTAACAGAGTGAGTACAGCAGGGTCACATCTAAATTCAATTTCATGAGTGTCGTATAATCGTTGTGCGATATTTTCTAGTTTTAAGGCCAAAATACCCTGCATAATATCATCATTTAGTGGCTTATAAGCAATACTTTGCATACGTCCAATCAATGCTGACGGAAAATATTGACCTAAAGCTTCTTGTATCACTGCGCTTATTTCTGCGTACGCCGGAGTTTGAAGCTGTTCGCTAATAGCATCAAGTTGCTGCTGTGCTTCAGTCTCACTCATATTCTCGCTGTCTATCTCAGAATTTAAGTCAACAGCACGATTATAAAGTGCCTCAACTTCAGTACTGCCTATATTGGAGGTCATTAATATAACAGTATTTTTAAAATCAATTTCCCGACCTTCACCATCCCGCATAAATCCACGATCGAATACCTGATAAAACATATTTAACACATCAAGGTGTGCCTTCTCGACTTCATCCAGCAGAATAACAGAATAAGGACGCTGACGTACCGCTTCAGTCAATACCCCTCCTTCACCGTATCCAACATACCCTGGAGGCGACCCTTTTAATTGCGAAACACTATGCGCCTCCTGATATTCACTCATGTTAATCGTAATCAGGTAACGCTCCCCTCCATATAAAGCATCAGCCATAGCCAGTGCAGTTTCCGTTTTACCGACGCCACTGGGACCGGACAATAAAAAAACTCCTAAGGGCGCGTCCGGGTTTGACATTCCTGAACGAGCTGTGCGCATGGCTCTGCCAATATCGCCAATAGCTTCATCCTGACCTATTACTCGCTGAGAGATGATATCTTCAAAATTAATTAAAGAAGTTAGTTCGTTCTTAATCATTTTTCCAACGGGGATACCAGTCCAATCCGATACCACTGCGCCAATGGCCTCTGCATTAACCTCCGCTTGTACTAAAGGTCTTTCGCCCTGGACCACTCCCAGTTCTTCACGAGCACTTTTCAATGTGGCAGACTTATCACTTGAAGGATCAGGGTTGTTTTCTTGAGCATGGATTTTTTCAACAATTGTACGCTCCTTTGTCCATTGCAGTTGCTGTTCTTGTAAACGTTCCTGAGTAATTAAAAGGTCTTTTTCCAGCAAATCGATTAATTTTTCGCTGACCTTCAAGCCACTTTTTTGCTCACCCTGTAAATGTTTAAGCCGCTTCTCGATATAAATAATATGATCACGCGCTGACTCCAATGATGAAGGTACTGTCGCCTGCCCCATCTTAATTCTTGCTGCCGCTGTATCAATAAGATCAATGGCTTTGTCAGGAAGATAACGCCCATTAATATATCGACTCGACAAGTTGACTGCTGCGTCAATCGCTTCATCAGTAATCAAAGTATTGTGGTGATCCTGATACTTTTCTTTAAGACCACTTAGCATCACAATCGCATTCTCAATCGAAGGCTCCTCCACTTTCACTAATTGAAAACGACGCTCTAGAGCAGCATCACGCTCAAAATATTTTTTATACTCGGCCCAAGTAGTTGCCGCAATTGTTTTTAAGTGACCTCTAGCCAATGCAGGTTTTAACAGGTTAGCAGCATCACTGCCCCCTTCCATTCCACCAGAACCGATCAAGGTATGAGCTTCATCGATAAACAAAACGATTGGTACGTCTGATTCTTCAACTTCCTGAATCACTTGTTTCAAACGTTTTTCAAACTCCCCTTTGACTCCTGCTCCTGCTTGCAAAAGCCCTAGATCAAGGGTAAACAGACGCACATTGATTAAACTACTGGGCACATCGCCACTAGCAATTTTCAATGCCAAGCCTTCTACTACAGCCGTTTTACCGACTCCTGGTTCACCCACCAGAATAGGATTATTTTTACGCCGGCGACTTAAGATATCAATCACTTGCCGAGTTTCAGTATTACGTCCTAACACAGGATCGATTTGACCTTGCTCTGCCTGAGCAGTCACATCGATCGCATATTGACCTAACGCTGAATCTGGGTTTAACGCTAACGTATCGCGTTGGCCACTTTGCTTGACTTGTGATTCTTTGTTCTCAGTAAGATCTGGGGCCGATTTGTTATTTGTACCTGTCTTATTTAAATCCGTCACAGGTTCATTCACTTGGCTGACTACTGATGAAGGCACTTGCTTATCGGTAGAGGTTGCAGGCTTATTAAACAGTGGCTTGCTAATTGCTGGAGAGCTAGCTGACACAGGACTTCGCCCCGCTGATTGTTCAGCTTCAAGCGAGCCCTCTACTAAACGAGCATAATTGTTTCGTAAGTGCGTTAAATTGATTTTATCCAATTGATCAAAACAAGGATTATATAATCCTGGGGATAGCTCAATTAATGCATCAATTAATGACACAGAGCGAATACAAGTCGCATCATAATATAAAGACGAGGCCAACCAGGCTTTTTCCAACCATTGAAACAAGGCAGCCGACAGCACTGGTTTGCCTGCATTAGCAGCACGTTGCTTGGATAAAAATTCGAGCATACCTTCCCATAATTCATCCATATCAATTTCGTAATAACGGAACAGACGATCGATATCTCCGCCGCCTTGTTCGAGCATCTTAATCAGGACATGCTCAATATTGACTTCATAGTGAGAGCGCACAGCTGCAAATTCCGCTCCGTTTTCAATGCCTGTCGCGCAAAAGTCATTGAGTTTCGATAGTAAAATTCTTATGTGCCCGTTGTTCATCGTATGCTCCTGTAGAGGGTTAGTACTTGCCAGCCGGCTAAGCGACTGCTACTTCTGTTTCAATTTTAACGTAGTCAGAATCCTGTGCGGGGGATTGCTGCTGCGCTTGTAAATCTGCCTTAACAACTCGGCGACTATATAAAGGGCCAGGAATTGTAATAGTGTAATGCTCGCCGTCAAACTTGCCTAGCAAGGTTGTCCACCCCAAATTCGCCTGTGTCACGCCTAATTGTAAACGCCAAGACTTATCAGGGATTACTAAAAACACAACATCATAGGTTAACGATGGGCTAAGATAACGCTTAATTAATTCACCCAATTCTGTGCCTTTCTTCTTTTGGGGTAATAAATTCAATACTCTACTCATCGACAAAGGACCAATATGCAATCTAATCTTTCCGCCTTTATCCAACACCCGAGCACCTATCACTGTATTGTCGCCTAACTTCAAGCCACCATACTGCCGAGTTCCTAGTGCAGGAATAGCATCCAACTGAACCCAGCGCGATACAAATTGCTCAATACCCACTTTGCTAGTGTCCAAAAATTCTCTAATAATGCCCTTTAAACCGTCTGCATTGCTATTTCTGCCACCTAGCACTCCGGCATATGCTAGCTCTTCACCGCCGGTCGACTCTGCCGCTCGGCCAGCAATCGCTGACAAACAATTTCGGTATCCTGTGTCATCTGACTCAAGAAATAACGCAGGATTATATTTTTTCCACACCTGATAAAACAAAGAATAAAAGCGATGGCTAAAAATATCCAAAAAATTTCTAAAAATATCAGACTGCTCATCATCACGAGCAGTGACTTCAGTGAGATAATGCGGCACCGCGGCATCAACCCCGTACAAGCCCATAAAGTTACATTCCAAAGTAATTTTAAAGTCTTCACCATACTCACAGCGTCGAAAATCTGCAGCAGGAAAACTAATCTCTGGTGCTGGAATTAATTTAACCCAGCGATCAAGCTCACCGCCCAAACTACCATGACGTGACCAAGCTTGTTCCAATATTCTAATTGCTTGGTAGAACCCGTATTGACTTGGGTTATCCACCAAGTCCTGAACTATATCAGGTAGCTGACGCCTAACTTGGGTTCCCATACGAATTCCTGATTGCTTGGATGACATATAATTTTAGTGGCAACAAAGGAGTTGATTGCCGTGTATAATGTCAAAAAATGATGAACGACTTGCCCGAATAGATACATATCGGCAAATGAAATATAATTATCCTCAGACAGATCTAGCACCACTTCCATGCCACGCATTAATGCGCCTTTCAAGACTCTATCTTGTGGAATAACCTTAATATCCTTAACACCTTCGATTCTTTTTTTATTCTGCAATTGCTCAGTCCAATCATACATGGTGAGGAGTTGCTTAAAACTTTCTGCAGAAGCAAGAGAACTGTAATTTAACGATAAATGTGAAATAAGCTGCCATTGATAATCTGCACGAACCGGAGGATTGAGCATTTTTGTAGGCCGCGTGATATTCCGAAAATACGCATAACTTGGAAAACCTGCCGTCGGAGTATTAATCGAATTTTCGCTTAAATAACGCCTTGGATAGTTAGCATTTGTGGCAGTAATATCGCAGGACAATATTTCCTTCCGGAAGTCGAGCTTGCCCCCAACAGCCAAAAACGAGGCAGGCAGTTCACCGCCAACATCTTTGCGAGAAAAATGGAAATAAGCCCCCGTTGTTGTACGATGCTTAAATGAATACATGGGCATATAGGTCGTCACATCACCAGTATCCACATCACTTCCGTTGACTTCGTTCACACTATAGATATCTTGCCCATGCCGATGAGCAGAGTCAGCGACCACTTGATATTCATGCCGTTTCTGCGAAAGGTACACTGGCTCACTAGTGGATTCAAATAAATTAACCGCTGGAACACAGTTTAATTTAAAACTTTCTTTGGTCAATTGATGATTGGCTGGCAGTTGATGATTTATTTTAATATCGATTTCAAAATCACTACAATCCTCAGGCCATTTAATTTTATCGAGCGCTGCAACTTTAAAGAATAAAAACTTTTCACGAAAGCTAAAATAATCGTGTAATAAATGAAAGCCGTAAAAACTTCGCCCACTGAGTGGTATCATGGATTCATCCGCATCCATAAAACAAGGCGAGACTATTTCTTGACCGCCAATTCGTTGTGCCCCTAACTCAGGCTGCTTGGGAAATGATATTTTCACTTCCATCACTCCGGCCACCATTGCATGAAAAACACTAAGGGCCACTGAATTCTCTGCGTGTATGTGTATTCTCAAAGAATCAATATCCAGCGACTCCACATCAGTGCCGCCATCTGCTTGCAGCCCTAATTTAATGTGAGTGCCGCCGGTATTATTTTCCAGGACCGTTAAACTAGACACCATCACAGGGGACAAAGTCACATCTGCAATCGAACGGAAGCGGCAGATTACCTGTTCATCACCAACAGGCCTTGACAACATAACAGTTTCTTTTTCTACTACTTGGGATTGTTGTAACTGACCTGAGCGGGCAGCGAACTCCATAATCGTGGCAGAAGGATAAGGTCGTAAAAAATGTGGCCACAATTGTGCTAATAAATTTTCAGATATTTCGGGAATATCATCATCAATTCGTTTTCTGATTCCAGCGGTCAAGTAAGCAACACCCTCTAATAGTCGCTCTATATAAGGATCCCGGTCACTGACTTCACTTAAATTTAACATGCCAGCTTGTTCTGGATATGCCTCAGCAAACTCTTGAGCTGAATCATATAACAAGCGCATTTCCGCTTCGAAATATTCTCTCATCGTATTAGCCTTTGTTAATCAAATTAAGCGTGACTATTTTATTGGATTTTTAACTTTGTGAATTCACTTTGGCGTAACCACCACTTAGAAAAAAAGTCTCAAATTTCATTATTTTTCCATCTTCAGTACTGCCACGGATTTCTAATCGTAAAATCGCGTCTACATCATTGACTGAAACAGGAACCACCTCGACGTTTAATAATCTGGGTTCATATTTCAAAATTAATCGGGTAATGTCTTCTAAAAGGCCATCTAATGAATAAGGTAAGCCCTGATAAACTTCTGTAATATCAGGCAAGCCATAATCGGGTAAGTGTCTTAGGACACCCTGCCGAGCATTTAACAACCTGCTTAAATGTGACACAATACTGTGTGCGGTATGCTCACTTTCAGCTACTGCACCCAGTTTTGTTTCATCATAATATTGGCCAGATAAAATTTCAAAAATTGTATTTGCCATAAAATCTGCCCAATTTTTCGTTTAGCCAACCATCGTCAAGTCTCTATCTTCACCGAAGATAGCGCCATCATGATGGAGCCATTTAATGTACTCATACTTCAAACCGATTTTGACAAAATGAGGATAAAGCTCATACTCTTTTCTTTTAATATCTTCAAGAACAGGTTTCACAAACGTCAGTGAAGCACGCTCTAGAGAGACAGTAAAAAACAATGTATTCCCCACAGTCGCTTGACCATGAATTGCCTTATCCGAACTCCAAAATTCAAGCTCTATATTTTGAAACTTCCAATGTTCTGCAATCGATTTATAGAAGTAAGGCGTGACTGGATCCTGTTCCACTAAAAGCTCAAGTTCACCGTGCTTTCGTTTTGAATTAATCTTTCCTGAAAACTCGTCAGTAGGAAGATAAATTTCATGATCCATTGCGACAACTTCCACTGCCACATCTGTTCTTTTACTTCGATCCTTATCCGGATTTTCAACGATTTGTCCAGGTAACACTGCCCCTGTATTATCTTTAAAAACCGCATATATCGGGTTAGCCATTCTAAATTCCTCTCACTAAGGTAACGTCTAAATTCTACAAACTTCCAGCTTCTGCGATTGCTTGAGCTCTTTGTTTTAGAGCTGCGCCTTCACTGCCACCTACCCATGCATCACTTGCGGCATGTTTACCCCCCACTTCAAACCAGGCGATCGCCTCATAACGCATTTGAAACATTAAGAGATGTGGATGCTCTTCAAATTTTCTGTTTTTATAGTTCAACATAATAGGTCGAACCGAAACACATTTTGCACCTGCTAATGCTGTGGTGAAATAATGCTGTTCGTCTCCCCGATAAGAACGCAATACCATTTCAGAAAACTGATGGTCTTTATCCATCTTTTTTCCTTGACAGACTGCATTTAAAAAATAAGGTGCAGATTTTTCTAACGCAGATTCTAAGATCATAGGATCATGTCGTCTTTCGCCAGTTTTTATACCGTCATCCTTACTCACTGGTGCCACTACAGCATGGTTGAACTTAATAATTCTAAGCCAATTCTCACTTTCGTCATTAGGAGCTTTTGTATTTGTTTTTACAACTTCTCCTGACGCCAACTTAAATTGTGCATATAACGCCGTTGCCATTTATCTTTCTCCTTAACTGTCTATATCAAAAAAATCAACTATTGTTTTAGTTTTCGCTATCTCAAGAACTTAACTATCTTTTGGTAATTGTGCGACTAATGATAAACGAATATCAATCCCTTCTATTTGAAAATGTGGCATTACTTGTAGATCACACTTGAAAAAACCAGGGTTATCTGGAATCTCTTCTACAATAATTTTTGCAGCACGCAGTGGATGCGTTGCAATTAATTCAGGTGGAGCACCGACCATTTCGGTCACCAAAGTGCCTAACCAATTATTTAATTCAGACTCTAATGCAGTTTTATCTTTGGTTGATCCAATATTTTCACGCTGCAACACCTTCAAATAGTGTGCCAGACGAGACACTAAAAATATATAAGGAAGGCGTGAATTAATACGACTATTCGCAGTCGCCTCATCAGTAGTATATAACGCAGGTTTCTGAGTCGAGTTAGCTGAGAAGAAACAAGCGTAATCACTATTTTTATAATAACTCAATGGAATAAAACCAGCATTGGCAAATTCAAGTTCCCGTGTTTCAGGAATAATTATTTCTGTTGGAATCTTGCTTTGCAATCCGCGCCCAGCATCATAAAGATGAATAGGCAATGCTTCCACTTTGCCGCCGGCTTCTGGACCACGAATATTCACTGCCCAACCATTTTCTTTAAAACTTCTAGCAATATTAACCGCTAATGCAAAAGTAGCATTACCCCAAAGAAAATTTTGGTGACCTTCATCATCAACATGCTCTTCATAGTTAAAGGCACGTACTGGATTTTCAGCCCCATAAGGCAGTCTCAGCAAAAAACGCGGCAAACATAAGCCTACGTAGCGTGAATCTTCCGATTCGCGAAAGCCTTTCCAACGCAGGTATTCCGCACGCTCCATATAATTAGCCAAATCATGAATTTTTGGTAGCTCATCTACTGATGATTTACCGAAAAACTTATGCCCAGCCGCCCCTAATACAGGACAATGTGCTGCTGCGGCAATACGAGATAAATCAGTTAACAACCCAATATCAGGGGCTTCGCGACCAAATTCATAGTTGGTAATCATCACTGAGACAGGTTCGCCCCCTGGTGTATCATAATCATCAACATAAAC
>UOFL01000033.1_pt1 | contig 53072 bp, 45 predicted proteins | sample 1990081 | NCBI WGS metagenome assembly UOFL01 (sample SAMEA4728526, study PRJEB27164) | hydrothermal vent metagenome | biome: marine basaltic hydrothermal vent biome; feature: marine hydrothermal vent; material: mineral | place: Pacific Ocean | collected 2011-06-14/2011-07-23 | depth 1741 m | reverse complement strand
TTTATTTTCAGTTGGTTGATCCCTTTGCAAAACTCAATTGACACCATTTTGTAACGCTGGCCACTAAATCTAATTTTTAGTGACCATTAATAACCACAAGATAACAATAGTTGACAGGTTGAAACCGCACCCTAAAGCCGACATTATCGGGGGAAGTTCAGTCCCTGCTTGAGCGCCTTATGCATTTTTTGTAAATCGACATTTTGGATAATTTTCACAGCCTAGAAATTTTGAGCCAGCTTTTAGGCCTTTTCTTGCGATTCTTTCTACCAACTTAGAGCCGCACTTAGGACAAACTGTACTAGAATGATGCCGTTCACGCAAAGACTGGATATGGTCTTTTATTGTAAGTGTAGACTCTGAAGCATGTTTATCTATTTTTTTGAATATACTTTTTATATCTTCAGGAGAAAGAGATTGGATTTTATACTGTTTTATATATGAACCTAGGCCAGACTTTATTACATTAGATGGTAAAGTGGTTTTGAACTCACAGTCACCAACGAAAAAGACAATTGTATGTATCAATGATTCGCTTAGACCAAGAAATTCGGACAGAACCTTTTTTTGCCTGTAAATTTGTCGAACTGGATTCTGAAATGAATACTTTTTACCAAATAATGATTGAGTCCACTTAGATTGATCTTCTGATCCAAATATCCATCCCTTTATATTTTTTGTTTCTATAATAAACAAACCATACGGAGATACTAAAAGGTGGTCTATCTGAGTAGTTCCATTTTTAGCGGGTAAGATGAGATCATGAATTCTCTGATAAACATTTGCATTGAGTGACACCCACATATTGAATGCGGTTTTCTTTTCACCAAACCATCCTTTAAGTAATCTCAGTATATATTTACGCATAACCAGTAAGCTCACTGGCGAAAATGAAGCGTAGCATAATTTGCATCCGGTGCAGCACATTGTTAGGCCATGAATTACGCATTGTTGTTAATTGGGGCTGAATGCCTTGCATGTTTTTTTACCTCTTTATGGTAATCTTCACCATGCTCACCTGCAGTAAGATATGAAAATATCTCTCTGAGAGACCGCCTAAGGTGGCAAAAATTATCGTGCATTATTGGCGAGAAAGGCGCTTCTCCAAACCGACTTGATGGATGTAATGTTTTAATTCGATCTTCATAGAATTCCTGAAAATACTTTTCTATCGTTGGTTTAGGCAATCCGAACGGCTTATCAAAATTCTCATACAACCAGTGTGCGGCATCATTAGCAGTAGGTTCAATTATTCCCTTTGATTTTAACTCTCTACATACCAAGTGAAATGATGCCTCTAATGCAATATAAGAAACTATAATAGCCTCTTCCCAAAACTCTCTATAACATGCCAACATTTCCGCTTTTATAAGAGAAGAAATACCACGCATTAGGACGTAGTTGTCTACGGATAATTTGCTCCAGAAAGTGTGCAGCCTACCTAGGTTATATCTATCCGATGAAACGAGCTGATAATTACCACCAACACACTCTGATAAGACACTATCGCCAGATCTTTCCCTGGGATTAATTGATGTTTCAATTAACAACTCTTTCACAGCACTTACAGTATTTCGATTAGATAGATCCAAATATTCTGAATCTATTCGGGGTGAATATCGCATAACAGGATAGAACCTGATAAGCGCATCTCCAATTTTCTCACAAAGTAATATGGCACCTAGAATACGTAATTCTTCGGGAGATGCCCAATCAAATTCAGAATAGGCAATATTTTCATCAAGTGCTTTCCATGAACCACCATGTGTTACGGAAAACACTAAATCATCATCAGCGGAGAAAAATGAATTTGGTGTGAAAAAGCAGCCCTTAGGGTAAAGGCCTATTGGCTTAAAAAGCATTACTCGATACGTTGGCGCATCCCAGTTGCTCCGTAATTTCTCACCATCCATAAATTTAAGTTTGCTATTCATTTTATTGGCCTAACAGTTGATAATGAGAGCGGCCAGTCTCATTAGTCATTAATTCTAATATAGTTTTTATCTCATTGTTTTAAAAACACGCTACAATATTAATGTCTTGTTATCTTGCCGCTTCACCATGCTTCAGCCAATCTACATTGCTTATTAACGTTGAATGATAGACCTTCACATTCTCGCACCCGTCTATACGCTTTATCGATGATTTGACTCCATCAACGAGTGTTGGGTGAAGCCATGGGCTTAGCGTGATTCGGATTATTGATGACAGCTCGATGGGCACGGCCAGATATGTTTGTATCTCGGTACCGGATTCCCAAAATAGACGGCATTCCTTTTCAGGTTTAAACGGATATCGCTTCAGAAAAGGAAGCTGCTGTTTCGTCAACTGTTTCCGGCGAAGACTATTAATTGTCAGGTATTCGACATCTGTAAATTGCAAGCCTTTGATGCCAAGCACCGCACGACGGAGTGCTTCTTCATCAAATTCAATCCGCACACCTGAGGAACCTGGCGCGAATACTTTCCAATGATGATACGTCTCGGCGGACCGAGCAAAACACAATGCTAGTACTGACTTAAGCTTACATTTTTCTCGATATAAAGTGATGTAGCTTGAGTCATTTTTGTCATCCCATAGCATTGGGTCAAGCAATGTCAGCTGCCGATTGCTAAGCAGGTGAATCAACGAAGGTAGATCGGTATAGCGATACAAGCGAGGTTCAGACATGGTTATCAAGTTCCAGCGTAATAGTTATATTAACCGAGACCCCGTGTCTCGTTATACATTTTTTATGTGTTTTTATATACATTCTCACGATGAAACTTAAGGTATATTTTATGTTCATTTAAAAGCTCAATAGTCATTGAGCTATTTATGCTTATTATTTCAGGCTTTTCTAGTAATGGAGATATTATAATACGACCTGTATCTGCAAAACTGATATAGCCTTTATCAAATGCTTTATCGAGGTTTGGTGTGAGTAACAAACCGTTATACATATCCAATCTTTCACTATTCGAAGAGTTAGCCCAAGGCTTAATGTGTGAGGCAACCAATATGGCAGAGTCCGTATATCCTGTAACTGCACAGCCCCTCCAGTACTCAATTAAGCTTTTTCGGTATTGTCCTTGCCCTATGCGAGAACTGACCAACCTAGCCTTTTCTGTTTCATCTATGGATTTATTTGAGGTTATTTCTTTAATATCATCTACTATAGAATTATCAGATTGGCTTGGAGGAATTAATATAACCCATTTGTGATCAATGTCGTATTTTAAGTGTTTTGTTTTATCAAACTGGGGGTCTGTTTTGTTGAAATTAGACTCTATTATGTTTTGATATTCTTCGACAGTTATCTTATCCCAACATAAATTCCAAATATTATAACCTGAACAATTATTTAAATTACTACCTGTTCTTGGGTTTTTATCAACAGTACGTTTAATTTTATAGGTTAAAAATTCACACGACCTGAATGGCTTTGGAATATTCGAGCTATTGATTACAATGTGATTAATGTCAGTCATTTTTTATTTTTACACATAACGCCGAGTTAAAGGGTGCGTGATTTTGCGCATCCATTTTAAACGAATTGTTATACCCTTTTATCAGCACTATTTTTGAAACTGATTATGGATTCATCTATTGTTTTCCGACTTTCAAAATCAGACACACATGAAAATGAAATCCAGTCATTTAAACTTTTATAGTCTCTTTTGAAATAGATGAGGCCTTTGAGTTTTGCATATAACCTATAAAGCCTATCTTCGGTGTAAATATTAACTCTAACCAATATTCTCTCATAAAGCATGTATATAGATATAATAAATATAAATGGAAGTAAGAAAATAGACAAAATTATGGGGATTGAAAAATTCATTAGAGTTTTTGATTGCGAAAAATCATCGAAGCTTATTGATATGAAATAGAGTGCAAAGAAAACCATGAAAATACCAAATATTGATAACATCCAAGTCATGAGATTCTCAACAGACTTATATTCTTCTTTTGCCTCAGCGAACGCCAAGAGAAGCACCGCTAATGTTGATATAGGCACAATAATAAGCTCTGCAACAAGGCTAAAGCTTTGAAATGCTACAATAAATTCTAATATCACTAGAAGTTTGAAGTGACCTTTAATTGATTTTTTAAAATAGCCTTTTTCTTCATGAATAGTATTGGCTTTAAATAATTCAACTGACGCAACAAAAATAAACCACATTATAGTGTTTTTAAGTTGCTCTAAATCCCATAGCCCAGTGCTTGATAGAAAATCTACCGTCAGATAAACGTAACCTGCCATCAATGCAAAAATAGTTAGAATCGCTCGATGACAAAAGGCGACCAGAACTTGCTTGATAGATTCTCTTATTTCTTTTTTGCTAAATGCCCAGCATATAAATATAAATACCCAAACCGATACTGCTGTTTCCCTATTATTGAATAATTGATCCATCTATTTGGAATCTCATTTGGTATAACAGTTATATTAAGACCTCAAGTTAGACTAAATATTATCAATATTTCAATAATATAGCGATTTTCTGTCCCGTTATACTTCCAAAATAACCATGAGAGTTTTAAATGAAGAGCTATATAAGGTTTTACTAACAGTCCGCTTCTGCTGACAGCAGACTTAAAGGCTATCAGTATAGCATTCTGAAGTGTGGTTGATTTTTACCTCGCAATAATACCCGGATAACATCATATGCTCCTGTATTTGATTACACCTTATATATAGGTGAGCATTCTTTCTTACATTCCTTATTTACCCTTGCGCTTAGTCCGTCCCATGTGACTCTGTTTGTAACCCGCCGCGTATTGACGGTGGTTTATTAAATAGACGGAGAAAATAATGTTACCTGCAACACTTAAATTACAACATCCCCTCACCCAATGGCGCCCGCCATCCCTTCGACGTTTTCGTTGGCTTTGGCAAACAACACTCACCGTTGCGATGGTGATGGGATTTTCGCTCGGTCTGTATGCAGATGTTCAATCATTGGGATTCACACTGGGCAAGACGGACTATAAAACCGTCACCCAACAAGCCCCAAGCTTAAAAGACGGAGGGATAAATAAATACTCAAACGGCAAGATGTTAAAGGGCATGAGTAAGCAATTTAAAATTCAAGGGCTAAAAGACACGCTCTTTATTTTTGATAAACAAGAGAAGCTCGCCGTCATCATGATGACCTTTAACAAACATCAATTTGATACGGTATTTGGTTATTTAAAAAGTAAATATGCATTGCAATCAAAACGCATCCCCTTTGTGGGCAGTAAGCGTGCTGTGTTTAAAAAGGAGGATGTGAAAATTAAAATGAACGCCCCGCACTTGTCGTTTGATATGGACGTGATGTATTTAACCGATAAATTTGATCGCGATTACAAACGCATCCAGCGTCTTGAACAAAGACAAAAAAACAAACGCGAACAATCACAATTTTAATTTAATTAATAAAGGAGTAACACCATGTTTGAAGATGATGATTACAGTAGCAACACCGATGATATTTATTTTGAGGACTTGGATCCAAGTTGTCATGATTGTGGCGATACGACCTCATTGGATGCGGATTGCATGCATAACGATCCCTTTGGCTTTAACGATAGCTCAGAGCTTTAAGGGAAAATAATGAGCGATAATTCGTTTGAACAACGTTACCAACAATTATTGGCGGATGGCATTGCGCCTTCAACCGCACGCGCACATGAACGCGACCGGCAACGTTTTTGGGATTATTGTGAAAAGGTGCACGGAATACAACCCACCTACCCCGTGCCCATTCAATTGGTACTCAATTATATAATGGATAACATCAGTGAAAGCAGTGAAGGCAATGCGTTAAAAGTATCAACGGTAAAGCGCTACGTGGCCTCCGTTTCAGTCGAACAACAAGCGCACGGCCACGACTCACTGTTATCCAATCCAAAGATAAAAATTTTACTTAGGCGCGCCAAGCGCGCCTTACCGAATCAACACCCCAAAAAGAAACGACCAATTACTGCGAACGTATTACAACAGTTACTTAATACCTGTGATGATTCATTACGGGGTGTGCGTAACAAAGCGATTTTAAGTGTCGGGTTTGCCGGTGGTAGGCGGCGTTCTGAATTGGTTAAACTGAAGGTTGAAGATATTAGTAAAACCGACAATGGTTATACGCTTACTTTAAAAAAATCTAAAACCGATAAACAATGCAAAGGCATGAAAGTGCCCTTAACCGGATTTGCGGCGCTTGCGCTTAAAACCTGGTTAGTTAGAAGTGGAATTCGTGAAGGTCATGTGTTTCGTGGAATCATGCCCGACAATAGAATAAAACAATCACCTATTAGTGGTGGCTCGATTAATAATTTGATTAAGACATGCATTAAAAAAGCAGGGTTGAATAAAGATGATTACTCTGCACACTCATTACGTTCAGGCTTTATGACTGAAGCGATTAGACAAGGTATTTCATTGCAAGAAGCAATGCAATTAAGCGGGCATAAAGATATGAAAGTAGCTCATGGATACTACAGAGAAACAGAATTAGAAAATAATCGAGCAGCAGAATTGATCAAATAATATGACTCCTATCGGCCAAAAGCGAATGTCGAATCAAGTAAACTGACCATCGAACTCCCATACGCGTTCCTAAAATAATTAGTTAATATCAAATAATGTGAATAATTTATACAGAACTAGTCATGCAGTTAGGCAACTGTAAGTATGCTTGATAATTTGCTGATGACTTTAAAAGATAACATCTTCCTTCGATCACAAATCCGTCTAAACCATGTTCAATTGTATAAGATGACAGATCGGTTATGTTGTTTATAAAACCTTTTCCTTTAAAATTCAACGAAGTATTGCACAGCACTCCGTATCCAGTGCGCAATTTGAAAGCCTCAAGCAGCTCACACAGTTGACTGTTAGATTCCGGAGACACTGTTTGAATACGTGATGTCCCATTGGTATGGGTCACTGCTTTTAGTGCATCTGTAGAAGCGATACGCGTGTAAAGCATATATGGACTTGGATGATTGCAACCAAACCATTTTTCAGCATCATCTTCTAGGCAAACAGGCGCTATCGGACGATACTGTTCGCGCTGCTTAATCACATTCAGTCGTTCCCTGGTGCTATCTTGAAACGGAGATGCAAGAATTGAACGATTTCCCAATGCACGTGGCCCTATTTCGTATTTTCCATTCACCCACCCGATGATAAGTTTGTTGGCCAGCATATCGGCAATCATTGTGTAGTTTGTAGTGCACTCATAAAATAAAGATTCATCGAATTTATCATTGCTTTCAAATTCAAGGCCTGAGTAAACACTCCAATTTATCTTGGGGTTTCCAGTGAAGTAAAGTTGCGCATCAATTGCAGTACCTATCGCCGACCCTGAATCGTTAGCAACAGGCGGCACGAATACTTCAGAGAAGAGATTAGATTCCTTCCACTTCGAGTTCCAGTCACAATTTAATCCACAACCACCAGAGATCAATAGTGGCAAACGCTTCTTCAGATTCAACTTCGCAAATTGATAAAAGCGATTGAAGATTCTGTCACTAAAAATACCTGCAAAGTTACGAAACTCCTGATCTTCCAAACCAACGTTAAAGTGTCTGCAAAGACTTAAACTCTGACACTCTTTTGGCTTTAAATGTAAACAATCCTGCATTAAAAATTCAATTATTTCTTCCTCCTCACCAGTGGGCTTGCTGCGCTCAGAAAATGAAGCTAAAGCCATGAGCTTTCCTGCATCAGAAAAACGGGAGAAATCTGCAAGACTCTTATCAAACGTAGGGTCTGCCAGACCGTAGAGCAAAGCGTATCGATGCCCAGGCTCAGGCATGACATCGGCAAGCTTTGTTATATTCAAGTCGGAATCAATTTCATAGAACGACCCGATTACTCCTTCCCAAAGCAACGCATAACAAGGTGTGCCCTTAGGCAAATCTGACATTCCATAAGCACAAAGCAGATGTGATCGTTCATGGGAAGATGAAAAGTATTCAACAGTTTTCCCCATTAGGCGCCTTATACCAACTATAATCTCGCTTTCATCGACGCCATGGTACCCAGCAACACCATGCTGTTCAGATAGAGAAGTATCGCTTGGCCACCAGCCACCCCTACAAAGAACATCAGGAGCCTGTTTGATTTCACTGAATACATTGAACACATCTGGAACTGCCAAGGAAGAATACCGATAACGTGAGTTTTTTTCTGACTCAACCGACACCACTAGATGTCCATCTTCAATATAAGCTAGCGCACCATCGTGCCCCGGATTGTAGGATAATATATTCATTGTGCTAATTTCCCAATTTGAAACAATTCGTTCTTTGCTTGGAGTATCTCATCAGCACCCGGTCCAAGAGTAGAGATAACAGAATTCGCTTCCAGTGCGATGGATCCTAATATCGTAGCTCCTGGAAGTCGTCGCTTATTAATTCGTCCAGCAAGTTCGATCGAGCGAGTTGGCCAACTGTTGATGTGTAGCGACATTGGAAGATGTGGTATTGGTGTTGGATCCCAGATCACACGCTTATGGACAATGCAACCGTCAACTTTCCAAATGATCTCGTTCGGGCTCCATTCAATTGTGAATCGATGAATTCCTATGGATGCATCAAATCCTAGATCGATATAGGTTGGGGCTCCTCTATAGCCATAGTCGAAATTGGCTCCTTCACCTCCTGGGTTAAAAAAAACATTGACTATAAGCCGGTCTGGCCTATTTCCAGCAATCTCAATATCTATCTCCTGCCGCGGTGAGTTTCGATGAAGAAAAAAACCAGTGACTACACCAGGTACATTTGAAACTTGAATGTTTGCTTCAAATTTCCCGTACAAATATTGGTCCCGGCTACATATCGACGCTGCACTGTAGTCTCGAACACCTAGTGGGTCACTTTTGACGAAAAGCATTGCCCCGACTTCTGGCTTTATCTCAACATTTGAAGGACGAAACAGCGCTAAATTGTCTGTAAAAGTATCATTTCTCAAAATCCAGTGTTTGGGGTCGATACTTTCCATACAATCATTAATTCTAACAAGCTTTACTGGATCAACTTGCACATCTTCTATAGCGATGGAGTGAATCCCTTGCCACAATTTACGAGGCTCTACTACCCACGGTGACTTATCTCGCTTGGGGTTTTTACAATTTGAAAGCCAATCATATTTAATTGATTCCTGTTGGATAAACCTTTCACCAAGATCCTTCAGTCTCGGAAAAGAGCAGGTGGGAGGCGCACACCTGAGGTGTTCGCAAATGACTTGCCATTTATTGGATTCCTCTGCATGAAGCACCACAAAGTCGGAATCATTTAACTCGTCCTTAAACCTTACGAAAGCATCATCTTTAGTTTCATCTTTGACAGCAGTAAGAATAAATTTTGCATTGGGATAAAGATATCGCAACTCCTTTATCTTTTTGTCCAAAGACCCGATATTTACATAAGCATTAAAAACCAGCTCTTCCTTTCCCTCAAGAAGTCTTTCTAATTCAAGATCCGGCAAGGACACCAGATCGCTGCAGCACCGATAACCTAGCATTCCCAAAGCCATTGCTAAAGATGAATGTCCGGAGCCTTGTGGACCAACCGCAAATACTGGTTGCTCATTTGGGCGGATATTGAATAAAGACGCGCCTTCACTATTGATGGCACCAATTGTGGTTAGAGCAGGGAGTATTGAATATAAATTAGAAGATTTTATATCACGTCGCTGACTAATAATTGGCTTTTTAGCCGCGAGAACATCAAGTGACTGGAAATGGTGATTTATCCAAAGATCAATAGGACCTCGACAAGGAAGCAACTGAAGTAATTTTTCAGCACCCTCTCGAGAGAGAATGTATCCCGAGAGATGCCAAAGTCCGCGCAATGGACGGAATACATTTCTTGTAAGACAGGACTTTGGCGCGCCGTGCTTCGCTTCTAGATAAGATAGATAAAGTACATCAAATTTACTTCTCTTATCACATTCGCCAACGACTTCGTCCCATACCTTGTCCAGATGCTTTGCGAAGCCATGATGAAACCAAACATCGTCCTCAAGAATCATTGCATAATCTTGATTGCTCGCAGCAACCTTCCTCCAAACATTAATATGTGAACGAGCAACTGCAATTTCAGCTCGGCTCATTCGAATTGGAGTTTTTAGTTCGAACTTTGTTGGAAAAACCAATGGCTGTGGTTCTACAAAAAGCTGATCTCCGAGCGTATAAAACGGATCAATATCAGCATCTTTGGGGGGGGCGCTCAAAAATGCATTGGCGTCAACAGCAGAATGACGTTCTGTCAAACTTACGAGATTTTTCCCTGACGAATCTAAAATTCGTCTGATCTCAAGCTGGATCTTGAACCAGCGGCTCGGTGCACGATCAAGGTTGATCACATAGACTTTCTCAATACGAGGACTTTGAGAACCTTGGGTATTGAATGCTTTACACTTATGCTTTGGAAGAAGCCTTAGCAGAGCAAGCCAAAATTGAAATGCACAACTAACGATTTTTACTGAAGGGCGAGCCAAGTTCATCGCTACACCTTGTGCGACGATGACTGATATACTTGCTTATTCGAAAGCCTCCAGTTTCTTTTATCGTTTCGGTAGCTCAGAGGCCACTTACTTGTGGAAGCCTTCTCCCAATCATGAGCAACAAGAAACCATTCCTCTGGACAGTGTTCTTCAGCAAGGAACTCGAATACCGATCTTGTCAAAACACCAGGGCCAGTGGTTGCTTGAACCTCAGGCAATTCGTCTGTGACGTCCTGCTCGAGTGTTACCGTAGCATTCAGCAATGCACGCTCTACAATAGGATGATTTCGAGCAGCGATTAATGGGGTAGTGTTGAAGTAGAAAATCCAACTCAGCTGGTTTGCTTCCAACCTTATAAATTTTGATGGAGAAACCATCTGAGCTGTAGAAATATCGTAACAGAAAGGTTGCAACTTCAACCTACCATCTGAAAAGAGGTGATCTATAGGTGTTCTATGATAAACGTCGTCTGCATCTATATAGAAACCTCCCTCTACGAGAATGTAAGAATAGCGAAAGTAATCCGACTTCATTGAGGGATGATAGCACTTTTCAAAAGCACTCTCATAACGTGAGCCCAAATTGGTACGTATGAATTCCCTTGCGGCGTTTTCATCGAAAACCTGAATTTCAAAACCTGATTGCTCCAGCACCTTCCAGGAATCCATGCATTCTTTAACATCTTGTGGTAATCGTTCAAGATCATCCCAGAACTGCACTATTCGTTTTGGAATTTCGATAGCAAGTTCTGCTGCCACCCCAAGACGTGGTTCGTTGCAGCGTTGTACCAATTCGCGGACAAAATTAGAGCGATTTCGCTCTTTCTTACTTAATGGGTCTGCTTCGCTTAATTCATTCATTTTTATTTAGAGTGATTCCTTTGTAACATCTTAAAACGAGCTTTTAACTAATATAAAAATGCCCGCTTTGGGTCGGAAGCAGTCACCACTTATCAACTCACGTTATGTTGTTCTTAATGCGAAATGTTTTCATTTTAAATGCAAATGATAATCAATTGTCACCGATCCCTTTTATTTCAGGATAACGCGAAAAATCACCCGCATTCTGATCTATTAACTTACACCATAGTAAAAGTAATTCTCGACATGACATGTAATGTGCGATTGCATTAAGACAACACACTTCTTTCTCCAGAAGACTAGGCTCAATTTTTACCGGCTCACTCATAAAGTCCAAGGTAAACATACCATTAGAGCTAGGCGCTTTTCTATATATTTTTCTTGAGGATTCTTCTGGTTTGTAATGAACAAGTTTATGTCTAATTTGAATGATATCATTAATACGAATGAGAAGATTATCATTCAAAGAAATTGAACCTTCAGTTTGCTTATTTAAAATATAATGTAATTTCCAAACTGTATTACTTAAATCACTGGTATTTTTATAAGATTTTTTACATCTATCAAAATTTATGAGCTCATCATTTTTTATAAATTCTTCTGCAAATTGATTAATAAACGATTCAATAAATAATGCCGAATGAATAATGCTTGTTACAGAAGCTTCAATTTCATTTTCAAATGATACTTCACATTCTTTTTTAGCAATCCTCGCATACTTTAACGACCAGTCCAGAAAGTACTGAGTTAACTGAATACGATGGTACTCTACAGATATTTGTTCTCTTGGATCAGCTCTAAAGACAGTTGGCACTACATTCACCTTTGTATATTAATTATTTAATTTTTCAGTCTATATGTAATTATTACATTCTACTCTTAATTTATTTAAAGAGTATTAACGTCAAAATTCCATGAATTCTGTTTACGTTGCACAGAAATATCACTAACCCACAAATTAAAGAGGCAAGCACCTGCAAATGCGCCTACAAATGGAGTCGCTATTGATCGCCCAGCAAGCTGGGTCGTACCACATATATCTTTAGTATTATGAAGCATATCTTGATAGGCAGGTGCGTTAATAGATACTATATTTGTTGCTTTTGGATCGCCACCCGCCCAAATATCAGCCGCCTTCCTCTCTCCAGGGAAAACATGAAGTTGTACCTTAGTAAAGCCATTGATACCATCACCAATCCCAGCCTCTATAATTCTTTTACTTGGTAACTTATCCATTCCTTTACGAAACGAAATATTGTCAACTGCAACGACACAATCTATTGGTTCCTTAATTTTAGGGAGATCATCATAGATAAGTTTATTAGCCTCGGTTTCGCAAACGAAGCCAAGCTGGCTTAGTCGCTCACCTACCACATCGACTTTGAGTTTACCCATGTCTTTTTCCCATGACATCAAGCAGGTGCTTAGACTCGATGGTGTAATATGGTCATAATCTTGAAGCCGCAGCTGTAGCTTTTTGTCTAACGACACCCCTGACAGGCTAAGTACCCAGAGCACCGCCTGACCTAAATGACCAAGCCCAATAAACCATGCGTCATCCTGCATAGATGAATTTTCTTGGCTTCCGCCATGAGAAGGTAGCGACCCTATAATATTGCGCTGGCCAGCTAATGCACGTCCAAAATAAAGATGATGAAACACTTCATTTAAAGCAACTCCTGCTGCTGCTACACCAGTCTGAATAGTCGCATCCTTCTTAATAGGAGAGGGTCGTTCAGGTCCCACGGTGAATTTATTACCATCACAGGATACAAAAATACAAAAAGTTTCTATTTCTCCTATCCATTCACCTACCACTATCGTTGGTAGATCAGGAGAAAAATCGGAAAGCTGACCATTAAGCTCTGGCAGAACCTGTGAAAGAATCTTCCCCTTAAACCAAGCTAGATCAAGTTGTACATCAGTTTCTCCAGTAACCAATACACCACCCAAAAAAGTTCTAGGTGCTGCATTTATTAAAGTAAGCAATACAGCCTGCAGTGCAGTATTCGAAGCAACACCAGCACCAACAACAATCTGTACCTTGAAAGACTCAAATCGCTTAATAGCATCATCCAAAGTCGCCGAAGAGCCATCGTCCAATGCTATCTTGGCTGTCCGGTTCAGAGTTTCAATCATAGTTTGCATAACAATACCTCAAGTAAGTCGTAATTTATTCGCTGCTTCTACTTTAAAACTAGATTTCCAACGACCTTGACTTAAGAATTCATGTAAACCTAAGTCTTCAGGACGCACACACCCTACTGCGAAGTTCGGTACAATAAGAGCGATGTGACCATTTAAGGACACAATGGGATTTACCCGATCAGATTTGCTCTGCGCTGGGCCTAATGGATGGGTATGAACATCGGCAACAACTTGAACACCTTGGCGATCGCACTCAGCCCAAACCTTTGACATATCACCACCCAACAAACGTACATAATTACTATGCTGGGCAGAGGGTGATATATCGTCATACAATATATAAGCAGTCACTTTTCGACTTGGCTGTAAAGTACCAAGCAGAAATGCTCCACTTTCGCGTTTGCCCTGGCCTGAACGTGCAAGCCGCTCGACAATTTCGTTCCACAATGCTCTTCGCATCTCTAGCTTAGGGGCTGACATAATCATCCCCATTAAGTAGCTCCCAAACCACATTTATGTACTGCACTAGGCCCAAACGCGATTTCCATATCCAAGCAGGGTAAAGCTGATTCCATTGATCATGTCCTGCAATACTCGTGCGATCACAAGGAATATATAGAGCTGCCCCACCCTGCCAATCAGTTCGCAGAGCTTTACCAACACGTTGGCCACCTCGAGGCCATCGACAAGCTTCAAGCTGTGAGTTATTGCCAACATTCCAGAAAGTACCTGTTGGTGCTTGCTGTGGATATCCTTCGCACTGCAGACGAAGTGTGTAAACATCGCCATTACGAGCAACAATATCAACTATAACGTGAGGCCAAATCACTGAACGAAGAGACCAACGTCCAGAGGAATCCCCACTCAGAAAAGATCCCGATTCAACATGCTGCCGCAATGCAACTTCGTCTGGTGAGTACGAGACATCTCCATTGACCGTATATGCACGTACTAAGTCAAATACCACAGCACATCCACTCTCGCCCACATAACATCCAACATGACGATCACGCGGAGGCTGATCATCAGAGCCAGCTAATTGTAGAACGAGCTCATTAGCATCATCGTGTGAAATTCCAATTTCTTTCACAGCCCAATATTTGATTCGCTCAATGGTAGCTACAGGCGTAAAGTTTTTTTCTACCGTTCTACCTGCGTAGCGGACAGTAACTTTAACTTTATGGCAACGACCAAGATGAAAATGCTTTTCATTTTTTGATAAAGTTGAATCTGACGGCTCTTCATTATCGTCATCTACTTCATCAAATAACTCAAAATCATCTTGTCGGAACTGTTCTGGAAGGAGCTCCATACATGCTGCATGAATACTCTCGGGTGATGTATCGGAATCTACTTGAATTACTGAAATATCGTCTAGAATTGGTGATTGCACAAAAATTCGAGTTTTCATTTGATTGCTCTCGCTAACTATTTGGCTATGCTCGACATTCGAGCTTTGCCTCTTACACTATTAATCGTAGTGAGTAGTGAAAACCGGAAATGAATTTATCAGTTATTTTGTTGAGAGTTGAAGGGGGCCATTTAACCTCGCACCACATATAAAAAAATGTTGGCAGCGTGGACAAGAAACAGGATCTGGTGAAGTGGGAAAATGATTGTCGCTAACCTTAGTAAGCATATTCGCTATTATTGTCTGCCGGTTTGTAAATTTTTTTGCCGAAATAGTAACGGGGCCATTAGTACCTTCAGTTAGATGAATTGCTTCGATTTGGTATCTGCCAGGATAATGAGTATCACCAGCTATTTTATAGAGGCTATATGTAAGATCATCTTCTTCTTTTTCTTTCCGCTTACCAGTACGTATACGTCTGAAAATAACTGTACCATTATCAAGAGCGGCAATTTCATCTGGTGTAATTGAAATTGAACCTGTGCCTAAATCAATAATAAAAGTCTCATTTTTTTGGGGAGTGCTACCCTCCGCGCTTGAAATTAAATGAGATGTACATGTTTTTGCTATTTTTTGGTAGTCCTCAGTATAAGCATGATCAACTGGACCTTTTTCTGCCCAAATTTTATTAAAGAGCTCCCAAATATATTTTTCGTTTGAGCGTTCAGAGGGATCACCAGAGCTAATTAGATCTATCAGCTTATACAGGCAATTATGCGTTTGGGTAAAAGGAGTATGTTTTCTAGCTCCACCAATCTCCAACGCATGTGTATAGAAAAATTTGCGGGGACATTTTTCATATGAAAGTACATGGGTTTGTGTAAATTCCCATCCATCAGGCCATGTTACATTTACTAAATGGATAGGATTATTAAAAGAAATTACAGGAGGTGCTACATACTCCTTAACTTTATTTATAATCTTACTCAGATATGGAGAAGAACTGCGATTTTTTCCACTTTTTTGAGTCTGAGCTAAATAAAATCTCAAATAAGTTCTAGCACGAGACACAGCAACAAAAAATAGACATTCTTCTTCCGCAGTAAAAGCATGTTTAGATTCTTCTTTTCCTGTCAGAGCTTCGGTATTTTCAATTAAGCCATCCGGTGGTGGACATTTGTTTCCCTTATTACTAGCTGGAAAACTTGAAACCGTTAGACCTGGAATATGTACTGCCTCAAACTCTAACCCTTTAGAACCATGTACGGTCATAAGACGAACTGCATTCATGTTTAACATTGCAGCAGGAACTTGTCGAAGACCTCGGTCTTCATTCAAAAGAACTAGATGTCTTACTCGTTCTAACACTTTATATATAGGTGAACCGGAGTGACTACCAGCATACTCACGCACAAAATTTAAAAATTGCCAAATTGCAATCCCTGTCATTCGTTTCTCTATTGAAGTGCTTGTAGATAAATCAACAAGCTCTCGAGTCCGATCCAATAGATATGTAGTCAATAAGTCCCAAGGCTTAATTGAAGGATTAAACTCCTCAAGATCTTCGATAAGACGAAGAACAGATTCATGCCCTTCAGTTGATAAATTGCTACAAGACTTAAGTCGGGTTATATTTGAAAGCGGTGGATCAGATTCACCACCAAATAACTCTTTAAGAAAATATGCATCCTGTAAGCTAAGGGAATAACGTGGCATTAAGCACACACGTAACAGGCCTCCTCCAAATCGGTCACAGGCTAATGAAAGGAGGGAAAGAAGATCTCGAATTTCATCTCGTTCAAAGAGACTTCCAAGATGTAATACAGCAATTCCTCGTGCTTCAAGAGCTTGAGCTACATCGGTGAGCTTACTGTTTGTTCGGCAAAGAACAGCTTGATCTCGCAAAGAAACACCTTGTGCCTCTAGTTCTTTTATACTTGCAGCTATACCACCCAGTTCATCTTTTGGATTTGTATAACGTCGAATTTGAGGAGTCTCTTTTCCAGAACCTCTATTTGATTTTAATTTAAGTGGTAAAGCACCTTTTGACGCAGACATTCCATGGGAAAATTCTATATAAAGATCTACAATTTCTTTTTTCGATCGATAATTAATCTCAAGTTGATCATTTACTCCATCAGGAAAATCAGAAGAAAATCTAGTCATGTTGAATGATGAAGCACCTCGAAAGCGATAGATTGACTGTCGAGAGTCACCTACAACCCAGAGCCGTTTTCCATTACCAACAATCCCTTGGAGAAGTCGAACACTTGCACGATTAACATCTTGATACTCATCAACAAGAATATGCCTGTGACGAAACTGTATTGTTGAACGAACTTCCTGATCATTATCTAATAACAACGCTGGACGCATAACTAAGTCTCCAAAATCAATCGCTTCACGTTCGAAAAGGATGCGCTCATAGATGGCATAAACCTCAGCAACTTCAAGACATTTTTCAGCCGTTACACGCAAATCATCATCGTTAGCATTTACCCGCATTTCTTCAGCAAGTTTTTTATATTTAATTGGATTTACTAATTCGTCTTTGGCACGAGATATTGCAGAGAGAATTTCTTTAAGAATTAACGCTGGATCCCAAAGGTTCTTGTAATGAATAAGAGGTAGAGTAGGTAATATTTCTTCTAATATTGCAATTGCATCACTACGATCAAACAAGCGGGGATCAGAAGGTAAGTCTAAGCGATCATGGTAGCGTCGAATGAGATCAAGACCAAAGGCGTGAAAAGTACCTACCCAGATTTTACTTGCAACCATAGGAACTGTTGACGAAATTCTTTCGGTTAACTCGAGTGCAGTGCTATTAGAAAAAGTAAGAACAAGAATAGAAGCTGGGTCAACATTTTCTTCTAATAACCCCTTAATTCGTGTAACAAGTGTGCGTGTTTTACCTGTGCCAGGTCCAGCCTGTAATTGGAAAGGTGTATCCCTATGATTAGCTGCTCGCTGTTGTGATTCGTCTTCTTTTAGAGAACTAGATGTAGAACTTTTTGTTAGAATTTCGGGCTCCGCATCAGGAGTAGCTAAAAGAACATCCAATAATTGTTGCTTCACGAGCACTAAAGGCAGATTAAGAAGTTCAGAAATTTCAACAGACGTTTTTTGGTTGTCTATATATAGTTTACGTACATAATATCGAGGTATTAGTAGCTCTCGAGCAAAAACATTTGCTTGAAGCTCTCGTCGTTCTTTAGCTCCATAATCGGTGACACGTTTTACCCCTATCGGACTTGCCTCAGAAGATGCTGAAACATCTACTTCATTGTCAGAACAACCTGAAGCATCTACATGCAATCTTGCGTGCCCAATTTCATGAGCCAAAAGTAAAGGTCTATCATGATTAGGTATAGCGTCGTCAGCACAAATTGTACCGGCTTGAGGATCATAAATAGCCAGAGCCCCCTTTAATTGTGGATCTCCTGCCTCTAACCAATAGACTTCGAGATCTAATTGCTCTATCGCAGCAGTAACAAGAATAGCGGGATCACAAACATCGATTCCTTTATCTTCCAATTCACGGTGAAGAAGTTCTGCATCAAGACGAGCTGTTTCAAAAGTATCCACGAATATTTAAATATTGCGAAGGATAGATTTTTGATCTGATGAAAGACCAGAAGTATCAAGAGCTTCTTCATATGATTGTTTACTTTTGACAGAAGGCTTGCTTTTAGCTTTAAACTTCATATCTGGATGTAATTCTGCATCAGCAGCAAAATGAGCCTTTATGATTTCAAAGCTTTCACCGCTTTCTTTAGCTAACAAATCAAAAAATCCCGGACGCACAGTTGAAACCTCAATAATTCTATCGCGAATTTTTGATAAAAATAATCGAGTTACATTCAAACGTTGTACGAGATTACGAAATTCATCTTTCTCTAAAGCTGAAAATGGATTACGTACAATACTAGCTTGACTCGAAGTTTTTGTATCTTTTAATGATTTAAGCTCATGTGTTTTATTGAGAAACCGGCTCATAGCAATTGAAACCGAAACATCGTTTGTACTCTCACTTTCATTAGCAATAGGATCAGGGATTGCCATTGTATCTGCAGCCCACTTTATAGCGAAGTCAGTCAAGGCTTCAGCATATTCTGGATATCGTTGTGTAAACTCCTCTAAAAGCTCGGCACTGGGAGCTTCTTGCTCAAGTGAAAATTGGTAAAGTACATCATCAATTGAAATCATATTAGTCATATTATCTGTCATGGTTAATCCTCCATTTTGGTTTTTATGGTGTCAATACCGCGCTTTAAGCGATTTCTAACAGTACGTTCAGTAACACCGGCTATGATCGCTATTGCGTCCTGCGTATGACCATATACATAATAAAGAATCAAGCTATCCCTTTCTTCTTCAGGGAGTAAGCGGATGAAACACCATAGCTGTTCTAATAGCTCCTGTTTCTCTTGAGATAACAACCTAACTTTATCTATCATTTCATACTCGATGAAATATTGCTGTAATGTCCCATTTTCTTCTTTTATGTTTATACTCTCAGATGAGATTTTTTCTAAATCTTTTGATTCAAGTTTAATTTTGGTTAAATAAAAACTTTGAAATGCATGATTAAAATTCACTTCATAATAGTCAAGTAACCTATTATCGTCAGAAAGCCAACCGTCAATAGCAAAAAGTTCGGAAAACTCGCCAAGAATTTCGCACCGAAATTGCTCAACATCTGCGAATTTTTGATTTGAAATTTTACGGCCAAGAGTTTGCTTACAGCGTTCAAGTAATATGGGTAACAATATATGACACAATCCTTCATTATTACTTCTTAAGGATTCGCGAATTAAATAAACTAGACACTCTGACGGAATATAGCCAATTTCTCTTAAATTAAGAGATTTACATCTATCGGCAAGAATATCAGGTGAAAGGAAAACTAGTTCATTAAGAAGTTTCTCGATCGGCTTCCGTCGAATATAAGGAGTTCCATCTTTTTTATTGACTTTTTTTAAAGGGCTTATCACACACTACTCCTCATTATCACTTAGACTGTCCACTTTATTTGTTAATCGTTGAAACTAGAGATAACCGGAAATTATGCTAGATAAAATAATTTAAATTATAAATACACCCTTTCATCTGTTTTCATTTGATGTGAATTTTATGGTATATCTACATCTGAAATAAACCCTTAAATAACGTTGGTTGCTTTTTAATCCCTTTTTTCTAATCACAATCCCACGCCACGCTAATAACATACCCACATTAGGGGTTCTGGACAAGCTGTTTTCAGTGAAAACCACCATCCATAAGGGTTTAAGCCTCCGTTCACGTTAAACCGCCCAGCCTCCATCTAATCGCCGCTCACGCTTGAAAGTTCTCTAAATGTTCTCTATGCTTTACTCTCCAACAATCCTTGAGAAACGCCCAAAATGCCCTGGTCACGCGCCATTATTCTGGTTGATATGAATGCCTTTTTTGCTTCGGTAGAACAATATGATTGCCCCGAATTACGCGGCCGTCCCGTTGCTATCACCAATGGCGCCGTGGGCACCTGTATTATCACTTCCTCCTATGAAGCCCGTGCCTATGGGATCAAAACCGGGATGCGGTTAAAAGCCGCCCGCCAACTTTGTCCCGATCTCATTCAATGCCCTGCTCGCCCCGAACGGTATGCTGAGGTTTCAACGAACATCATGTCGGCACTACAAAGTATCACCCCCGACATCGAAGTCTTTTCAGTCGATGAAGCGTTTCTCGATGTCACCCGTTGCCAACACTTACTCGGTACACCCGAACACATTGGCGCGTTAACAAAAAACATTGTGTTTGAGGCGTCGGGCATTTTATGTTCGATCGGCATAAGCGGCGATAAAACAACGGCCAAGTATGCCGCAAAATTAAACAAGCCCGATGGCTTAACCGTTATACCGCCGTGGCAAGCCGAACAACGATTAAAAGAAGTGCCCGTGACTGAGCTGTGTGGTATCGGCAAAGGCATTGGAAAATTTTTAAACGATCGCGGTGTCTATGTCTGTGGTGACATGGCCGCATTAAACGTGAACGTGATAGCCAAACGGTTTGGTCAACCGGGGCGACGTATTTGGCATATGTGCCAAGGAAAGGATCCCGATGATATCATCACTAACATTGCCGCTCCTAAATCCATTGGCCATGGCAAAGTCGTCCCACCGAATACAACCGATGAAAATACACTCCGTATCTATTTGTTACACATGAGTGAAAAAGTCGCAGCGCGATTACGCAAGCATGATATGAAGGCCAAACATTTTTTTATTGGGTTGCTGTCATCGAATGCATGGCTCGGCGGTAAAGTTAAAACGGCCACCCCCACCAATGACGGCCAATCCATTTATCAACTCTGCATCAGCGTATTAAAGAGTCAGTGGAATAAAGAAGGCATACGACAAGTCCAAGTCACGGCACTCAATCCACAATTATCTCAACATCAATTTGAAATGTTTGAGCAATCTAATCTATTGAAAGAACAATGCAATAAAGTAATGGATACCATTAACAACCAGTACGGTGAATTTACGTTGGCTCCGGCTCGTTTATTAAACCGTTCCACCATGCCCAATGTCATCGCACCGGCATGGAAACCCTTTGGCCATAGGAAAACCATTTAAATGTGTGGCGGTGTTTATTATACCATTAACGATCAAGATGTTCGGGTTTACTTTCCTAACCCGAAGGCAATGCTGCCAGTAAGTTTAAAAAAACAAAAAATTGATTTACTACCCTGGGGACGACGTCAAGAACAAGCTGGGCGACTCCCGCTTGGTGGTTGGGCAAGACTCGATTCTATTTATGCAGGACGTTGGGATAAATGGTTTCCCACACCCGTCAAGTTACCCATTAAAAGTTTTATGGAAAAAGATATTATGAGCCAAAGCCATTGGTTTGATATTACCAAGGGGCAATGTATTCAAGGGCTTGTTGCACGAGACAAATACGAGCAACGTATTTACGTAGTGACCGTAACACCTGAGTTAGAAGATGCCGTCCATAATCGTTGGCCACGTATTATTTGAGACTGTAAATAAATCTGTGTAATTGTCTATCATTAACCCAATATTTGGGTAAGGATAGATAATTATGAAAAAAGAAGACTTAAAAGAACTCGCACAAGCGGCTGCGAAAAATATCAAATCAGAAGCCGATCTTAATGAGCTCAAGCAGATGCTCACAAAGATGACGCTTGAAACCGTTCTCAATGCTGAACTTGATGAACACCTCGGTTATTCCAAGCACGAAAAATCCAACACGAACAATAGTCGAAATGGCTACTCTACCAAAATGCTACAAACAGAAGAGGGCCAGTTTGAACTGGAAACACCCCGTGATCGCAACGGTGACTTTGAACCTCAGTTAGTAAAGAAAAATCAACGCCGCTTTGTTTCGATGAGCGATAAAATTCTATTTCTTTATGCGCAAGGATTATCGACACGCGAAGTCAGTCATACGCTCAAAGAAATGTACGATACCGATGTGTCCGCATCACTGGTTTCAAAAGTCACCAATGCTGTCATTGATGAAGTGATTGATTGGCAAGCCCGACCACTTGATAGTGTTTACCCCATCATTTATCTCGACTGCATCGTGCTTAAAATACGGCAAGATAAACAGGTGATTAACAAAGCCGTCTATCTTGCCTTGGGCGTTAATATGGAAGGCCACAAAGAAGCTATTAGGCATGTGGCTGTCTGAAAATGAAGGGGCAAAGTTTTGGTTGAACGTCTTAACCGAACTTCAAAATCGTGGTGTTAAAGATATTCTGATTGCCTGCGTTGATGGATTAAAAGGTTTCCCTGATGCGATACAAACCGTTTTTCCCCAAACTCAAATCCAACTTTGTATTGTGCACATGGTTCGCAACTCGGTACGCTACGTGCCCTGGAAAGATTACAAAGCGCTCACCTCAGACCTCAAAAAAATATACCAATCCGTTACCGAAGATGAAGCACTCATTGAATTAGAAAACTTTGAAAAAAAGTGGGATGAGCTTTATCCTCAAATCAGTCGCAGCTGGCGTTCTCACTGGCATAATTTAAATACGTTGTTTAATTATCCTGCGGATATTCGAAAAGCCATTTACACCACCAATGCGATTGAATCACTCAACAGTGTGATTCGTAAAGTGATTAAAAAACGTAAACTTTTTCCAACAGATGATTCGGCAAAAAAGGTGGTGTATCTTGCGATACAACAAGCCTCGAAAAAATGGACAATGCCGATTCGAAAATGGAAATCAGCACTCAATCGATTTATGATTGAATTTGAAGATCGTTTAAGTGATTATTCTTAAACGTTAACTTAGACAGTTACACAGAAATGGTTACAGTCTCTATTATTTTCGTTAAATCATTGACATCACCATCATTACTGTAAAAAATAGTCTTCTCTTTTATCACCATGATGCGAGCAATGGATATTAACTCTACCTCAAATATTTAACATCTCATTTCATGTATTTCGATAGCGATTAAATAATAGTTATTTTGAAGGGTTCCAGATATATTCACCTGTTTTATCAATGTAACCCCACTTGCCATCAATCTTCACTTTTGCGAGCCCATTAATGAAGTTATTCGCATCACTAAACCTAGGTTTAATGACAACCTGACCAGCTTTGTTCATGAAACCGTATTTTAGTGCACTATAGTCAGGTTGTAATGTTCCAGAGAGAGGGTTATTAGGATCGGTTACATAAACATATCCAATAGCTCCAACTCCAACTTTTATTAAACCTTCTGAAAATTTTCCAGGGAATTTCCCGAATTGATAAGGAATAACCAACTCCCCTCTCTTATCAATAAAACCCCATTTAAGAAAGCTTCTAACGGGCGCCAACCCTTCAGAAAAATAACCAACAAAATTATACTTTGGCTTTATGACTACTTTCCCTTTTTTATTAATATAACCATAAGCACCCTTTATTTTTACAGCAGCCAATCCTTCATTAAAAAAACCGACAGCGGTAAATTGCGGTTTAATCAGTATTTGGCCTGTTTTACTAATAAAAGCATACTTCTTACCCACTTTTACATAAGCAAGTCCTTCACTAAAATCCCCAGCTAAACTAAACTGCGGTTGAATTACTATATTACCTAGCTTGTCAATGAAGCCCCATTTTCCATTGACTTTTACGCTTGCAACCCCTTCCTTATATTTGGATACATCTTCGAATGTCGGTTTAATAATCATCTTTCCTGTTACATCCATAAAACCCCATTTAGTTTTATCTTTGACTCGTAACATTCCTTCGTTAAACTCATCAAACCAATGGTTCTTAAATTGTGGCTTGATAACAAGTTTTCCCAACTTATTTACGTACCCCCATTTATCTTGCACCCTGACATGTCCTAACCCTTCTGAAAATGCGTCTGCACTATCAAACTGAGCTTTAATCACAAGCTTTCCTGTTTTATCAATATATCCCCACTTCGCATCAATTTTTACATTAGCAAGTCCTTCATAAAAATTAGATGCATCATCAAACTGAGGTTTAATGACAATATCCCCCTTCATATCAATAAAACCATGCTTATTATTTTTTACAACAGGATAAAGAGAAATAGAATTTTCAGTTTGAGATGAATATTTTAACAAATGAAATTTATCTTGAATAACGGGTAAAATAAAGATAAAAAATAGCAAGAGTGTTAAAATTATGATGATATATTTAGCTTTACTATTCATTGTACTTTCCTTATTTATATTGTAGCTATACAAATAAAATCACTTGATTCAAGTATTATTTGACATTCGAGCTGTCAACTTTTCTTTTTAAAATATTTTCAATATTTTTATGTCTATTTTCAGAGGCTATCATTAATGGGGTATAACCATTATCTGCTTTTAGTTCTTTGTTTGCACCAGCCTTTAATAGTATTTTAATAATATTCGAATTTCCATTTTGTGCTGCCCAAAATAGCGCCGTTGTTCCCTTATAACCCTTCTGGTTAACATCTGCGCCATGTTGTAATAATATCTTTACAATATTCACATGCTCCTTATCACTAGCTGAACCTATAGCATTCATGCCAGAACCCCCCAAAGCATTTACATCACTACCATTTTTAATAAGCAGCGTCACTATCTCATCATGACCTTGTACAACAGCCGCAAGTAAAGGTGTATATCCATTATGATTCTTGACTTCAATATTGGCATCATTCGCAAGAAGTTTTTTAACAATTTTAATTTTTCCATTGAATGCTGCGTAATACAGAGCTAATGGATCATTCGTTTTCATGTTTGAAAGTAGGATTTTAACAATGTTAACGTAACGATTGCTTCGAGCAATACTCAATGCTGTATTACCCGTATTATCTTTCATGTTAGTGTCTGCACCTTTTGACACCAATGCTTGGGTTACAGATTTATTACCTTCTTCTGCTGCCAGAATGAGCGCGGTGCTACCAGACTTATTTTGCGCATTGATATTTACTCTATATGATAGAAGCTCCAAAACAATGTCTTGATAACCTTTTTTCGCGGCATATAATAACGCCGTAAATCCTTTTTTATCTTTTGTCGTTGCGTTCGCACCTTTCGATAACAACATCTTAATTATATTAATTGATCCTCCTATCGAAGCCACCATTAAAGCGGTGATACCATATTTATGGTCAATTAGATTTACATCAGCGCCTTTTGATAAAAGCAGTTCAGCTATATCAATATGATTATTTTGCGATGCAAACATAAGCGCTGTAACACCATCATTAGTTTTATCATTTATATTTATTTTCTTTAACAATAATTGGCGAACAATACCCCGATGACCATTCTTTGATGAGAAATGTAACGCTGTAAAACCATGCTTGTTTTTAACTTCTTGATTAGCCCCCTTGGATAACAACACACGAACGATATCATCTCGTCCATTCTCAGAAGCAATAACTAAAGCTGTTGTATTGTACTTATCCTCTCTTATATCCACATCCGCCTTGTGATCCAACAGTGTTTTAACGATGTCATGATTGCCTTTGTGCGAAGCTATCATTAATGCTGTCGAGCCATTATTTCTCTTATCCTTTACATTAACGTCAGCACCTTTCGATAATAAACTTTTAATTAATGCATGATCCTCATGTATCGCAGCATTAATAAATTCTTTAGTTATATCAAAATTACGTTCATTAACAGATATCGGCTTCTTACCTCTCATGGTGAAACTAGCCATTATCTTACGTCCATCACGATAATATCTGGAATAGCTTCCTGGTCGGTAGTGCAGAGTGATTTGAATAACTTGCCTAGGATGCTTTACCTCATACATACCATAGGTTTCCATTCGACTTCCATCACTCATTTCCAAATCGGAACTTAATGCGGGCACGCCATTAATGGTCGTTAGCTCATTACGATAAGCTTTTCTAACGCGACCTTGCGACTTACCCCATTTGATTACCTCTTTACTTCTCGCATAGATTTCCTGTAAATAGTTTTTTGTTTGTGGCGGTATTTTCATTACAAGTGAGACAAAGGTAGCATTCCCTCCAGGAGATAAATAGCCTGTAATATTAAAAATGCCAGAATCAAACTTATCAGTACTTTTATAGTATTGTTTGAAAAGCTCTAAGCTTTGTTTTTCGTATTCTTGCTTGAATACTTTCAACTCTCTGCTCGTCATTTTTCGCCATGAGGTTGGAACCGAGAAAGAAAACATTCCATTCGTGACCGGAGTAAGACGTCCAGAAGCAATACCATTTGACTGTGCGTATGCACAGAAGAACAAACTGTATAGTATGGTTATGTGAAGTACGAATAATGAGAGTTTTTTCATGATGATTCCTATCGAAAAGAAAACATGAGTGAACCATACTGCAAGCTAACCAATCATTGATTGTGAGTGTTATTGTATCGCTTTAATGACTATGTAAAATTTAGCTTTTTCACCTGCGGCATTTAATTTTGTTTTGTAATTGTGCAAATTATTAATGCCTGCTTACCTTTTCTATTAATTTCAGATATTTTCTTTTTTGATGAATCAATTGTTCGCTTGTGAAAACTTTTTATTCGAGCGACTACTTTTTTAAACCGTTTCTTGTCAAAAAACGACACCGTATAACCCGTCCCCCAAAAAGTAAAAAAACCAATGCCCTTTCCCTTTTGGCTGCTGAAGCACTCATTCTCTAATATTTTGCCAAATGACCATTATCGATATCTGGTCCATTCACTTTGTATAACTTAAGGTGCCCTAGCCCAGCATCCATGGTAATTTGTGCACTTGTGTTAGTTTTAATTATTCCATCATATTTACGTACAATTTTCGATTTTAGATTTTTTACTTTTGTGATGAGTTCTTTCCCCTCTAATTATTTGAAGGGGATACTCTCAACCTCTATGTTACTCGCATCCTTAGCTTTTACTAACATACTGAAACTTAAAGACATAAATATCAGGATAAAAAATATCGACATTGTATGTTTCATAGCATTACTCGTTTAAATTAAATTTTGTAAGGTTATTTAGTCGTATCCCAGTATACATATAACATTCAGAAAATATCAACGACATTACACTCCGTAGAAAATAATGCCCTTAAGCTGGTTATTTATTAGCCATTAACCATTAACCATTGATAAGCATTTGTGCGTGAATGCTAATGATTCAACAAGATCTGAAAACTTTATGTTAATAAAAGTATTTAACCTTCCGTTATATACGAAAAATCAGACTATCAACCTCCCATAACACCCTCTTAACGGAACCTCTATCGGCTTGTTGTTTACGCTCTTAATGCGATACTACCCGCATGGAAAATAAACATTGGCAAGATGATTTCGACCGCTGGATAGAACAAGGTACCTCATCCAGCACCCGCCGCGCCTATGCGCACGATGTAAAGTACATTGCAACGTGGTTAGATACGCACTTTAATGAAGCCCTCACCTATCCGTTAAGTATTGAGCGCATCCTGCAGTTTTGTTTATTTCATATTGATGCGCAAAGTCCGAAACCGTTGAAGCTATCCACCCTTCGGCGGTACTTGGTCTCCCTTTCAGTCAGTCATGCCGAGCACGGCTTGACCAGCCCATCAAATCATCCAAAGGTGAAACTTCTTTTACGTCGTGCACGGCTGGCTAAAAATGAAACGCCCGTCAAAAAAGCCGCTATTACCTTGGACATTTTAGAGCGACTACTTAAAACCTGTGATGACTCGTTAATGGGGGTTCGTGATAAAGCGATTTTACTCGTTGGGTTTGCATCCGGTGGCCGACGGCGTTCAGAATTATCGCAGTTACAAATGCAAGACTTGAAATTAACCGAGGACGGATATTTAATCACCATCCGAAAAAGTAAAACGGATAAAACATTAGCCGGTCACACGGTGCCGTTAAAAGGTCAGGCTGCAATCGCATTAAAAGAATGGATCATAAAGAGTGGAATTCGTGAGGGCACAGTATTTCGTGGGCTTAAACCGAATAGAACCTTTTACTCTTCACTCAGTGGGCATTCCATTAATGTGATGGTCAAAGCCAGAGTGAAGCGGATTGGATTAAATGAAAAGGATTTTGGTGCGCACTCACTACGAGCGGGGTTTTTAACCGAAGCGACACGGCAAGGCATTAATTTAACCGAAGCCATGTATTTAAGTGGACACAAGTCCATTGTGGTGGCTCAGGGCTACTGTCGTGCAAGTGAGGTAACGAACAACAAGGCCAGTCAGTTAACATAATTCGCAGATAATATCTGCTTGAGTGTTGACAATAATTACAAAAAGCGATAACTTATACGCATAAATGATGGGTTTCTCATCAGTGCATGCTGTCTGCACATCCTTAACACCGAGGATAAACAGTTTAATTTTAGCTTTAAAATCATTACAGACTCATCTTAATAATGCGGTTTGGTTTAAACGGTGTTCCATACTGCAAATAATTTAGGATGATAGTTATGATTATTTATCAGTTTCCGATTTTAAGGCCCTGTAAATAATTCTGTGTAACTGTTTTAGTTACGTTTAAACATAATCGCTTAAACGGTCTTCAAATTCAATCATAAAACGATTCAGCGCAGATTTCCAATTGCGTATTGGCATCGTCCATCTTTTTGAGGCTTCTTGTATCGCAAGATAGACGACTTTTTTAGCCGCATCATCGGTTGGAAATAGCTTACGTTTTTTAATCGATTTACGAATAACACTGTTCAGTGATTCAATCGCATTGGTCGTGTAAATCGCTTTTCGTATGTCGGCGGGATAGTTAAACAGCGTGTTTAAGTTGTGCCAATGGGCTCGCCAACTGCGACTAATTTGTGGATATTGTTCATCCCAGCGTGTTTCAAAATCATCGAGTGCGGCCAATGCTTTTTCCTCAGTGACGGATTGATATATTTTTTTCAAGTCTGACGTAACGGCCTTGTAATCTTTCCAGGGAACATAGCGCACCGAGTTACGTACCATGTGCACAATGCAAAGTTGAACTTGAGCCAAAGGGTAAACGGTTTGTATCGCATCGGGAAAGCCTTTTAAGCCATCGACACACGCAATAAGAATATCTTTTACGCCGCGATTTTGAAGTTCCGTGAGCACGTTCAACCAAAACTTAGCGCCTTCATTTTCAGATAACCACATACCTAACAGTTCTTTATGACCTTCCATGTTAACGCCTAAGGCCAAGTAAACGGCTTTATTGATGACTTGTTTATCTTGGCGTATTTTTAAAACGATACAATCTAAATACACAATCGGGTAAACCGCATCGAGTGGTCGGGCTTGCCAGTCAACAACTTGTTCAATGACGGCGTCGGTGACTTTTGAAATCAGTGCAGGTGAACACTCCGCACCGTACATTTCATCAAAGGTGCGAACAATTTCGCGTGTCGTCATGCCTTGGGCATAGAGAAATAAAATCTTATCGCTCATAGAAGTGAAACGGCGTTGTTTCTTTTTGACTAACTTGGGCTCAAACTCGCCATTGCGATCACGAGGCGTATCGAGCTCAAATTGCCCATCTTCGGTTTGAATGGTTTTACTGGAGTAGCCATTGCGATTGTTATCTGCATTGGCTTTTTCGTGTTTAGAATATCCTAGATGCTCATCGAGTTCGGCATTGAGCGCGGCTTCGACGGTGATCTTGGTCAGCATCTGCCGAAACTCAGTGAGATCAGCTTCGGTTTTAATATTTTTGGCCGCTTCTTGTGCAAAAGCCTGTAGTTCTTCTTTTTTCATAATTATCTATCCTTTCCCTGTGAAGGGCTAATGATAAACAATTACACAGAATTTAGTACAGTCTCGATTTTAAAGCAATATCCAGTGACCTTCGGTCAACCCTCCTTACAGATTACCAAGTAAAAATTAAACTTAACAAAAGTCGAGAGCTTTTATCTCATATTTTGTGTCAAAAAAAATGGTCCCCATTAAGCTCTGCTCTGCCAAAACGCTTCACTCTGACAGAACAGTCAACTAAACGAATGGTTGAGTGGTTATACCTTCATTACAATCCTCTTGATTTTGTTAACTGTACTAATATTTTATCCAAACTAATAAATGATAGCGCATTGCTTCTCCCTGAACATTTGGATTACTCACCGGATAAACACAACAACCTCAATCCTGAAATGAAAAATATATACAAAGGTATTATTAAAGATAGTGAATATTTGTTAGATCTGGAACCAAATTATAAAAATATTCAAGCTAAGCCAAAATATACTACCCAGTTTATTGACAATGAATTCACCAATAGGTTTTTCAGTCAAAATCCGTACGATAATGAGTTCTATACAAAAATTCCAGAATTACATATAAGACTATATAAACATCCATCTCGAGGTTCTGATTTTCTAAAACAAGCGTGGTTGCTAGATAGTCCGTACGTTATAAAGTTATATGGTATTGAAAATTTATGCAAAATGTTTGATGATTATGCACAAATGTCAATGGATTATGACGAACAAGCATATATATATGAATCACCTGAAATCATAAATGTTTTTCATAAAATCGATTCTTTAGATAGTGTCAATTCAATTATGTCATGCACGCTTCAGAAAGAGCACGCCCACTTTTTTTCACATTTAAATAAAGGAATGCTCATCAAAGGAAAAGTTAAGAAATCAGATATCTATGCTTACTATTCAGATTTTTCTTCATTTATAATTAAACCAGGGAAGATGTATGACATAGATATAGTAGATAATCTGTGAAAATATAGAGTCCAATGTAGTAGCTTAAGTCTAAACTCCCTACTTCCTGAAAATGAGTAAATCAATTCAGACTGTAGCTACTACAATTTTTCATTGGTCAAGTTACCATATTTCATTTTGATATAATTCAAACTCACAAAATTAACCTAATAACATTTGTTAATCTAAACTAGTCGTAACTTGTTACTGCCTCTCTAATTTTATACCAATAAGAGTTAATTGCCTGCATCCGTATAGTTTTTAAAAATTGGGCTCACTTATCATGCTTTAATTTAGCTCTATATTTTCTCAATTTATCATATTTTTCCTGATCGCCTAATTCAGCAACAAGAAAATCAACCCATTCTTTTGTGTATAAATAACCATCATGGCCTTCTACCCAGCCACAGTATTTTTCCTTGAAGCCTAGTTTATTCACGATAGGTCGTGCCTTATACTTCTTTCTTGCCTGAGTATGGTTATGCATTGTAAAGCGGCCTTCTATTGCCATATTGACCTGTTTAACAACAGTAGTTGGTTTTACTTTATAGGGTGATTCCACGTCACCTTTAATATAAGCAATACCCTTTTCATATTGTTCTAATTCATCTTTTGTACCGGGTTCAGCCTTAATGAACTCAATGGTCATATCCGATGATTTAGCATGATTTTTTAATTTAGGAACGAGGAAAACCGATAACCGATATTCCTGACTTGTTTTAACATCATCCGTTAATCCATCCTGAAAGTCTTTTATATACTTCCGAATAACATTGTAATTCTTACTTTGGAATTCTTTAATTGCCCGTTCTTGTGACTTTTGAGAGATTTGACTTAACTGCATCGAAATAGCTAAATTAGCATTTAAAGAATATTCATCACCAAATTCCTGAACAATCATATTCTCAAAATTTGTCAGGCATGACTGGCACTCACCTGCGACAATAAAATCTAGCTCAGGTAACGAACGATGCTCTATCTTATTCCTTAATCCAATAAGAAATTTGATATTTTCCATAACAGGGTTAGCTTTACCCTTCCAGAATGTTTTACTGCATTCTGATAAATCAAATGCTTTTTTCTCACCATCAATAAATTTATATTTTCCACCCTTTACTTTACAAAAATAATCTATTTTATTCTTTTCAAAAACAGCATGAAATAATGCAGTCCAAGCGATAGTGATATTGACGATATAGCCATACGTTTTTAAATTAATAGTTGGGTTGTTATAAACAGAAACAGCAAGTATTGCGAACTCACGTGCTTTATAGAGTGCGATTTCTTTTTCTGTTCTTGGGGGTTTATTTACAAGAAGTGATTTCTTAACTAACTTTTGGCTATGTAAGTCTCTAAACTCTTCTTTCGATAACGTCGAAATTGATATTGGCTTATACTTACCCGAACCTTGTTTTTCAATAAAATCGTACCAGCGTTTTGCAATATAGGTAGTTACAGACGCTTCTTTCCAGCCTGTTGATTTTGCCAATTCCTTTTTTGTAAAAGTCGAAGCTTGACCTTCTTTTTTAAGAAGAAACTCATAAGCATTATCAACTTTATCCCATTTACTCATTTTTTATTCTTTTATGATGTTAATTATTAAAAAGCATTAATATTCAAATGGAGCATTACCTGCTCCCCAATAGGTTACATCGAGATAGTTTGTATCGTCACTTATCGACGCATAGTAAATACCTGATTCAAATAATTTGTACCGAAAACTAGTCGTGCCGATTATATCACTATTAGAAGCCAATACATTGGTATGACCATCTTCAAAATTCCAAAGTTTTACGAGCGAGCCTGTAATTGGGTTGCTATCATCAAACCATTCCACTGATATTGTGGATTTAACTGAATCCCAAGTAGTTTTAGATTCGGGTGCATACTCTTTAATAAAATCCCACCACAAATTTGAAGTTTCAGGAGTTGGCCAATCAAATCTAATCGCAAGATCAAAAATTTCTGTAGAGTTCAACCATATTTTTAATTGACGACCTGTTGTAAAAATCGCATTAGTCGAATTGACTGCGTGTATTGCAGCCTTTCTAGAACTGAATCCTGCTTGCATTAATAGTGCTACACTTCTATTTAGAGTGCCATTTTCAATAGCAGGAACTACCAAACCAATCTCATAAGCATCTATAGTTGCACCATCAGCAATAACATCTTCATTGGCTTGTGCTCGAACTCTTATTGCCTCTAAACCCCAAGGCAATCGGTAAACCAATCCATCCTCTATGAACATTAGAGCTTCATTAATATCAATAAACTCATGTTCTGTAAGTGTTTCGCCCTTCAACCAAACTTCCAATATATATTTCCAGTCATCGGGTAAGTTACGCGGAGTAAAAGGTGGTATCTCAAAAACCAATTCAGATAATTGTATTATTGTTTCTATTGCCTGTCGTTCCTCATTAGCAAAAATATATCCGTTCGCATTAACAAGCAATACATTTGCTTGACGAGATATAGCATCAAGTCTCTGGCCGGTATCCAGTCCCACTCCAGCGAGAAAATATCCTTTACGCTGAAGAGTAGTTGTGACATTCCATATGTGTTTGGCACGTTGAGCTAATACTGAATCATAAAGTGCCTTTAATTCTTCACCATGCCGATTTAATCTTCTCTGCCATAATGATGATTGAAGGATCGTATCAAGCGCATTCGATATATCAATTATTGCTACTTCATTCTCTCCTAACATACTCAGAAGAGCTGTATCTAAACTCACAATATGCTTTCTCCATGTATGCTCTTCCTGTTCAGCTAACACATCTGACTCATTAGTAATATTATGGAAATCCCATACATGAATATTATTCAAAATATATTCTAAGATTTTGTTGTTTTCTCCACTACCGATACTCTTTGCCATTCTTGCTATTAATGAATTCACAAGAAGTGCTAAACCACTTTCCATGCTTCTAGCTTTCGTATCCTCTACAAGCTCTCGCCATTCAGATTTATGCCAAGTATGTTTTTCAAATATAGGATAGAGAACTAACCCATGCGTATCAACAAAAGCTCGACCAGCTCGACCAATCACATTTTTAAATTCAGAAGCTTCAATTTTCTTCCTGTTACGTATTAAAGAATAAAAAATAACAGCAGTAGCTGATAAATTAAGACCTTGTGCAAGTGTGGGTGAAGAGATTGTAACCTTCAAAATACCATCTCGCAGCAGTTTTTCCATTTCTTTCCTGAATGGAGTTGGGAGAGCGCCATGATGGACAGCTACACCAATTTTTAAACATTCAACAATTGGATGACTAGCTCCTAGCCATTCATTACCCAAAATTATTGCTAGTTCAAGTTGCTGCAATGGGACAGATAAAACTGTGTTAATAGCTCCACGTTTGTGCAGATCTATAATATCTTTTGCAAAACTGTTAACGGATCTCTTTTCTGGGCAATAAATTAGAACAGTATGATTATCTTGAACCAGCTTCCAAGTGGCTGCTAAAGTTAACTCTTTTTTATTTTTAGGAAATGGGATTCTTCTTCTACCAATCGGGGGAATCGATGGATGAATGTAATTAGGTATAAACGGTTGTTCTTCACCAATAATAAAGTTGATTCGTCCACTGTTAGCTTGCCAAACTATCTCCCCAAATCTTAAGTCTGTCGGTCGCCACTCAGATTGTATAGCTCCTCCTTCCTTATCCCGCCTCAACCAACCAACAAAGTCATCTAACTGTTCTCCATCAGGTAAAATAGCCGATAGACAAACAATTCTTCTTTGTTCTGCATCACCTCGTTTTAATAGCCGTTGAATCTGTACCTCATAGCTTATTTCTCGCTCACTTAGACCAATCATGTGTCCTTCATCTAAAACTACGAGGCCAACATCATCGATTAACGATGGATCATTTCTTAAAGCAAAATCCAGTTTTTCAGGAGTCCCGACTACAATGTCATTAGTTTCAATTACATTTTTCTCAAAGTCACTTGTTCCGATACTTCCATAAAGTGAAGAAACTGATTTACCTAAAGGTAAAAAGGTTTTACGAAGAGAAGACTCTGTTTGAGCCGATAATGCCCTAAGTGGAGTAATAAATAATACGCGTTTACCGATAGCTAAGCAGCGAAGAATGCATAACTCTGCAATGCGTGTTTTACCTGCACTAGTTGGTAGCGACACTACGAGATCATCAAAATCACTAACTGCACGCCTAGCTCCTTCTAGCTGAGATGGCCACAAATCAATCTCAGCTTTACTGCGTTTAAATAATGAAGCGATAAACAACCATCGAAGCAACGCCCAATTTTCACTATTTTCCTGATCGGGATTAATTGGAATTACCCTATGAAAGCTAGACTCCCACAAATCTTTGAATAAATGTTTGGTTATCCTCAACACCCACCACTGCGGAAGCATGTTAAGCTCAGCACAAACAGACAAACTATTTTCTATCCGGCTAATTGCACCTTCAAGAAGTATTGTATTCCCGGTTTCCAATGCAAACAAAAACTCAAAAATTGCTGAATAATAATTATCTGTTATCGCTAAATCTATTATCGGAAACTCAATTGATGCCATTCCAAACTCTTCAGCTTGAACCTCCACATCAATTTCATTACTAAGCTGATCAACTCCAGTTTCTAAATTTTCAGCAAGGACTTTATCAGAACCAAGACCAGATACTTTCCAATCAATTACAGCATATTCAAGTTCTGAAAACTGCCTTAACATAAGTAATGACAGCATTTTCTCTATACGACTTAAATTCTCATTTTCTATACCATGCTGGAGTAAAGAAAATGCTTTAGCTGAAAAACGACCAAGATGATAACTTGATGCAGCCAGCACCTCATGAAAATCCTTTTCTGAATCATCTGAATTACCATTATGTATAACGTCTGTTATTGCTGTGGCAGATTTTTCAAATGCTGCTCGTGCGAGATCAGCATCACCATTCAACTCTCTAAGGCGAATAGCTAGAGACAATAATGAGTAACCGTAAGACAAAAGGTCATAGCTAAGATTATCAGCAAAATTTGGTGAACCCTCAGGTAGTTCGCCATCAACCCAAATCATTGAACGAGCCAGCCCTCGCTCAAGCAACCTTCCTCTAAAACCTGTAGCAATTGCTTGTCGAATAGCTTCTTCTATTTCCTCAATCGTCGAGGCCATCTAACACTCCCTGATAAACACTTCCTATAAGTTCTTGATGATTATTAACTTTGAAGCCAATAGAAGACTGTTTAATATTTCCGCTATATGCTTCATAAGCATCTTTTTGAAGTGTTCCAGGATTCGATGCTGTAAAGGTAAAAAGCAAGTGTTCTACCTGATTAGCTCGTATTCCATCAATGAGCTGTACTTTTTCAATAATATCAGCAATGTGCTGATCCCCTGTCTCTCTGAGCCTTTCAGCTATAAATTCAAGAGCATGTGGTGCGGGTAAGCCTTCATCGAGGTCAAGCTCATCTCTCGCTTTTTTTAAAACAGCACGACTTAATGATTTGTTACTTTTAGCTTCAATTTTGAGAAACCGTATTGTTTGATCTTCTTGGTTTATTAGTACTCCGATCACATCATCACCACGCATTGCCATATTACGATGATCCTTCCATCTCAACTTTTTTACCGGTACAGAGTAAATTGTTTTTTCATCGATATAATCTGCAGCAAGAATTTCGCCAATATCTCCAGAACGAATTTTTTTTACTTCAGGAAGCTTAAGCCTGAGCTTTTCCGCAGCTGCAGGTTTACCTAATTGCTCAAGAGTACTAGCTATTGATAGCGGATCTACATAATAATCTGGTAAAACACCAACAAGTGCTCCAACTAGGTTTTGGAATTCATCAGCCTTAAGCTCAATTTTTTTAAATGAATGTTGCCCTAATGAAGATTCAGAAACTTCTGACTTATCAGTTATATTTAACAATGATTATTCCTCGTTTATAAGGGGGAGGGTATTTAGCACTTAGATATACCACTAAAACTATATTTAAATTATTAAGTCACAGTAACTTGACCGTTCATTAGTATAGGTAAGAGCCAGTCTCTTAGCTCTGCTATTTTTAAGTTTTCTTCCATACCTTTTACAACTTTATTTAGCATAGGATCGATTTTTTCATGCAATGCTTTAATCAAGTCTTTTGGTGGTATAGAAATCCTGCTTTGCTTTAAATGATCTTGGGTAATATGACCCATCGTGGTTTTTCTTAGTTCAGCAATAATTTTGAAGTGTTGAAGATAGCGCAACACTTCAAAATAATAATACGTTCTAGGATACTTACTGGAAGTTATTTTAAATATATGTTGATTTAATCCGCCTATTCCACCTGACCATATTTTCACATCTAAGGTTGCAGACCATGAAAAAAGAACATCACCGTTATTTATAACTACTTTATCTGGAATATTTTGAGAAATAAATTCTGATTTTTCTGTGAATCCAGATCCCATTTCTCGTATCTTAATCACATTATAGTAGTCTTCATTTTTTTCAGGCCTATATTTCTGACACGCTATTCCATTTGTGAAATCTGCAATATCCAATAGAGTTCCAACATCCCACCCTTCAGGAATTTCTCGTTTTAGCTCTTCGTTGTAAACCATTTTCCCGCCCGATGATTTGTAGGGCTTGCCGTTGGCATCGGGGAAGTCGAACTGCACAAACCAGTAATCGTAAATGAGCTTTGCCATTGCTTCTAGCTCTGCGTTGATTTTGTTATTAAGTTCTATTTTTTCATCTAAGTCCGTAAGTATATTTGCGATTTCCCCTTGCACACTAACATGTGGAATATATGACTCTATTAAATGGACGAAATTTCTATTTAATGTTGGGTTAGCAGACCCTGAATCCAACTTTTCTAGCGGAAGTTTTTTTAAAAAATAATAGAGAAATTTGGGATTATTTCCTTTGAAGTCTTTAATCCAAAGACTAGTATCATGAGGCCAATAATCACTTTCTAAATAAAAAGTTGTTCCAAGAGTGCCTTTTCGCCCAATAACAACTCCTGGCCCCTGTACTTTATATTTATTATGGTAACTATTTATCCCACTTGAAGAAACAACTGGATAAACACCTTCGGATTGCTCCTTCTTTGTGATGTCAAACCCTCTTTGAAGCGTAAATACATCACCGAGTTTTCTTAAACTATCAGCTATCATATTTCAAGCTCCTTAAATTTTCGTGTATTTTTTCATTTAATTGGATGGATTCAGTGAACGATCGAGCTAAGGTTTCATTATAGAAATTAATTTTAGATTCAAATTCATCTTGGGTAATATCCACATACTCAATCTTAACTTCAAAATACTGCCCCGCACTCAGCGAATAATTCTTGCTTTTAATATCCTCATAACTCACCACCACCGAAAAATCATCAACCGCTTCTTTACTATTAAAGGTATTAATAATTTGTTCTTCTTCGTCATGGCTTAACACCGTCTTCTGATTTTTACCGTCTTTGACTTTTTCACCCAAGTTTGAGGCATCAATCAACACCACGTCGCCTTTGCTTTCTTTATCAATGAACAAGATAGACACGTTTGTTCCGGTATTGGCAAAAATATTTGATGGCATACTGACCACGCCCGATAGCATTTTCTCATCTATCAATTTTTTTAAAATATTAATTTCTATTTTATTTGTTTTTGTAACAAAACCCGTAGGTACAACAATGGCGGCTTTGCCTTTATCTTTAAGCGAAAAAATAATATGCTGTAAAAACATTAAATAGATCCCCATTGACTCTTTTTTCTTTGCTGGTACTTTGGGGATGCCTGCAAAAAAACGATCGTTGTTTTCTTTGCTGTCTAGCTCGGTGCTGAAATCTGAAAAATCGAGTTTAAAAGGTGGATTGGAGACAATGTAGTCAAACTTCTCTAGCTGACCATTGGCTTTTTTATGGTATGGCTCAAGGATGGTATTACCTTTAATGATGTTATGTATGGAATGCACTAAGCCATTAAGGATTAGGTTTAAACGTAGTAAGCCGGATGATTTTTGTGAAATATCTTGTGAATAAATCGTGCATTTATCTTCACCTATTTGGTGAGCCAAGTTCATTAACAAAGAACCTGAACCTGCTGATGGATCGTAACAAGAGGCATTATCAACATCGCCGTGAACTAAACAACGCGCCATGATTTTTGAGACGGCATGAGGCGTGAAGTATTCGGCATATTTACCGCCACTATTAGTATTGTAGTCTTTGATTAGGTATTCAAAAATGGTGGCGTAAAAATCAAACTTTTCATGGAAGATATGCTCGAAACTAAAGCCGGTTAATTTATTGACGATGGCTTTACAGAAATCATCTCGCTTATCGGTTACATATTTACTTAAGTTCTCGAACAACACGATTTTTTCGCCACCATCGGTTAGTACCGAGAAAATATCGCTATTGTCTTTAGCGATGTCCGTTAAGGTGCTGTCGAAAATATCTGCAAAGTTCGCTTCATTTTGTTTGGCAAATAATGAAGATATAAAATGATCTGGACTGATCCGCGCTGTGCTTTCACTGAGCTGCATCATGAGCATTTCATAGTCGTCTTCACTGAGTTTTTTTAATTCGTCTTCCCAGTTTTCTGCCTTGGCAATATTTTCATCTAGCTGCTCTATTTCATGTACAAACTTGTCATTTAAAAACTTATACAAAAATACCTGTGTGATAATTTTAAATTCATTACCGTCGTTCCCTAAACCATAATTGGCACAAACGCTTTTTAAGTCGTCAATTAGCGCCTTGGTTTGGCTTGAAAAATCTTGGGGAGATTGTTGTGTATCGTTCATATTACTTAGAAATTAACCTTTAAATAATTGGCTGTGTGTTCCCAGCCTTACTAACTTGATGACTTCTTTTTCTATTTGATAAATCACTAATATATCGCCGCTGACGTGGAATTCTCTAAAGTCATTCCACTCGCCACTTAAGCTATGGTCTTTAGCCTCCACGGGTAGTTTCGTTCCTGCCGATAAAGCATGTAGAAATGCTATAAATTTAGTGAAATGTTTATCACTCATTTTTGCCTTGCTTAAATCTCTAACGAAAGCTTTGGTTTGAACAAAGATCATTGGCTGATTTTATCAACCTCGATAGACGTTAAGTTTTTATTTTCACGGGCATCTAACATTGCTTGTATCGTTTCGTCATTTGGCAACTGCAATGGAAAAGGAATACCGCGATTTATTTTAATTTGCTCAAAAAACATGGTAATCGCTTGTGTTGTGCTTATACCAAGTTTTGACAAAATTTGCTCCACATCGCCTTTTAGCTCTGGCCTTACTCTTGCGTTGATAATTGATGTTTTCATGGTTACATCCTCATTTATCTAGTTTGTATTTCATTTGTAATACAATTATAACGTATTTCAAATGAAACACAATGATTTAAGCCGCAAAACCACGGTATTCATTCATATACTCTTTTACCAATAAGTTATTGATACGCTTGGTTGCTGATGCCGTTAAAGGGATATTTTGCTTGTTTTTAAATTGGTCGATAACCAATCGCATTACCATTTTTTCAACAAAATTTTCATTTTCTAACATTTTAGAGTTTTGTTCTATTTGCTTGTCCACCTCGCCTTTTAAGCCATTGAGCACTTCAAATAACTTAGCTTCACTGTCTGTAAGTGGGTCTTTTTCCATTAAGCGTTTGTGTAAACGGGCATATTTTTCATCATTGGCATACTTGGCTTTTAATAACTGATTTTTACGTTCTAGCTCTTTTGCCCGGCCGTGTATATCATTTAAGGCTTTGATGTTTTCTTCCATCTGCTCTTTTGATACTTCATTGAGGTTTTTCTTTTTAAATAAACGCTCCAGTTCTTTTTTAAGTGAAATAAACACAGGATCTTGTGGGTCAAAATTGCCGCCTAAACCTTCACGTGTTCTTTGCAATATCCCTTTAAGCTCATCCGCCAATACCATTTCTTCTTCTTTCACTTTTGTGAAAGCAAAGATGACGTCTTCTAAAGCAACATTTAATAAGTTTGTGCTATCAACGTTATTTTCTAAGGCTTCTTTGGTGTTAATCAATGATAAACGGTTATTGGCTTCTCTTGATAATACGGCAAGCATTTGGAAGTCGAGTTTTTCGAGCATTTCAAAATCACCCGACAAACGGATAAGGTTGTATAAGCTTTTAGCGTTATTTAAAGCTTTGGTGATTTTTAACATTTCACGGCGTGAGTGAATTTCAGTGATTTGTTGTGAAAAGACCTCGGCATTCGTGGTGTCGAATTGGAACAGGACTTCTTTGATTTCTTGTATTTCTTGGTTTATTTCATCATGCGATTTAAACAGATTGCTGTAGTGCTCCATTTCATCCCCAAGCTCTCCTTGCAACTCTTTGAAATAATCTTGATTGGTTTTTTCAAATTCTTTTTCTATGTCAGCAAAATCGACAACATAACCATAATTAAAGTCTTTATAGGTTCGGTTTACGCGAGTGAGCGTTTGTAATAAATTATGTGCTTTTATCACTCGGCCAATGTAGAGTTTTTTAAGCCGTGGCGCATCAAAGCCCGTAAGTAACATATTATAAACAAATAAGAAGTCTATTTTTCCATCTTTAAAATCATCCACTAATTGCTTACGTTCATCTTTAGTATGAACATCATGCAAAATAACCGCCGCAGTAGTGACTTCACTATCTTGTTTCTTTTGAGCATTATAGCTAGCGCGTGGTTCTGCCACCATTAATTCTGGTTCAATTGCTTTGTTAGCGTATTTCGCTTGAAAGATCTCATTCATCATTTTGGCTTGGTCAGCCGAATCACAAACCACCATACCGCCAATGCTATTATTATTTGAAGCTATCCTAGTATTTTCAAAATCTTTCACTATGTAGTCGAGCATGGGTTCTACAAATTTTGAATGAGCATAAACAACCTTTTTATCGGCATTACCTTTGAGGATTTCAATTTCTTCTAAGGCCTTTTGTAAGGTAAGCTTATAGCTTGTTTCTATCTCTTCACGGATTAAACGTAAGGTGTAACCGTCTTTAATGGAGGCGTTGTAATAGTATTTATGTATATAACCACCAAAAAGAGATTTAGAGTTGTACTCTTCACCTAATAACGGTGTTCCCGTTAAGCCAATTTTAATTGAGTTTCGATCAGATTGTTCTAAATTAGCTAAGAAGCTCCCTTTTGGGTTATAGCTTCGATGGACTTCATCTAAAAAGAATACTCGTTGAATATTCAAGTTGTAATCAGTATTTTTAACAACATCAGGATCGTCTTGAAACTTTTGAATATTAACAACGGTAATTTCTGCTTTACCTGAATTATTATGAATGGCGGCGGTTTGTTTAATGTCTCTGGCAAAGGCTTCTCGTGAGTCGATGTTATGTACCACTAAACCACGCGCTTTAAATTCTTTACCGGCTTGTATTAGCAAGTCTATTCTATCAACTATAAAATAGAACTTGGTAATCACATTTTTCTTTTGGTAGTAATCTGAAAGGTATTTAACGTTGTAGTATGCCAGCGCTGTTTTACCGCTACCTTGCGTGTGCCAAATTATGCCTTTCTTAATCCCTTCTTCTAATGCACTCTCAATCGCTTTAGTCGCAAACAGTTGTGGGTAGCGCATTATATGTTTTTGTAAACCAGTACTTTCTTTTACATACGCTATTGAGAACTCTAACAAGAAGGCTAAGCGTTCACGCTGAAACAACGAGGTGCAAATTCTATTGGTTGGTGTATCAGAATCTTTATTCTTAGCAAACTCAGGGGCTTGTTTAATACTGAGTAAATTGTTGTCTTTGAGTACGGCGGTTTCAAGCTCATCTTCTACCGTAGATAATACTTTATCTAAATTAAATAACTGCTCTTCACGGAAGTAGTTAAAACTTGGTTTTTGGTAAGATGCCGTTGCATAAAATGCGCCTTCGATTGGCAACGGTGAGCTGTCGTCATACTCCATATTATTTGAGAACACCATCAACTGTGTGAGGTTGACGAACTTTCTAAACTTCTTGTTTTCAAAGCGTGTTTGGATTCGTTTGTGTTCTGCCAATATACCATCTTGGTTATTGGGCTTTTTCACCTCAATAAATACTAGAGGCATGCCGTTAATCAGTAAAATAATGTCTGGTCGAAAATTATCATCATCTTTTTGATACGTTAATTCTGTAACAACATTAAAAGTGTTGTTGTTAAAGTCCTCAAAGTCGATTAAGCGAGTGCCTGACTTATCAGTGAGTTTTTCGTAAAAAGCTTTGCCCAAATCTTCATTTTCTAGGCAAAGAGATATGTCATCAAAGCATTGTTTGACTTCTATATCTGAAAGTTCGGGATTTATGCGTTTGATGCTTTTATTAAAAATATTAGTGAAGATATTCGTTGATTCATCCCACACCACCTTTGGATCTTTTAAGGATAGGTATTCATAACCTAAGCGTATTAGATGCAAGATTGCTGGGATTTTTACTCGTGTATCTTCGTTGTGTTTCATATTTTATTATTGTTTAGTTCTCTAAATTACCCCTTATACGGGGCTCAATCTTCCCCGAAATGTCGAGTGATATACTCGTCATAAATTCTCCGTGCTACTTCTATGTTCCGTGTATCACCCGTTGCGACTAAATCTGCATAAACAAGAATGGGATCGACAAGTTCTTTGTTTGTTTCAATATCTTCATCGACAAGATCTTCTGGCCAAAATGTTCGGTAAAGAGTAACGATTGCCGCTTTATCCCCCACTAAATCGATTGCTTTACGCAAACGGTGATCACCTAAAAATTTATTCAAGTTGTTATCATTCAGATAAACCGTTGCAACTTGTGGCTTTAAATAATTTGTGTATTTTGTTGCTGCAATCTCACCAGCCCAATAACCGGCATATTGCTGTAACTCGACGCCCTTCCACCAATTTGGATCATCAGCAATAAAATCGCCTAGCCATTGTTTGGGTCGCAATCTTTCTGGATAGGCTTCAACCCAACGCTCTAATAATTTTTTATAGTTTGTAATGCGTCGTTTTTGTTTGTTACCCTTAGCCCGGATTAAATCAACTTCTTTTAATCCATTAATAACCCATCCAACCGTCCCAACCGCCACACCCGCTTTTTCAGCAATCTCACGGTACGGTGCATTCACTAATTCAGGTTGACATAAAAAAGCAAAAATTACTTTTAATCCCGTTGGTTCAAAGGCTCGGTTTGTTCCTATCTTTGTGTGTAATCCTTTATTCGTTATGTTTTTTTGATTACCTTTTACATAAACATAAGCTGGAGGCGCATTAATGTAAGCATTGCCTACAGCGTCTATAAACTGAACCTCAGCTTGACGTAGTTTTTCTGCCATTTTTGGATCGACATAATCCGCAATGAGGATCCCTTGTTCCGGTAAATTTTTTATTTGGTTTATCAATGCACCCAAATTTGCCTGTTGCGCCCACTTTTTGACTTCAGCCGCAAACGGGTTCTTTACCCCTTCTATCTTAAGAAGTGCATCGACTTGGTAACCATCCAATTCTACATCCACTTTCTCAATGTCAATATGCAATCCAGCTTCACACCGCATGGCTTGCAATGCGTTTTCAAGAATAGCCTGTTCGGTATTGTGCCTCATGCCTCTCAATATAGCATGTACATTAATAATGTACAGATAATTATTATGTACGGAATAAGCCCCGAGTAATACTAATTAACAAATCTTGTATAAATAATAAGGTTATTAAATAGCTGCACCTATATATAAGCTATAACCAAAACCATCATACAACATTGCCTTGGAGGCTGCGAGTGTCGTAAAAAGCCATTATTTATTGTTATTTCAACAGGTTACAAGGCCTTCTTAATGTAGCAAAAATGCTACTTTGCTATCACAATTTGATGGATTTGGTCATAATATATCAAAACCTAGCCTCGGTGAGTATCCTGACAGGCAAAATAATCACCTAAATTCATTGTTATTTTACCTGCTAGGTTATCCTCATCAGCCGCCATAGGCTCCGATAATTGATTCTCGGGAATGCCCCACTGAGGCACTGGTTTTAAGTCTGGCAACCTTAAGCTCCGGCGTTTGAATACATGGCTTTCCAGAAACAATGGGTGCCTGTTGGCCGCTCTCTTTTTCTAGTTTACGGTGTACGTAACCATGGCGTAAACCATGAGAGACCCGACCGTTTTTAATGCTAACGCCGTGTTTACGCACTATATAATAAAAACGATTTTTAGCTTGTTTGAGTGTTTTATCCCGAGGGATCAAGGAATACGATTTACACGATGAGGGAAGTAACGATTTAGCAAAATTGAGAACATGCTTCTGGTGTTTTGTTTCAATGGGAATAGAACGCACTCTTCCATTTTTAGTGCCCCAGTTTACTTGTAACACCATTTTACAATCAGCAACCCAAGGACGCAAACATAACGCTTCAGACATACGCAATCCAAATTCATGCATCAACAGCAACTGCGTGCCCACGATGATATCCTTAGCAATCACTTTAACCATGATATTTAAAAAGTCATCGGTCTTTGACCAGTCTTTATCGCTCGTCGCCTTCATTGGACAATACAATTTATCGGCTGGAATATGACTCTTATCCAGTTGCGTCATCAACTCCGGTTTTTTTATCCATCGGCAATAGACATTAAGAACGGAGAAGTAATTTGCAAACGTCTTAGGCGCTAAATAGCTTTTAACCCAGCGTTGCGTGATGGCCTCAATGTGTTTCATCTTAAGGTTCTGAGGTTTTGAAATAACATATCCCATCTCTGCCAATTCAACAAAAATAGACTGCATAATATTCCAGCGGTTTTTTTGTGTAGTATCACTGATTGTTTTTCTACCATCAGCAGATAAATGATTGTGCGTTTTAAAAATTAATTTTAACAGATGTAAGCAACGGATCACTTTGCCATTGGCTTTATCGGTAATCTTAAATCTAGAAATCATAATAATATTCCTCAAAGTAATAGGTGTTTAAAAAAGGGTTGATTCAATCCGATAAAGTCGATAAGTGGAGGCGCTCTTGAGTGACAAACGGTCATACAGGTATCAACTTTTTATTAATAGCCTGTATCCCGTTAAAAACGGGGCAACGACGAAGATTTAGCGAAACAGTCAGATGGTATCGTCCACCCTGCCTACCGGGTGGCCATATCCTGTTCTCTTGTATTTATTCAGTAGCGGCCTCGCGAGGAAGACACCAAAAAATAAAAGCGCAATAAAGCACTGCCAAGCAAACGTATGTTTCGAGGGTTGCGATGGGCTTATTAACCCAAACACGACAGATTCTTTAGGGCTGCATCACACGGATTGATTGTGACGACTTACATTGATTAAAAAAACATCCTTAAAAAAGAAGATGCATTTTCATACTTGGGGAAGCAAAAGACGCAACGAGTCGCTACGTTTAGTGCTTTGAAATAATCGTGAAGACTTATTTCGTTAAGTAATCATCACGAAATATCACGATGATTGTTAGGGTCTGAATAAAGCAGGAAACGTGATCGATTACGTTTAGAGCTTGATATTGTGCAGTACAGGCGTACTGCGATTAAACGACATATTGTCGTTTTAAGTAATTCTGCGCTTCCAAGTCATCATCGAGATAACGGGGAAACGTAAACTAATCTTAAAATCATATTTTATAAATTGCAAGCATTATAAGAAATTCAACTTTTTATCCTTTGGGTAACAGGTTTGAAAACACCAAAAATATAAGTTCAAGATAATGTTTTTATTGATTTTTTATTTTCCGACTCTCCCCTCTAGTTTGAAAATTCAAACGGTTGAATCAAATAATGAATGACAGAGTACCTTTATTTTAAATAATCGCGAACCCATTCCTTATTGCAAAGAAGCAAAAATATCTCTGTATAAAATGGGATTCACATTTTCATGTCCACAATCAGGATAATGAATAACTGTCGGGACACTCGGGACACTTTAATACGCTTTTGAGTGGAAAATCAGGGCGCTGGTGTTATATCAGTATCATTTGAGCCCCCATCATCCTTCAAATACCTCATAGTCCCAAGTAAAAGAAAAATTGATCGTACCCTAGTGTGAACATTGTTTTTCGTTGATTTTTTTACCGTACACTTCAACTCAAGAAACAAACATAAATTATTTATCACTTTTAAAAAATCACTAAGGAGTTATAGAAATGAAAAAAGACGTTGTCGCAATAGATACGGGTTATGGATTTGTAAAAATAGTTGTCGATTATGACGTACATAAAGAGATCTTTACTGAAATCCTATTCCCTTCACAATCAGCCTACACATTTAGCGAGAAGACAGGGCAAACAGAAATAGACCAGACTGATGTTGTTACCGTAAAAATTGGCAATCAAATGTATATTGCTGGACCTGATATTGCCCTTCACCAACGTGCAAATCACATACAGGTTCTCACCCATGATTACGTCCATTCAAAGCAATATTTGACGTTAAATATGGCCGCCCTAGCATATTCCGGTGCAACTGAGATTCAATATTTAGTGGTTGGTTTACCGGTTGATTTGTTGGATGCAAAAAAAGAGTTTCTCATACATCTACTAAAAGGCAAACATCAAATAAATTCGGAATTATCAGTGACAGTCAAAAATGTTATTCCTCTCGCTCAACCATTGGGTGGACTTGTTTATGCTCGCCAAACAAATGCGATCAATTTTAGAAATGACCAAGAATATTTGATTATCGATCCTGGCTACTACACTTTGGATTGGTTCGTGCTTCAGGGTACCAAAAGAAACAAACAGTTAAGTGGTCACTACCCTGGTGGGATGAGCCTAGTGTTAGAAGGCATCGCAAAAGCCATTTCCCATGAGCACGCAATGGATTACCGTGATTTCGATGCGATCGATAAAGGCCTGCGGACAAAACAGTTTTACATCAATAATAAGCCTGCTAACTTATCAAAATATCTTAATCTGGCATTACCCTATCTAGAAGAGCCCATTCAAGCGATGTTGAATAAAATTGGATCCACGCAGAATTTTGATTCAATCATTATTGTCGGCGGTGGCGGAGAAATATTCACCAAAATTCTTAAAGCCTACTTCCCCTCAAAAAAAATGCCCCATATAAACCAGTCCATATTCGCTAATGCACGTGGCTTTTATCTTCTTGGACAACAATTTAATCAAACAAAAGGAGTTAAAGCATCATGAGCAATGAAATCACCTTTCGTGTAAAAATAAATCGCTTAACAAACACTCGGCTTTTTGATCAAGTCAGTGCGTACCCTAGCGGTACACGAGCTGAATTAACACGTCTAGCACTGTCAGGATACTTGGATAAACATACAGCAATACCATCGTTAGATGATGACAGTTCTTTTGATGAATTAACGTCAATGATGGAATGAAATTATATTTTATAATTTGAATTTATTTTTATATATTATTACTGTTAATATATAATTGATAGCATAATAAATATAACAAAGTTATATAGTCACTCAAATATAAAAGACCGAAATAGTTCTTGTAATTATTTGATTGTTCTGTTGTAATATTTATATCGCTTGCCACGCAAGCGCCCAAGTGAAGAAATTCACCAGTCCTGTAGGGTTATAAAAGCATCACTTAGTCCTCTGGCCTCCCCTAGTACGATAAGTCATAGACTTATCTGCTACTACAAAGATGTTATTTTGCATCGATCTAACTTATAAGATCTAGCACAAATTCTGCGCATCTCATCACGCCTGAGTTTTTTTAAATTCCTGCGCGTCAAAAATCTTCCGCTGTTTCCCGCGTCATCGGACTACATCCTAAAATACAAGGATGTGTAAATCTTCGCGTTCACTAAATTAGTTATATCGCTTGTTGTTCTATCGACTCGGGGTATAACAAATATATGGAGGTTTTTATGAACGTGACATTGCAAACATGGGCTAAACGAAATTACGAAATGCCGCCCAAACTTCCAACTTTACGTCGGTGGGCAAAGCAAGGTTTAATTTTACCATTACCGGTTAAAGTTGGTCGAACGTGGATGGTTGACAACAAGGCACAATACAGTGCGCAAATGAAATTAGCATATAACGATGCTATTTTAGAGGAGATTTTAAATGGATAAATTATCAGGTTTAAACGATACACGCGCCAGCAAAAACTTACATATAAAGGATGTGAATTTTTCAAATGGAGTTAATTGTGGAGTTACTTATTGTTGGATAAATCCAGATACAAATGAGGAAATCCCTATCTGCACTAGATCATTGGATGTCGCATCTTCAATTGCATTACAATTTGATGACGTTTTTTATTTTAAAAATATTATGAATTCAATATGAGTAGGCCAAGAACTCAAGGTCGTAAGAACTGGCCACCTAATCTAAACTTAAGGGTTTCTAAAGCTAGGGCAAGATACTACAGTTGGTGCGACCCAAGGACGGGAAGAGAAAAGTCTCTTAAGGCTAAAAACAATCTAAAGCTCGCTACAGAGAGAGCCATACAACTCAATGCAATTGTTGCTGCAGAAATGGATCGCATGATGATTGAAGTATTATCTCAAAATGTTAAAGGCGTACGCTTTGATATCTTTAGTGAAGCATATTATGATTCATGCGTGAATCGTGGGCATAAAGAAAATACTTTACGCTCACTTAAATCTAGAATTAAAAGATTAAATGCATCTTTAGGAAATCTAGTTCTAAATTCAATTACTGCAAAACATATTTCAGAAGTAATAGACGCTGTTTATGCGGAAGGGAAACACCGGTCAGCTGAAGTTTTACGCTCAACGGCGATAGAGATATTTAAGGAAGCAAAGGCAAAAGGTGTTTTTCCTGACACACGAGATAACCCCGCCCAAATTACGCGAATGCCAGGGAGAGTAAAGGTCAAGCGATCACGTCTTCAACTAAATGAATTAAATATTTTTTTGGATCACAGCAACAAATTTGACCCCTGGTTAAGAAACAGTTTGTTACTGGCACTTGTTACTGGACAAGCACGCGAGGACTTATCACTCGCACGCTTTAAACGTGATAATGACTGGTATCAAATGCGTGATGATTTTATGAAAGAAAAATCACGTGAAATGCCCTACTCTTTTATTGAAGATGGCTATTATCATGCAACACGGCAAAAAACAGGTGCCTTAATCAAAATACCTCTATCGTTAAAATTGGAGGCGATAGGTTTATCTATTGGCGATGTTGTTGAAATATGCCAAGACAATGTAAATTCAAAATATATACTTCACCATACAATGCGTAGAACAAAAAGTGAATTGGGTGATCCTATCCATAAAGATACGCTATCGCGTCGATTTGCAGCTTTGCGAAACAGTACATTATTAAAATGGGATTCGCCAAAACCACCTACGTTCCATGAAATAAGATCACTAGCCGAACGCTGCTACAGAGAACAAGGTGTCAACACACAAAATTTACTTGGACATAAAAACATGTCTACCACTGAAAAATATCATGATTTACGTGGTTCAGATTGGATCGAGGTTAAATAACGTGAAAATTCCGACAAAAACACACAGATGCCTAGTATATGATTGTTAATCGTTCTGTACATCTGCGGAAATAATATACAAATACTAATATCTAATTTGCACGAACCCAGAAAGTAGCCATTTAGGGAAGCATAAATTACCTGCTACTCAGTATAAGCAGTTATTAAGTAAAATCTAATATTGCTTTTATATTCCCCCAGAAACAGCTAAACATAGGAAATAATTTTCAAAACAAGCATGCACAATGGTAGTACACTCTTGCTATGTCGAGTAAGCTTCAATGGGAGTTTGAATACTTTATAACCTGACCTTGCGGCCTTTTGTATATTAATATAGATTAAATGGAATGGATATCAGATTAAAAATATTGGAATATATATCAGTCTACATAAAATAAATAAATGTCATATGCTGCTCGCGTTTTATTAAGTAATAAAGGCGCTCACCGTCTAATTAACTGTTATGTGTAAATAAAGGCACTCCCATTTTTCAAACTGTAAATATACAATCTGAGGAATACCTTATTGACCTAGTTAATGATGTACGTGCTAATCTAAGTAATAACATTCTTGAGGTTGTATACCCTGATGTCTTAAAAAAGCGAACTGGAAGAGAATTATGGGAAGAGTTGTATAAGGATATTGATGAATTAAACGAACAATTCCTTAAAGACATAGATGGTCGTGGTGGAGTTTACGCTATATTTTCGGCAAAACCAAAACAAGAATGGGAGCTAAAATATATCGGCCAAGTAAAGTCTAGTGGGGTACGACAAAGGATACGCTCACATCTTGTCTGGCGTAATAAAAACACAGAATCAGGTAATAGTACTGGGTCAAAATTTGATGAGGTAATGGCAGAAATTACTAATGGCCATGACATAGCATTTGCCTTCGTTGAAGTTAAACCTCAATCTCTTCGGCATTACGTAGAAGAAATATTAATTACCAAATGCCAACCATTATGGAACTACAATGGAACTACCCTCAATGGGCAACGTAGCAGTAGAAGTCGTAGATGTTTGTAACGCACATAACAAAGCGCACAAGTTCGCCACAAAAAACGTGGCAGGACTCGGCAAAAAAAACCGAGCCTCTTAGCTAGAACGATATAAAATAGGGTGAATTGTAGAGGGGTTTTTCTTCAGCCTCGTTAAATGCACCAACATAATCCTACTCTTTTAAAAGGTAAAGTTTATTTTACCGATATCATTTCGTAGATTTATCTATTTTTATAAATTATTACTTTAATAATACGGAGTTAATATGACATACACTGTTTTTATATATGATGATAGCACAGCTATAAGCCAAAAAAGTTTTACTAATATCCACGATGCTTTTAAATATATGGGAGAGCTAGATCTAAATAAAGATGTCAAAAGATGTATTTTAGATAATGGAGTAAAGATATTATTTGATCTTAAAAGAGACGATGATGGTTGGTTGAGTTCATAAGTTTAATCCAATCAAGAATATAACGATGCGTTCAACCTGACTCCGCAGGTTAACTTGGAATTATGTTTTATAAAAATATCGACTTAGGTAGATGTAGACAATCTATACTGTTTTTATCCTAATGAGGAGTTGAATATAGTGGACAGGGAGAAAATTCAAGAAGCGAAAATGGATTCTCTAAAATCTGCATGGGATGCAGCCAAGAAAAATACAGATTATTCCTTCCATTTACAGAAACTTCACAAGTATCAATTACTACAAATTGCTGAAGATTCTTATCTGGGCGTTCACAATGTTCGCATTGTCGCGAGTGGTGCCGGAGGAAAATCGTGTCCTGCCTGCAAAAAATCTGATAATAAAATTCTAAATATTGAGGCAGAGCTAAATAGACAATCTCTGCCAAACAGAGATTGTTCTTGTACTGCATACCACGAACATCAAAAAGGGTTTTGTTTATGTTATTACGAGATTTTATTCGATGACGAATTGTAGGCAAAGTAAGCACCTAACAATCCGATCAAGCATGATATTATAAATAATTGATAGTTAGAAACTTTTTTTAAATGCTAATTAATGTTGTTATTCCGACATTATTACGACACAGACTTATAAGCCTCTGTTTTAATAGCAATTATATATAAAAAACAAAGCTGCCCATACAGACAAATAAAATGGATGTTTTTTTCTTATCTTTCATGTAGTTACACTGTTTTTAATGCGGGGAATAAAATGGAAAATCTGTCAGACACTTCTGATAGATTTAAAAGGTAATTATACATTATTTAAATTGTAAAAGCGTTCCAAGTTTTTATCATAGAATAGATTTTACCCTGCTATATATCCATTCAAAACAATCCCAAAATATAAATTGATTCTTCTAGATTGCAATGCAGCAAGAACACGCCAAACACATTCTTTTAATTTCTCATCTGAGTGTGCGCACGTATTCCTTGATCCAGTTCATGAACCCATTGATTATATAACTTATGGATATTTTCCCCATCGTATTTCAAATTAATACTGTTTTTGTATTGGATCGTATAGCGAGTCGCATCAAAAAAAATATCAACTTCTGCCATGTAATATACAGGTTCAATGACTCGATTTATTAGAAGGTATTTAGTCAGTTTTTTAGTAGCAACAATATGGCCTTTACCTTTCTCATAAGCTTCCCATTTTAACGGTGCAAGTCCTTCCAAAATCCCTGTTCTTGCTTTTTCAAAAGACCCCAATGTAATGGG
>UOFL01000249.1_pt1 | contig 53333 bp, 46 predicted proteins | sample 1990081 | NCBI WGS metagenome assembly UOFL01 (sample SAMEA4728526, study PRJEB27164) | hydrothermal vent metagenome | biome: marine basaltic hydrothermal vent biome; feature: marine hydrothermal vent; material: mineral | place: Pacific Ocean | collected 2011-06-14/2011-07-23 | depth 1741 m | reverse complement strand
GGGTAAGGTTAGATTTCAGATATACGATGGGCGTATGAATGCAGATCAGCTGATCGACTTTCTGAAACGACTAATCAAAGAGGCAAAACGAAAAGTGATTTTAATATTGGATAATCTACGGGTACATTATGCAAAATTAGTGAAAGAGTGGTTAACCAAAAATACAGACAAGATCGAAATATTTTATTTACCTGCCTATTCGCGGAATGGAAAGATTTTTTAGAAGTTTAAAAACAGAATGGGTGCCACGAATGGGCTATCGATTTTCTATTGAAGCAAAGAACGCAATCATTAATTATATTTTAGGCTATTACAGCCAGGTCAGGCCACATACGTACAATGATGGTTTAGCACTAAACGTGAAAGAAAATAATTACTGGATTGAATACAATTCGATCGCCAAAAAAACTTGACCACTACAAAAAGTATTTACGAGGAATTGGGGTAGTTATGTATATAATGGGAATATCTGCTCTCTACCATGATAGTGCTGCATGCCTTATACATGATGGACAAATTGTGGCAGCTGTACAGGAAGAGAGATTTAGTAGGAAAAAACATGATGCTGGTTTTCCAACAAAATCTATCGACTATTGCTTGGCTCATGCCGGAATCACAAAATCAGATATAAGCTATGTTGCGTTCTATGATAAGCCCTTAATGAAGCTAGAGCGAGTTCTTAAGACTTACATGGGGTATGTGCCTAGAGGTTATAAGTCTTTTCAAGATGCGATCAGTTTATGGGGAGGAAGCAAGCTTTTTATAAAACAGACTATCCAATCTAAGTTTGGCAGTAGTATCAATGTACTTTTTCCAGAACATCATGAGTCTCATGCAATGTCTGCTTTTTATCCTTCACCCTTTGATGAAGCAGCTGTTCTAACTATAGATGGTGTAGGTGAATGGGCTACGACAAGTCTTGCAATAGGTCAGGGTAAAGATCTGGATATATTATCTCAGATATACTTTCCTCACTCACTTGGATTGTTATATTCAGCATTTACTAGTTATCTTGGTTTTAAGGTTAATTCGGGGGAATATAAAGTAATGGGGCTTGCTCCCTATGGCGAGCCAAGATTTAAACGTCTTATTTATGACCATTTAATTGATGTAAAACGGGATGGGTCTTTTCAATTAAATATGGACTATTTTAGTTTTCCTGTATTTAAAAAAATGACTAACAACAAATTTGATAAGGTCTTTGGTGGCGCACCACGGAAACCTGAAATGCAATTAGTTCAGCGTGATATGGATTTAGCAAGATCCATACAGGAAGTTACTGAAGAGGTTGTGATTAAACTGGCACGTCACGCTCGTTCAGAAACAGGCTTGAGGAATCTCTGTTTGGCTGGTGGTGTTGCCTTAAATTGCGTCGCGAATGGCCGAATTTTATACGAGAATATTTTCGACAATCTATGGATACAACCAGCTTCTGGTGACGCTGGTGGTGCGCTAGGTGCAGCATTGGGAGTGTGGCACCAATATTTAAAAAATGATCGAGTAGTGAATGACCAATGTGACAAGATGAATGGGGGGTTTCTTGGACCAGAATATTCTGATACTGAAATTAGAAAGTACTTAGATAACGAAGGTGTTCCCTATACTTTACTTGCAGAAGATATACTGATAGAAGAAGTAACTAATCTCATTTCTAAGGGGCATGTGATTGGATGGTTCCAGGGGCGAATGGAATTTGGTCCTCGATCACTAGGTAACCGATCAATTATCGGTGACCCTCGGTCTTCATCGATGCAGGAAACAATGAATAAAAAAATTAAATTCAGAGAAAGTTTTCGACCATTTGCTCCTTCAGTATTAATAGAAAAAGCTACAGATTGGTTTGAATTGAATGATCCCAGCCCTTATATGTTGTTGGTTGCACAGGTTCGTCAGGAAAAGAGGCAAAAAGTAAAAGATAAAGAAAATTCTCAATTTGGTATTGACAGACTCAATGTATTACGATCAGATATTCCAGCAGTGACGCACGTTGACTACTCTGCAAGAATTCAGACGATTGATAGAAAAACTAATGCTAAATTCCATCGTCTGGTTAGTGAATTTGATCGTAAATATGGTTGTCCGGTAGTTGTGAATACATCGTTTAATGTGCGTGGTGAACCACCTGTGTGCACACCTGAAGATGCATACCGTTGTTTTATGCGTACTAACATGGATTATCTGGTTTTAGGAAATATTTTACTTGAGAAAACATTACAACCAAAAGTTGAAAAAGATGTTAATTGGCTAAAGGAGTTTGAACTTGACTAAAGTATTTGGTTTTCTATTTTATGTTCTAATTATTTTTCCAATTGGAGTAATTTACAAGATACTCTTTATTAGATTTATTGATTTGCGATGGAAGACGAATGATGTAACATATTGGAAAAAATGTCGTAAAGAAGTAGATAAAATCGACCGTTATAATCGTGAATGGTAGGCTTAATTAGTGTCATTATCTGATCGTTATAAAATAGCCTCTCAAATGTCTGACTATGATAAGTTGAATGATGAGTGGATCCCATATATTATGAAGTTTCATTGTCCAAATAGTTATTTGGGTAGTGTTAGTACTAATAATTTGGGGTTCAGGAATAGCGTTGATTGTGACGGCCGCGTATTAAGTGATAAATGTTTGTATGATGATAGTTGCCAAACTAAAGGTAAATTAGGTGTAGTAGTAGGCTCTAGTGTTGTATTTGGTGTTGGTTCAACTAGTGATGAATTTACAATTCCTAGTCAACTAAATAGAATCACAAGTACGAATTGGCATAATTTTGGTGGGCGGGCTTTTAATTCTACTCAAGAAATACTTCTGTTTCTATTAAATTTGCCTCATAAACTAGATAAAATAGTAATTGTTTCCGGAGTTAATAATTTGACATTGAGCTATATGAATGACTCCGTATCAACCATTTATAGCCCTTTTTATTCTCAAAGTGTTTTTTCTGACTTTGGCGGCACTCCCCTTGGTGTTCGTTTATCATTCAAGCATTTTATAAATGAAATGCGGTACCGCATATTTGGTAGTCGAATTTCAAGAAACTCCAATCAATATTCGATTGTTGAGCGTTATAAAGCTGTTATAAGCTGTTTTAAAAGGGATCTTCGTGTGATTAAAGTAATCGCAAAAGGGCTTGGTGTATCTGTTTATTTTGCGTTACAACCGCTTGTAACTTGGATAAAAAAAGACTTGTCAACAGAAGAACAAAAGTTATTTGATGTTCTTGATTCAGCTTCTGGGATGTGGGAAACATTATCTGGGTATATAAACTCGATGAAGTTAGAGTATTTTCGAGATATTCAAAAATTATGTTCGGGAGTAGATATTCAATTTATTAATTTAAATGAATACAGTGAATTTACTTCAAATGAGTGGTTATTTGTAGATAGGGTGCATTTAACAGATGCTGGAAATAAGATAGTCGCAAATATATTGAGAAGAGAATTTAACCTATGAAATATTTAATTAGGTTCTTTTATTTTTTTACGAAAATAATTAGAACAAAAAAAAGCAAAAAGGAATCGAACAATAAAGAGAAGGAAAGTAATGTTTCAAACGATAATTATCCTTTGTTCTAGCGCTGTACATTATTTGTTCATAAAGTTTAAGTATAGAAACTACAAAATATTTGTGTCTGGAGTTGGATTGACTTACTGGTGGTTTCAGTTCCTAGAATGAATCAAATGAGTAGGAGTGCTAGTCATTTTGTCGCTCTATGGTATAACGATATCGCAGATCGATTGTCAGAAAGAAAGTGTTGTAGTACCGTTTTTAATAGCAGGTTTATAAGCCGTATTCTTGATGAATATAAATAAAGCATTCCGCATATTAGTTACAGGCGGGTTTGGTTATGTCGGAGGACGATTAGCTAAAACCTTGGCTAATAAGGGGCATCAAGTTATTCTTGGTTCGAGAAAAAAATGTACTGTACCAGAATGGTTGCCTGGATCGGAAGTTGTTCGGATGGAGTGGGAAGAAGAAGATTCACTTGCAAGTATATTTCAAGATGTAAATATAGTCATTCACACGGCAGGGATGAATGCTGGTGATTGCGTTAAGGATCCAGTGTCGGCACTTCAATGTAATGGTCTGACAACTGCAAGAATAACGGATATAAGTAGGAGAGCGGGCGTTTCGAAATTTCTGTATCTTTCAACTGCACATGTTTATCGCGCACCATTAATTGGTGATATTGATGAGGATACATGTCCACGAAATTTGCATCCATATGCTACGAGTCATCTTGCAGGCGAAAATTTTGTTTTACATAGTTCAAGAAATAATGATGAATTTATAGGTGTGGTATTGCGATTGTCTAATGTTGTTGGAGCACCAGTCCATAAGGATGTAAATTGTTGGATGTTAGTAGTTAATGATTTGTGCCGTCAGGCCATAGCGAACAAGAAAATAAATGTAAGATCAAATGGTAGTAGTGTAAGAGATTTTGTTTCAATGAGAGTAGTGAGTGAGTGTATAGAGGAGATAATAAATACTTCAAAATCAAAGTGTGAATCTCTCGTATTTAATATAGGGTCTGGTCGTTCTGTTACTATAAAAGACCTGTCTATCCTAATAAAAAAACGCTGTGAAGTCTTATTCGGGTTTAGTCCAGAAATTAATATGGAATGTGCTATACATAAACCCATAGATGAGTTTCTTGCTTACAAATCGAAAGAAGTAGACTTTAATGTTTATAACCAGGTTAGTTTGGAAAGTGATATAGATGAAACGTTGTTGTACTGTGCTCAAGAGTGGATTAGTTGACTGAGGTAAATAATGCTAATAAAAAACAGCCTTTGGTTAGCGTTATCATGAATTGCTACAATGGTGAAGCTTATCTTCGAGAAGCGATAGAATCGGTTTACGAGCAAACTTATTCCAACTGGGAGATAGTGTTTTGGGATAATGCGTCTACTGATAATACGATGGCTATTGCAAATTCTTATGATGAAAAGTTGAGATATTTTCGCGCGGATCACATGACTTTGCTGGGTGAGGCAAGAGTGTTAGCGACAGGTCGTGCAAACGGAGATTATTTAGCATTTCTGGATGTAGATGATTTTTGGCTCAAAAATAAATTAGAACAACAGATTAATAAATTCAAATCTAGCCAAAGAACTTTAGGTTTGGTTTATGGTAGAACCGAAATTATATTTGAGTCTAATCATTCTAAAAATTTTGTAGATAGGAAAGGTCATTTACTCCCGGAGGGAGAGGTGTTTTCTGAATTAGCTAAAGTTAATTTTATCGTGTTTTCCTCTGCAATGGTTGATAAAAATATTTTTTTGTCGTGCGGAGGATTTCCAAAGCATTTTAAAAATTCTACGGACTATTGGATTTTTCTAAAAATTTCAAGAAGATATTTGGTCGGTGCTGTCGATGATGTGTGTTGCAAGTATCGTATGCACTCATCTAATCTATCCTCTAGCCAATATGTCGTTTGTGCCGAAGAAGCAATAGAAGCGGTGTCTATGTTTCTACCAGATCGCAAAGCTGCACGTGGACTGAAATACCAATATGTAACTCTTGTAGTCATGTACTTGAAAGAACATGATTATTTGGCAGCGCTCAAAGTTCTATTGAAAAATGGTGGAATAATATTGCTCTTAAAGAGGATGATTACTGGTCTGGGACGTAGACTATTTAAATAATTTGGATTTCGTCAAATGTAATATTAAACATATTTAAATTTATTCCCGTAATCTAAATATTCTAAAATATGATTTCAATTTTAACCGTACTTATTATAGTAGCACTTTCTTATCGCTTTCCAATAAGAATAGGCTGGTCAATATTGATAATGGCGCCTGTCTTATATAGTATGGGTAATCTTATTTTGATAGGTGACGCTTTTTTTCCTCTGCGGTTTCAGCAAATTATATCTGCCGTTAGTTTTGGACTGGTATTATCGGCAAAGTACAGATTTCTGTTTTTCCGAGGTGTTCGAAAATCGCAACCCGTATTAATTTTTCTACTCTTTTTGGTGATGAGTATTTTATATGGATTAACTGAGCTGCGAATTGGTTTCTTTAAATTAGCATTACTTCATGATTTCCCTTCATATATTGCCGGCCTGATAGTCGTTTTTTGTCTAATTAAGACAGAGAAAGAATTGCAATATTTCCAAGTTATCTTAATTATTTCAGCATTTGTGATAGCAGTTTTAGCTCTTGTTGAATTATTTTATTCCTTTAATATAGCGCATTATTTATGTCAATCTAATGCCAGCTTTTGTGATATTAAATCTCAACATTTCTACAGTACTGGCGTTGGGTCTGGTGGTGAAACTGTATCAATTGGTATTGAGCGAGGAGAAAGATATGCTGGTCATGCTGGTCAACCCAATTTAACTGCGATTTTACTAGCGATGTTTATGGTGTTTATATTTGTGCCATTACGGTCATATACCAGAACAGGATATACTTATTTGTTGTATATTCCACTGTTAGTTTTCTGCTTAATGTTGTTATACCTGTCTCAGGTCCGGGCAGCAATTTTTGCCTTCCTAATAATATTCTGCATAATATCATTGAATAATCGCAAAGTGTTGATTGTTGGGGTTACTATATTAATAGCCTCATTATTGGCCTTTCTATTTATTCAAGAGTTTCGTGAATGGACTTTGTATTTTATACAAAACCGTTTAAGTGGTGGCGTGTTTGATGAGCAGAGAATTCGTGGATTAGTGAAACTGTCCCAGCTATATGTTGATAGTTTTCCATTTGGGGTGGGAGGTAATATTGGATATGTACTTGACGAGCTTTTAGTGTCTGATGACGCATCTGCTTTTCTATTATATTTTGCGGTTAGCTTACCGTTGGGATTAATCTATTTGGCTTTGAATTTTATGCTAGTTTATGATCTAATTGTGCGAAAACGATTTGTGCGTTCAAAAAACCACAGATGGATGATCTATCTTTCAGCATTATCAATATTACTTGGTATCATAACTCAGATTTTTAATGAGAATGGGATATTGTTTTATTTGATTTTAATTTATGGTGCGGCACGCGCCTCTACATTAAATATACAACAACAGAAACTTTGAATACTACTAAATTAACCACTAGATTTGTAAGTCGCCCTAAAGAAAGTGAGCTTTGCTATCGAGCTAAAAACTTCCGCACGGTCATATTTACAAGTAATATAATACCGCACCAACACTTAATTTGAGTGAGAATTACTCCTAACGTATTCTTTGATTAATGACTGGCATCTTGGTTTAATATAGAGTACAAAAAATAGTCGAATGCTATTCTTCGGCAGCTTAACTTAATGAGTATAAAGTATACAAAGCATTGATAATAAGAAAATAAACTTTGTTGATTACATTGAAGGGTATTGCTATCAAGCATGATTGAGTCCGCCCGAATAACATTTTACGGGAGTATTAAGAAACTATTGGAGTGTTAAAAGTCTATTTAAGTATAAGTCCAGTTTCGTTTTACGACGTGCAGGTCATATACTATCGATAACAGGATTGGATAAGGGTTGTGTTTATGAGAATTTTAGTGACTGGAGGGGCTGGTTTTATCGGGTCAAATTTATGCGAATATTTAAGAGCTAAGGGAATTGAAGTAGTAGTGGTAGATGATCTTAGTTCCGGAAAAAAATCAAATTTGTCGACGATTATTGATGATATTACTTTCTTTCATGAGAAAATCGAGAGTTTCGATTTTTCTAAGTGTGATGGAGTGGATGCTATCGTGCATCTTGCTGCACAACCATCAGTTCCTTTTTCAATTACGAATTTTAAAGAAAGTTCAACCACAAATATGCTAGGAACGATACAGGTAGTCGATTACTGTAGTGTTTATAAAATCCCTCTAATTTACGCTTCTTCTTCTGCAATTTATGGCGGTTTAGAACTTGGTAATGATACCTCGTCCAGGATTGATCTTCTAAGTCCCTATGCTACTGACAAATATGCAATGGAGCTCTACTCTAAAACTGCACATACGCTTTACAAGCTTTCGAGTGTGGGTCTTAGGTTTTTTAATGTATATGGACCGCGACAGGACGCATCTAGTCCCTATTCAGGAGTAATTTCAATCTTTACAGATCGTATACTTAATCGAAAGCCGATAACAATTTATGGTGGACATCAAACCCGTGACTTTATCTTTATAGATGACATTGTTGAATCAATACACCAGTCCTTAATGCTTTCATTTGAAACGTCAATTTGTGAGCAAGTTAATGTTCTGACAGGTGTTTCTGTATCAATCGATAGTCTTGCAGATCGATTAATGAATTTAGTGAACATTAAAGTAGAGAAGGAATACGAAAAATTACCTTCTGGGGATCCTGAACAGTCGAACGGTACTGTTAGCAAGATGGTAGATGTCTTAGGTGTAGATACATCAAGTTTAGTCAAACTTGATGTAGGTTTAGAGAAAACTGTTGAGTTTATTAGGCTTGAATAATTATAGCGAAACTTTTGATTGGATCGTTGTAGGTGGCGGGATTTCTGGAGTCTCTATTGCGGAAATTCTTTGTCGTGAGGGGAAATCAGTCTTACTGGTTGAAAAAAATAGTCAGCTAGTATCAGAAACCAGTAAAGTATTTCATGAATGGATGCATTCAGGCGCTTTGTATTCGCTTGTTCCTGATAATTTATTAACATTGCGCTATTTGTTAGGCGCAACGGATGATTTGTTTGAGTTTTATAATTCATTTTCAAGAATGAACCTTACTCCGACGGAGTCTGGTGTTAAAGTTGCAAACTATGGTTGGTTTAACAGGGATCAAATAGAGTATAGGTATAGAATTAACAAGTTAAACCCGATCTGGATGTCATTGGTTTCCCGTTCTATTAATATAATAGACTTATTATCAAATCATGATTGGTTAAGAAGAAGAGCAGGGTCCGAATATGGTCGATCGAACATTAGAATGTCGCATTGGTATAATTTTATTACGCGACAAATAAAAAGTCAGTCTAAGTTTTATTTAAAGCAGAGTCCTGATTTGACTATGAATTCCCGTGTGCTTATTTCTGACCTTTTGTCTGCTGCTTTGCATAAGGGGCTGACAGTTGTTACTGGAACCGAAATTACTACAATTAATGATAATGGCGAATTTATTGAAGTAGAGGGACAAGATGTGGTTTATCGTGCAAATAAGGTTGTTATTTGTAGTCCTGATCTTATTTCGGAACAGCTGAAGGTACCAATTAAAACTAGTTACGCTCCAATTGCTGTTGTGGAAAATGTTCCTGAAGAGGAGGTTAGTTTTGTTGAGCTGGACTATAACACCAAGAACTGCATAAATTTACTGATAAAAGATGGGAATGTAGGGCAGGCTGGTGGTATAACAGTTAATCATCTAAACGACGTAGAGAGTTATCTAGAGTATATCATTCGAGAACATAAGAAGAGAAATCCAAAAATTGAGGTTATTGATAGTTATATTGGATTAAAAAAGGAATTAGTGCAGAAAGGCGAAAATAGAAATTATCTTTATCATATTAATCAGAATAGCTCAAATATATGGTCAGTGGTACTCGGGAAATTTACACTGGCATTTAGTATGGCGCCTGAGTTTTACCGAAGGGTGTATCATGCTAACCCCTCTACGGTTGTGGGTGATTTTATAGAGTCAGAGCATAATGATTTATTATCAAAAACGTCCTGGCAAGAAATTATGTTAAAAAATAGGTGAATCAATGGGAATGATAAAGTTACCAGAAGACTCAATAAATTTCTTTTCAGAAAATTATATGGAGATATTCGAGTCCGGTGAATTAGCTGAAGGTAAATGGAATAAAAGTGTAGCGGAATGGACTTGTAAGTATACGGCAGCTGCATACGCACTAGCAGTCAACTCTAATGGAGCAGGTCTATATACTCTCCTAAATACTATCAAACAATATCGGAACAAAAAGCGCATATTTATTCAAAGTAACACTATGTACGGGGTGCGTACTATTGCAATATCTTCAGGTCTTGAGCTGTGTGGATATGTTGACTGCAAGCTTGATTATTTAATGCCCAGCTACGAGCAAGTTGCAGAATTTATAAGCTATCTTAATAAACCTAGTGAGTGTGTATTTCTATTAACGCATATTGGTGGCTGGGTGAATCCTGATATAGAAAAAATTGCAGATCTTTGTCAAGAGGAAGGAATTATACTTGTCGAGGATTGTGCACATAGCCTTGGCTCTACCCTAAATGGAAAACACTCCGGTCTGTTTGGCGATGCTGGAGTCTATTCACTGTACGCCACCAAAGCAGTACCCGTTGGTGAGGGAGGGATTATTGTTACAAAGGATAAAGAACTATACCAAATGGCCGAAAAGTTTATTATTTATGATCGATTCGATCAACGATTAGATGTTGGAATCAATTTAAGGATGTCAGAACTGAATGCGCTTTTGACTTTTTCGGTCATTAAAAACGTAGAGGCTATTATTGCTAATAAGTATCAAATTTCGAAAAAGTATGAGGCAGCCTGCGAGCGATATGGTTGGGACTATATAGTTCCAACGATCAATGGTCAAAGGTCGAATCTTTACAAATTTATTTTACTTTCTAGAGGAAATGACCCTGAGAAAGAGTTTAGAGCTATAAAAAGACGTACATCGCCAGTGTATGATTATTCGTTAGGGAGAGACACAACTGAAATAGTGAAAAGACACATTTGTCTTCCAATTTGGTACTTGTTAGAAGACAATATTGTTAATGAAGTTATAGCTCAGTTAAAGCGCTAGAATTCAATTTGGGCGGTAATGTGTGAATATATTGTTCATTGGAAGTTATGGTGATTGGCATATTGATTTATGGGTTAAATACTTTGTTCAAAATAATTCTGTTTACTTATTTTCGGATAAAGAAGACTACCTTAAAAATCAACCTTTCGATAATGTAACAGTTATCGAGTCTTCGGGATACTTAGGTGGTTTGCTAAACTTGTTGCGAAGTGGTTCTCATCGACTTTTTCAAATTAATAAAATAATTTCAGCAAAATATTTTGCTAAATGTGTAGATGATGCTATTCGAAAATATAATATTGAGATTGTTCATGCACATTCTCTCTATTATGGCTACTTATCGTCGTTTACCAAAAGCGAGATTCCAATTGTTTTTACGCCGATGGGTTCTGATGTAATACTTCATGCACAAAAGAGTCGTATATATAAGTATATGGCAAAAAGGGCATTTAAAAGGGCGAATATTATTACAGGAGACTCTATTCTTTTACAAAAACGTGGTCTATTAGTTGGTGCTAAAATTGACTGCAATTATATTATTCAAAATGGTGTAGAAAGTTCTACCTTTCTCCCTAAAACGAACAGCCTTAGAGCTCAATATAGTATTAAGGACAACGAAATATTGATTTTTAGTCCAAGGGGTATTACGCCGATATACAATATCGATGTCATCGTAGAATCTATATCAAAATTAGTTAAAAAAGGGTACAAAATAAAATGTATGTTTTCTTTTGCTTTTGGCGATGAATACTCACAAAAATTGAAGCTGTTGATAGGTCAGCTTGGTATAAAAGAAAATGTTATTTGGTTAGGCTTGCTTACATATCAAGAGATGGCTGCACATTATAACGCGTCTGATATAGTTGTCTCTGTTCCTAGTTCTGATAGCTCTCCAAAAAGTGTATATGAAGCGATGTTTTGCGGAAAACCTATAGTAATAACTGATCTAGAATGGAGTTACGAGTTACTGGGTACCAACAATTGTGTGTCACGGGTTGCAGTACGTAATTCTACAGCATTGGCTAATGCTATATCTAGAATTATTGACGATGACAAATATGCAAAGTTACTGTCTTCAAATGCTCTTCTTGCTGCACATAAATATTTCGATTACTCAGATAATATGAAGCGAATGGAGAAAATTATGGTTGATGCAATATCTGGGAGTGCCCCGTGAAATCTAGAAAAAAATATATGAAGGAGAAATATTCAAATTACTGGATTGGAGCTCGGGACTCCGTCTATGGATTTATGCCGTATGATCATTCTTTAATTGCACTCATAGAGAGGACCGCGATAAAACATCAATGTCATCAATTATTGGAAGTGGCAATTGGAACGGGAAAACCTATTGCAGATGAACTTTCAAAAAAAGAGTTTATGATTACTGGCGTAGATATAGCTGAAATACTTGTTGATGAGTGTAGGAGACTTAATCCGTTAGTTGTGTGTGATGTAGGGGATGCTGAGAACCTTACTTATCCTGATAATCACTTTGATTTCGCGTATTGTCTGCATTCATCGTGGCTTATTCCTGACTTCCATAAAGCTATTGCCGAAATGGTACGAACAGTAAAGTCGAAAGGAGGGATAATCTTTGATATCCAAAATAGGAATAATGTACAAATCGCAAGTATTTACCAGCAACATATTTATGAGAACAGTAATTTCTTCGGCATGATTTATAAAACTGTTAAAAATATTGCGAAGTTTATTTTACAACGTGGCACCCAGGACTGGCCTTTTATTATATCACAGACACCCTCCGATCCTATTGCGGTATTTAAGCAGCTAGGTGAATTGGGAGTGATGGATATTGAAATTTATTCATGGAAAGATTCATTGTTGGACCTAGGATCAGAAATTAGTAAATTTATAGATCACGATCGGATAGTATTCGTGGGGCGTATTTAGTTTTGTTTATTTTAATGAGTTAATAATGCATAAGATATGTCGTAAATGTGTCATGGACACTACGGACACCATGATACAGTTTGATGAGCAAGGCGTCTGTGATCACTGCAATACTTTTTTTAAGCATACGCGTCCCAATTGGCATGCCGATGAGAAAGGCCAGCAAGAACTACAGGTGCTTGTCGAAAAAATTAAAATGGCGGGCAAGGGCAAAGATTTCGATTGTATTATTGGTATGAGTGGTGGCATTGATAGTTCGTATTTAACTTATATTGCCAAGCAACAATTGGGTTTACGGCCTTTGGTATTTCATGTGGATGCTGGTTGGAACTCTCAAGAGGCTGTCAACAATATTGAAAAACTGGTCGATAAGCTTAATCTTGATCTTTATACCGAAGTAATCGATTGGGAAGAGATGAAAGACCTGCAACTGGCGTTTTTTAAATCGGGAGTTTCTCATATTGATTCCCCTCAGGATCATGCTTTTTTTGCAATGATGTATAAGTTCGCTGCACAATATGGAGTCAAGTATATATTAACCGGTGGAAATCTTTCAACGGAATGTGTTCGTAATCCAATTGAATGGATGTACTATCAATCGGACTCGACGCAATTGCGTGATATACACAGTCAGTTTGGAAGTCGCCCATTGGTAAATTTCCCTGTCACTAATATACTTAAACATAAAATTTATTTACCGTATGTCAAAGGTATCAAGATTGTTCGTCCCCTTGACAAGGGGCCTTATATCAAACAAGAGGCAATCGATCTTTTAATCCAAAAATTTAGTTGGCAGCCTTATCCGCAAAAACACTTCGAATCACGTTTTACAAAGTTTTATGAAGGTTATTGGTTGCCTGAAAGGTTCGGTTACGATACTCGTAAAGTTCAATTTTCTAGTTTAATTCTTACAGATCAAATGACTCGCGAGGAAGCACTGGATAAACTAGCCAGCCCCGCTTATGACGAAAATACTATTCAACATGACTTTGAGTACATTGCAACCAAGCTTGGTATTACTGTGAACGAGTTGCAAAGTTATATGGATTTACCCAAAAAAACCTGTAATGATTACAAGTCACAAAAAAGAATTTATAATATTGGAGCAAAGGTGTTAAAAGTACTTGGACTTGAGGTTGGTGGTAAACGTTGATCACCATCGTTGATTATGGTCTAGGGAATGTTTTAGCATTTGCCAATATATACAAGAAGCTTAATATCCCGGTACAAGTTGCCTCCAATAGCACTCAACTAGCAAACGCAGAAAGAATTATTCTTCCAGGAGTTGGATCATTTGATTGGGCGATGAGTCAACTGCATGAGTCGGGTATGCGTGAGACTCTGGATGATCTTGTGCAAGTTAAGAAGATTCCTGTAATAGGGATTTGTGTTGGGATGCAAATGATGGCAAAAAAAAGTGAAGAGGGTAAACTCGATGGGCTCAACTGGATCGACGCGACAGTTAAGCGGTTTGATGAGGCCGGTTTTACACAAAAAACACATCTTCCACATATGGGGTGGAATGACGTAGTACCGCGTGTCACTCACCCTCTAACCTCTGGCCTTGAGGCAGATGCGCGTTTTTATTTTTTACATTCATATTATTTTTCTGAAAGTGATTCGAAACAGGTGTTGACCGAAACAGACTATAATGGTGTGTACACTTCGGCCATTTATTATAATAATATATTTGGTGTCCAGTTTCACCCAGAGAAGAGTCATCATTGGGGGGTGCGTCTTCTGAAAAATTTCGCAGAAATGCCGTTATTTTAAGACCACGTGTTATTCCTTGTTTGCTGGTTAAAAATCGCGGTTTGGTTAAGACGGTTAAGTTCACAGAGCCAAAATATGTGGGTGATCCGATTAACGCAGTTAAAATATTTAATGAAAAGGGTTCTGACGAACTTATGGTATTGGATATTGATGCCACCGTAGAGGCGCGTGAACCTGATTATAAGATGATTAAAAATCTTGCAGCTGAGTGCCGGATGCCTCTATGTTATGGCGGAGGCGTTACTTCCCTTGAGCAGTTTAAAAAAATTATTAGTTTGGGCGTTGAAAAAGTCGCTATTAGCGCCGCAGCAATAAAAACTCCGGAATTGATTGCCCGAGCTGCTGAAGTAGTTGGCAATCAGAGTGTCGTCGTTGTTCTGGATGTAAAGAAGCGTCGATTTGGTGGTAAATATGACGTCTATACGCACAATGGTTTAAGGGCATGTAAAAAAGAAGTGACTGATCTTGCCATAAAATTTGAAGCTCTTGGGGCGGGAGAATTAGTGATTAATTCTATTGATCGTGATGGAACCATGCAAGGTTATGATATTAAATTAATTGAGCAGATCCGTAATGTCGTATCAATACCAGTGACTGCGCTAGGCGGAGCAGGATCCTTAGAGCATATCAATGAACTTGTGACACGCTTTGGCGTGATCGGGGCTGCTGCAGGTAGTTTATTTGTATTTAAGGGTAAGTATCGTGCAGTCTTAATAAATTATCCAGATCAACAAGAAAAAGACAACATAGTTGCATATTAAAGGGTTCAATCGTTGAAACAAATATTACAAAACCTATCAAACGGCGAAACTACTTTGGTCGATATACCTTGTCCAAAATGTACCTCAGGTTCTCTATTAATCGCTTCACATAATACAGTAGTTTCTGCAGGTACGGAACGCATGTTAGTTGATTTTGGTAAGGCGAGTATGCTTGCGAAAGCACGTCAGCAACCTGACAAGGTTAAAATGGTGCTAAACAAAATCAAGACAGATGGATTACTGCCAACAATCGATGCGGTACGGTCGAAACTAGATCAGCCATTACCATTGGGTTATTGTAATGCAGGTACAGTATTGGAGAGTGGTGCTGAAGGTTATTCTGTTGGAGACAGGGTGGTGTCTAATGGTAATCACGCAGAAGTCGTACGTGTCTCAAAAAATTTATGTGCAAAAATACCAGACAAGGTTGATGATGAGTCAGCAGCTTTTACAGTATTAGGAGCAATCGGATTACAAGGTATTCGACTCGTTGATCCAACGTTGGGTGAAACTGTCGTTGTTTCAGGTTTGGGACTTATTGGTTTGATGACTGTGCAGATGTTACGCGCGAATGGTTGTCGTGTATTGGGGATTGATTATAACTCAGTACGTTGTGATATGGCAAAGTCGTTTGGTGCAGATATTGTTGATCTGTCGCAAGGTGAAGATCCACTTGTAATGGCACAAGCATTTTCTAGAGGAGCTGGGGTTGATGCAGTGATTGTTACAGCAGCCAGTAAAAGTGATGAGTTAATGCATCAAGCTGCTGAAATGTGTCGCAAACGCGGACGCATAGTTTTGGTGGGTGTAGTAGGTTTAAATCTGCGTAGAGATGATTTTTTTAAAAAAGAAATTACTTTTCAAGTATCTGCCTCTTACGGTCCTGGTCGATATGATCCATTATATGAAGATACTGGGCAGGATTATCCAATAGGTTTTGTGCGCTGGACGGAACAACGTAATTTTGAAGCTGTACTCGATATGATGGCATCTGGTACGTTAAATGTAAAACCACTGATATCACATTGCTTTTCAATAGATGAGGCGGTTAAGGCATACAGCTTATTGGACGACTCATCCGTACTGGGGATTGTGTTGGAATACTCCCGGCAACAGGAGTCAGTACTTCGGACAGACGTAGTGAGTTTGCAAGAACCGCGAGAGTACTCTTCTTCAGCAGGTAGGGCGGTAATAGGCTTTATCGGCGCCGGAAACTATGCTTCGCGTACCCTTATTCCAGCGTTCAAAAAAGCGGGAGCGGTTCTTGAGGTTCTGGTGACCAGCGGTGGGATTAGTGGCGTTCATCACGGTAAGAAAGCCGGATTTGTATCGACAACCACTGAACTGAATAATATTTGGAAAAATAATGCTATTAATACCGTAGCAATTGTTACTCGACATGATGCACATGCTTCTCAAGTAATAGCGGCATTAGAAGCAAAGAAAAATATATTTGTTGAAAAACCACTAGCACTAACACTCGAGGAACTCGATCGGATAGATGCAGTCTTCCAAAAAGTAAATGATGGGCTTGATAATCCATTGAGGCTAATGGTTGGGTTTAATCGTCGATTCGCACCACACATAGAAAAAATGAAGTCATTGCTTGAATGCAAAAATGAACCCAAAGTGATTGTTATTACCATTAATGCAGGGGAAATACCTGCAGATCATTGGACACAAGATACTAAAATTGGAGGTGGCCGTATTATTGGTGAGGGTTGTCATTTCATAGACTTGATGCGTTTTCTTATGGGGGAATCCATTACAGGCCATCAATCAATGATGGTCGCTAATGTTCCTGGCGTTGAGGTTCGTGACGATAAGGTATCAATTAATTTATCTTTTGCAGATGGTTCGTTTGGGACAATTCATTATCTTTCGAATGGAGGTAAGGCATTTCCAAAGGAGCGAATTGAAGTTTTTTGTGAGAACGCAGTGTTGCAAATGGACAATTATCGGATATTGCGGGGATACGGTTGGCCTGGATTTAAAAAAATGAAGCTGTTTAGGCAGGATAAAGGACAAGTTGCTTGCGCACATGCCTTTGTAAATTCAATTAGGCAAGGCAAAGATTCTCCTATTTCGTATAGAGAAATTATGGAAAGCTCCAGAGTTTCGATAGAAGTAGCAGAGTCCTTGCGTAAACAGTAATGAAAGCCTTGTTGTGTAAAGGTTTAATGTATTGGCATACGCTAAAGTATCTTAAACCTGTACAAATAGTCGGTCGATTCAGGAAAGTATTTAAACGAGCCAGGGTTGATCTTTCACCAACAAATGGACGAAGAGCGATCGTAGGAGAATGGTTTCAGCCTGCACAACGTAGTCAGCGGATGAGGGGTGAAAGGACTTTTTGTTTTTTAAATGAAACTCATGAGATAAAAGATAAAGCGGACTGGAACAATATTCATTGGCCCAAACTTTGGCTCTATAATTTGCACTATTTTGACGATTTGGCCTCGCACGCTGCGGCTCAGCGTAAGACCTGGCATTGCGCGTTGATCGATAGTTGGATCCAGGAAAATCCAGCAGGTAATGGCAACGGTTGGGAGCCTTATCCTTCTTCATTAAGAATCGTAAACTGGATTAAATGGGCCTTGGCAGGAAATGTGATGGAGCAACACTGGTTGCAGTCCTTGGCGGTCCAGGCACGGTTTCTCCAACAAAATATTGAGTATCATTTATTGGGAAACCATTTATTTGCCAATGCCAAGGCATTAATGTTTGCGGGATTGTTTTTAAAAGATGATGCCTCACAGGTTTGGTATGAAACTGGAGTCAATATACTCAAGCGTGAATTACCTGAACAAGTTTTAAAAGACGGGGGGAATTTTGAATTGTCTCCTATGTATCATCAAATTTTCCTGGAAGATCTTCTGGATTTATTTAATATCCATGAAGTGTTTAATCGTCGGCAAGTTGAAGGTGTAGTTGCTATAATTCCTGATATGTTTTATTGGTTACAGACGATGTGTCATCCAGATAATAAAATATCTTTTTTTAATGATTCAGCCTTTGATGTAACCCCCTCAGTACAAGAACTTGAGGAATATGGCACTCGACTTGGTTTTGATATCAGTAACAGGAAAGGCGACAATGATCCGGCGCTAATCGTGTTTGCAGACAGTGGTTATACCAGAGTACAGAAAGGTGAAGCTTTTGCCCTGATTGATCGCGCAGCGGTGGGACCAGATTATTTGCCTGGTCATGCGCATGCTGATACATTAAGTTTTGAACTTTCATTGTTTGGTCAACGGTTTATTGTTAACTCGGGGACATCAGTATATGGGGGTGGGGCTGATCGAATGAATCAGCGCGGTACCGCAGCACATTCGACAATCGTAATTGATGAGGCGAATTCTAGTGAAGTTTGGTCAGGCTTTAGGGTCGCTCGTCGTGCTCGGGTATTGGGGTGTACTGAATTTCAAACGAAGGATCTAATTAAGTTAGTAGCTTGTCATGATGGTTACAATCGTTTACCAGGTAGACCAATGCATTGTCGTGAATGGTTGTTTGGAAAAGACAGCTTGCTGATTATAGATTGTATAAAGGGTCGGGGGGTTCATTTAATAAAGAGCATTTTACCATTACATCCCAATGTTAAAGTTTCCTCTGTCACCAACAATAGTGTTGTATTGGGTGTTCATGAGCAGCAGGTTTTATTGTCTGTTGAAGGAGAGGGTAGATTGGAGATTTCACAGTCTGAATATCACCCTGAATTTGGAATATCTGTTGCAAATAAAAAGCTTGTTTTTAATTGCAAAGATTCATTGCCAGTCGAAATAAAAACAAGGATCAGTTGGTGAAGATTCTGATTGTATTTGGAACACGACCAGAAGCGATTAAAATGGCGCCAGTAGTGTTAAAACTTGAGGATTGTTGTGATATACGAGTGTGTGTTACAGCACAACATCGTCAGATGTTGGATCAGGTATTAAATTTGTTTAAAATTAAGCCTGACTACGATTTAAATATTATGAAGCCAGGCCAGGACCTTTTTGATATCACTACTAATGTTTTGCAAGGCGTTAGAGAAGTGCTCTTAACTGAAAAGCCTGATGTGATGTTAGTACATGGTGATACGACAACCAGTATGGCAGCATCGTTGGCTGCATTTTATTTACGTATACCAGTGGGTCATGTTGAGGCAGGCCTTCGAACGTACGACATCAATTCACCTTTTCCAGAAGAACTTAATCGTCAAATCACGAGTCGCCTCGCAGATTTTCATTTTGCACCAACTGAACAGGCGCGACAAAACTTGCTTTCAGAGCAGGTTTCAGATTCGCAGATTACTGTTACAGGGAATACCGTCATTGATGCTCTGTTGTCGATGCTGGATAAAGCCAGGGAACTCACCTTTAGTAGTACGTTACTTGAGCGATTACCTTTTCTTTTAGAACAAAAGAGTCATCGTATAATATTAATTACTGGCCATCGGCGTGAAAATTTCGGTCAAGGATTTGAGGAAATTTGTCTTGCATTGAGTAATCTCGCCAAGAAGCATGTTGATGTTAAGTTTGTCTATCCCGTCCACCTTAATCCAAGTGTGCAAGAACCTGTATCACGGTTGCTATCTGGCATTGCTAATATATTTTTGATTGAACCACTAGACTATTTGCCCTTTATCAAAATAATGGATTTAGCATATTTGATTTTGACGGATAGTGGTGGAATTCAGGAAGAGGCTCCTAGTTTGGGGAAGCCTGTATTAGTAATGCGCGATACGACTGAACGGCCAGAAGCTGTTGAGTCAGGAACTGTAAAACTAGTGGGAGCTGATTGCGACAATATAACTAATGAAGTTGATAAGTTATTATCTGATAAAGACTCCTACCAACTAATGTCTAAGGCGCACAACCCCTATGGGGACGGGCATGCGTGTGAACGAATTCTTGATATATTAAATAATCGTGGTAAGTGGAAATAGAAGCATACATGGTACAAACAACAAGAACATTTGATCTGAAACAGAATAATTTTGACCTACTTCGATTGCTGGCAGCAATGCAGGTGGTTCTTTCACATTCAATGCATCACCTCGAAATTAAAATGTCGATACCTTTCCTGGGCGTATCAATTTTTTACTATATTGGGAAACGATTAGTCAATATTGATGTTTTTCTCATAGTTGGACTAGCCATTTCAATTTTTGCTGATATGTATTACACCTCCAATGTTGCTCGTTATGACGATTAGCTATTATTTAAGTTATTTAAAGTCAGTATTTTACCCTATCTTTGGATGTTTTTAGTGGGAGTGTTGTTTCAAAGAAATTGGCAGTTTATAAACAAATGGATTGTCGGAAAACTATATATATGGGCTCTCGTGCTTTTAGGAGTTATAGTGCTCGATCAGTGGGTTGGTATTATGAAGCCAGGTAATCATCCTAGTATTATCTATTATTTGGTACTTTCATTTTTTATAGCCTCTTTTGCAACTCATTCAAATGGGCTTTGGTCACGTTGGATGAAAGGTAACGACATTTCATACGGAATATATATTTATCACATGGTAGTAGTGAACTTTCTGTTAGTACTCGGCCTGACTGGTTCAGTAATGTACCTTATATTAGCGGTTGGTGTGACAGTCATGTTTGCTCTGTTGTCTTGGCTAATTGTAGAAAAACCAGCACTTCGATTAAAGCCAAAGTCTATTCACCGAGTTTAGAGGGATTACGTTCAATTGAAGGTTTCAGTTATAGGTTTAGGATATATTGGGCTCCCGACAGCAGCTATATTCGCATCGCGTCAAATTGAGGTTGTTGGGGTTGATGTTAACCCGCACGTCGTAGATATTATTAATCAGGGAAAGATTCACATTGTTGAACCTGAATTAGATATTCTGGTTCGAGCCGTAGTGCAAACGGGGCATTTGCGGGCGACCTTACAAGTTGAAAAGGCCGATGCCTTTATAGTTGCAGTACCAACGCCTTTTACTGGTGATCATGAGCCTGACCTAAAGTATATCGAGTCTACTGCAAAGGCCATTGCACCAGTATTAGAAAAAGGAAATATCGTTATTCTCGAATCGACCTCGCCTGTGGGCACGACCGAAAAGATGATGAACTGGATGCGTGAAGTACGACCAGATTTGAGTTTCCCTGTATTTAATAGTGATGCAGACACTGATATATTCGTAGCTCATTGTCCCGAGAGAGTTTTGCCGGGGCATGTCGTTCGTGAATTAGTAGCGAACGATCGTATTATCGGAGGTGTTACAACTAAATGTGCACAACAGGCGAAACAAACTTATAAAATATTTGTATCTGGCGATTGTCTGATTACTGATTGCCGTACTGCTGAACTAAGCAAGTTGGTGGAAAATTCTTTTCGTGATGTTAATATTGCTTTTGCAAATGAGCTATCTCTGGTTTGCGACAAAGTTGGTATCAATGTATGGGAGATGATTGATCTAGCAAATCGACATCCACGTGTTAATATTTTACAGCCTGGTCCAGGAGTGGGAGGACATTGTATTGCTGTTGATCCATGGTTTATAGTCGATTCTGCGCCTGATGAATCCAGATTGATTCGAATGGCGCGTGTGGTTAATGACAGTAAGCCCGATTTTGTTTTAGATCAAGTTCGACAGGCAATTGTTACGACAGGAAAAAATAAAGCCGATGTTATAGTTGCTTGTTTGGGTCTGGCGTTTAAGGCCAATATTGATGATTTAAGGGAAAGTCCTGCAATGGCAATTGCGCATAAGGTGGCTGCTATTGGATGTTTAAAACAATATGTTGTTGAGCCAAATATTAGAGAACTACCAAAAGTATTTGATAAAGAAATGTCGAGCTTGGTTAGTCTGGAGTCAGCAATTTCGGAATCGGATGTCATTGTGTTGCTTGTTGATCACACTGAGTTTAGAGAGATGAATTCCGAGCTACTATTTGATAAGCAAGTGGTTGACACAAGAGGAATTTGGTCCTTGCAATGAAAATTTTGTTTTATACTTTCTATTATCCACCTGATTTGTGTGCAGGGTCGTTTCGTGCTGTTGCTCTAGTTGAGTCACTTGAAAAAAAAATGGGTAGTAATGATGAGTTACATATAGTGACAACTCATCCAAATCGTTATGCTTCTCATCGAGTTGCAGCAAAAGATATTGAGATTCATGGCAAAGTGACTATTCATCGAATTTCTATACCTGCGCATAAAAATGGCTTTTTATCACAGGCGCGAGCTTTTTGGGTCTATTCACGTTTATCCTTACAATTGTGTAGAAAGTTGAAGCCTGATTTTTTAATCGGTACTACATCAAGATTAATGACTGGTGTATTAACTTGGAGATCTGCTCGTCGTCATAAGATACAATATTTTATAGACCTGAGAGACATTTTTTCTGAGACGATTTCTGACATTTTTGCTCAGAAAAGCCGATTATTCGGATATGTAGCAAAAGCCATCTTTTCATTTTTAGATAGGCGAGTATTAATCAATGCTGCTGCGGTTAATGTTGTCTCCGAAGGTTTTTTTGACTATTTTAGACGAGAAGGAATTTGCACAAAATATTGGAGCTTTTATCCAAATGGTGTTGATAAGGAGTTTATAAATTTTCCAGAATTTTCTAGTGTTGGTGAGAATGAAGTTACCACTATTTTATATGCAGGAAATATCGGTAGTGGACAAGGACTGGAAAAAATTGTTCCCAGTGCTGCTAAAATTTTAGGGGATAAGTTTCAATTTGTTATTATTGGTGATGGAGGTACTAAATCATTGCTAATAGACGAGTTATCGTCTCAGGGTATTAATAATGTTAAACTTATTCCTCCAGTGGCAAGGGCTGAATTGATTGAGTACTATCAGAATGCTGATATTTTATTTTTACAGCTAAATGATATTTCGGCTTTTCGCAGAGTGTTACCGTCTAAAATATTTGAGTATGCTGCTCTGGGTAAATCAATTGTTGCTGGGCTTAGCGGCTACTCTGCAAAGTTTTTAGAGGATAATGTACCCTATGCACATTTGTTTGAGCCAGGGAACGTGAATAGTTCAGTATCTAGCATCAGGAATGCATTAAATTCTGATATTGACAGAGTAATCATTGATCAGTTTACAAAAAAATACTCTCGAAGTTCAATAATGGACCGAATGGCTAAACATATACTAGTAGTAGCTGGCCGTTAATGGATAATATATTTGTTACTGGAGCATCAGGTTTTATTGGATCACGATTGATCTCAGCTTTATCAAAGATGCCTGTAGCACTTAGAGTGTTATCTCGTCGGGTGCAAGGCGAGTTAGATACAGTTGTATGCGATCTACAGTGTGACAAAATACCCAAACAGGCACTCGCCGGAATCGATACAGTGTTTCATCTTGCAGGGTTTTCTCATGATAGTCGAAAGGCTACTAAAGTAGAACATCTCTACCGTGCAGTTAATGTTAATGCCACTATTCAACTAGCGCTACTCGCAGTTGCCTCTGGTGTTAAAAGATTTGTTTTTGTCAGTAGTGTTAAAGCGGGTGGTCGTCCCTTACATGGAAAGTGTATTTCCGAGGCTGATAAGTCTGAGCCTGAAGGAGTGTATGGGAGGACCAAAAGAGAAGCGGAGTTAAAATTATTGGAAATCGGAAAGCAATCCGGAATGCATATTTCAATATTAAGGCCGGCATTGGTTTATGGGGTAGGCGTAAAAGGTAATTTGCACAAAATGTTGGTTGCAATTCGGAAAAAAAAATTTCCACCGATTCCAGATACTCGGAACAAGCGTTCCATGGTTCATGTAGAAGACGTAGTTAAGGCACTTATTTTAATTGCTGAGAAAAATTTGGCGAATGGGAATATATTCAATGTCACAGATGACGAGCAATACTCTTCAAGGGCAGTTTATGACGCAATGCGTTCTGCATTAGGACAAACAATAACTGTTTGGAAGGTGCCTGTATTTGTTTTTTATGTAGCGGCTATAATAGGTGATATACTTAATCATATTATCACTATACCTTTTGACAGTTTGCGCATGCATAAACTCTTGGGAGATGAGTGTTTTTCTTCAGCCAAAATTCGTAGTCTACTTGGCTTTGAATCTTGTTTTACCTTATATGATTCCTTGTCTGAAATGGTTGAGGTAATTGAGTGAGTATAGTTTCATGCCTGATAAAAAAAGTTTTAGTCAATTGTCAATTATAAAACAAATTGATGCCTGTGTATCATGTGGACTATGTTTGACGGTATGTCCTACTTATAAAAATTTACAAAATGAATCGGAGTCTCCGAGAGGACGTTTGTCAATAATCAAAGGTCTTGTTGCTGAAGAAATAAGTATTAGTAAGTCAAGTTATAAATACCTTGACCATTGTTTAATGTGTGGTGCTTGTGAAGCTGTTTGTCCCGCAAAAGTCGAATATACGGCTATTCTAGGGCAAGCTAAATTGTGGCTGCATGAGCGTGGATATAAGTCTTTTTATGATCGGTTTTTTGGTTGGTTGGTTTATCGCAATTATCGCATCTTTTTTCTGGGTAAAATAATTGCTCTATATCGAATGCTCGGTATTCAGAAAGTGCTTCCCCTTAATTCTGTGAAGCTATACGCAGATGATGTAAAGACTGTAAAGGGGAAAGAGTATTATCCAGTCGCTAGTGGTGTTAATGCTAAAGGGGATGTTTACTTATTTAGAGGTTGTGTTGCTAGCTTATTTGATCGAGACACGATCAAGTCATCAATAGCGATGCTCAATATAGCTGGTTATAATGTAATATTTCCAGATAATCAGACTTGTTGTGGGTCTTTAGCAATTCATAACGGTGATGTAATACGAGCTACGAAACTTAAACAGAATAATCTTGAGGTGTTTACGCGTGATATACCGCTTATAGTCACGTCTACTGGTTGTATAAATTCAGTGAGTAAGTTTTCAGATAAGGTTTCTTCGTTATATGATATTTTAGAATTTTTGGCAATACACCTAACACTCGATCACGAATCAAATTTAAAAATTAAGGGTAATGTATTATCCCATATACCTTGTAGTCAGCGTCTAAGAACGGAATCCTTAATAGCATCCAGAAAGTTACTCAATGCATTCTGTGACAATTATCTCGAGTTAGATAATTCCGGTAGTTGCTGTGGATCAGCAGGAACTTATATGTACCGAAATAAACAGTTAGCTGATAAAGTGGTATCGCCACTAATACGCCAGGTTGATACTGCTGAGACACCTAACTTTATTGTTACTCAGAATATTGGTTGTAGAATGCAGTTAATGAATCATACTAGAAGAAGAGTAACTGAAGTTATTCACCCTGTGACCTTAATATATAGAGAAAAGTTTAATAAACATGAAAAGTTTGATTGAAAATAGTTTACAAGCTCACCTAGAGATTTTTAATAATATTAGAAATGACTTGATTTCAGATATTGATAAGTGTGCTCAGTGTATGATAAATACGATCAATTCGGGTGGTACTATTTATTGGTGTGGAAATGGGGGGAGCGCATCTGATGCTGAACATTTATGTGCGGAATTGGTTGGGCGTTTTGATAAGGATAGGCGCTCATTATCTTCAATTTCTCTAACCGCCAATACTTCTGTAATTACATCAATAGGAAATGATTTTGGAAATGATGAAATATTTTCAAGGCAAGTAGAAGGATTAGTGACTAAAAATGATTTGTTGGTGGGAATTTCTACTTCAGGGAATAGCCGAAATGTAGAGAGAGCTATCGTTAAAGCGAAGGGTATAGGATGTAAAACGGTAGGTTTGTTGGGTCGGGATGGTGGATCGTTAGGAAGTGTTTGTGATGTTATTTTGAATGTAGGCGGAGTTGATACCGCACGGATTCAAGAAATGCATATTTTGATAGGTCACATATTGTGTGAATCTATAGAAACTTCTATTGTAAATAGTTCTATTTAGAAAATGTACTGGTTAATTATTGGTATTGTTTTTATTATATCCATTTTACTAACAGGGTTAATAAGGGTATATGCAATTAGACGAAATTTGTTGGATGTGCCAAATCGACGTAGCTCACATACAGTTCCTACGCCACGAGGCGGTGGTTTATCAATTGTAATAGTTTGCTTAGTTTCTATTATGTTGCTGGTTGTCGATAAGCAGTTATCTACAAGTTGGGGGCTTGTCACTATGTTAGCACTTGCATGGGTGGCATTAACCGGTTTTTTAGATGATCATAGACATATTGCGGCACGCTGGCGTTTACTGAGCCAATTTGCTGCATCAATATTATTAGTTTATTGGATGGGTGGACTTCCTGAAATTAAAGTGATGAGTTACGTAATAAATCTAGGTTTCTTCGGAGATATATTATTAGTGATTGGATTAGTCTGGCTAATTAACCTTTTTAATTTTATGGATGGTATCGATGGCATAGCATGTATTGAAACCTTATCTTCCAGTTTTATTGTCGGACTAATATTTATATTTATTTTTGATAGTTCAGGTCTTGCGACATTAAATATTATTGTAGGCGCATCTACAGCAGGTTTTCTATATTGGAACTTTCCACCCGCAAAAATATTTTTAGGCGATGTAGGTAGTGGCTTTTTAGGTTTAATGTTAGGTGCCTTAATGTTAGCTAGCACATATGTTATTCCTCAAATGTTCTGGGTATGGTTGATACTTCTTGGTGTCTTTATTGTTGATGCGACTTACACACTGCTATCTAGATTATTAAGAGGTGAAAAGGTGTATCATGCACATTGTAGTCATGCTTATCAGTGCGCAGCACGACGGTATGATAGCCATCTTACGATTAGCTTATCAGTGTTGTTGATTAATGTACTATGGCTCGCACCTTGGGCAGTTTCGGTTGCACTAGCATGGGTTGATGGTATTACAGCGATTTTTATTACGTATATTCCTCTTGTAGTATTAGCAAGATATTTTTCTGCAGGAAAATAATTCTCATTAACTATAAATTTAATATTTTTTATACATTAGATGAGAATATTTTGTCATTAATAATTAACTTGATTTTAGTTAATTTGTTAGCCCTTTTAGCTTGGCGGAAACTTTATGAATAGAATTATAAATCTCGTAAAAACAACAGGTTTTGCATTTTTTCATGATTTACTAATGATTCCTACTGCGTGGCTATTTGCCTATTGGTTGCGTTTTAACTTAGGAGTTATTCCTGAATCCTATCTAATCACTGGGCTGTACGCACTTATTGTTATTATTCCATTACAAGCAGTTGCGTTTAGATATCTAGGGCTATATCGAGGAATATGGCGATTTGCTTCGATACCTGATCTTATGAGGATAATTAAAGCTTCTCTGATTGGTGTCTGTCTTGCAATTGTTGTTATGTTTTCTATCAGTAGCTTGGATAATATACCACGATCTGTTCCTGTCATTTATTTAATTTTACTGGTGTTGTTTTTGTCTGGTCCGAGATTCGTTTATCGCTGGTTTAAAGATTACAGAAAAGGAACCCAAAGCGGACGAAACGTTTTAATTGTAGGTGCAGGTAGTGCAGCCGAAATGCTAGTCAGAGATTTGGGTAAAGATCTAAGTCAGGGATATAAACCCGTAGCATTTGTCGATGATAATCCGCGACAGAAAGGTAAAGAAATTCACGGCATCAGAGTATTAGGCAGTACGCGGCGTATTCCAGAAATTATTAAAGAAATGAATATTGCAATCGTGATGTTAGCGATTCCAAGTGCGACTACCAAGCAAATGAGAAGGATAGTGAGGGTTTGTAGTAAGCTCGACATTCCCTTTAGGACATTACCAAGAATGCAGGATTTAGTGTCGGGTGAATCTGTTTTACAAGAATTACGAGAGGTTTCTATAGAAGATTTATTAGGTCGGGAGCAGGTTCATCTTGATCAGGATAATATTCGGCGAGGTATTCGAGGACGAACTATTATGGTGAGTGGGGCTGGCGGATCGATTGGGTCTGAACTCGTCAGACAGATTTGTCAATATGCACCAAACGAACTCGTCTTGGTGGATAATACCGAATTTAATTTATTCAAAATAGAACAAGAAGTACTGTCGCAATATCCTGAGTTGTCAATTAGCCTTCGTTTAGTCGATGTGACAGACGCAGTTGCCGTTAACTATATGATGAGTATATGTCGACCGGATACTATTTATCATGCCGCGGCATATAAACACGTCCCGTTGCTAGAAGAGCAAATTCGGCAAGCGACTCGAAATAATATAGTCGGCACTAATACCATCGCGCAAGCAGCGGATAAATATGGCGTACAAGAATTCGTATTGGTCTCAACCGATAAGGCAGTGAACCCTTCAAATGTTATGGGGACAACCAAGCGGGTATCAGAATTAATTTGCCAGTCATTAAATAATCATTCCAACACACGATTTATTACTGTTAGATTTGGTAATGTATTAGATTCTGCTGGCAGTGTAGTGCCTTTGTTTAGAAAGCAAATCAAAGCAGGCGGTCCTGTCACCGTGACCGACCCTGAGATCACCCGTTTTTTTATGACTATTCCCGAAGCCTGCCAGTTGATTATGCAATCAGCTACTATGGGCAAGGGAGGGGAAATATTTATATTGGATATGGGGGATCCCGTTAAAATTGATGATTTGGCAAAACAAATGATTGTACTCTCAGGCAAAAAACCTAATATCGACATCGATATTGAATACACAGGGTTAAGGCCTGGTGAGAAAATGTACGAAGAGCTGTCTCACGAAAAAGAATGTTTACAAAGTACTAGCCACCTAAAAATTACACTAGCAAACTCAAGGGAAGTCAGTGCAGAGTGGCTGCTGAATCTCATTCAGCAATTAGAAGCAGCAATAGCCTTATATGACGAAGTTGAGCTAAAAAATTTACTGCGAAATTTAGTGCCGGAATATCGTCAGTACTCTCATGATATGGAAAATGTTATTCCTTTTGCTTCTACTGAAGCCTTGAGTGATTTGTAATGTTATACTGCCTGGCATGCAAAAATTAATCAAAAAAGCTGTCTTTCCTGTGGCTGGTCTCGGCACCAGATTTTTACCCGCAACTAAAGCTAATCCAAAAGAAATGCTTCCTATTGTTGATAAACCCCTCATTCAGTATGCGGTTGAAGAAGCAGTACAAGCAGGAATTGAGCAACTTGTGTTTGTGACTAGCTCTAGCAAACGTGCAATCGAAGATCATTTTGACAAAAATTATGAACTAGAGGCCGAATTAATACGTAAAGGCAAAGATGATATGTTGCAGTTACTGCGCGATATTGTGCCAAAAAATGTCTCTTGTGTTTATGTCCGTCAAGCAGAAGCTTTGGGTCTTGGTCATGCTGTGTTATGTGCAGAGCCTGTTGTGGGCAATGAGCCTTTTGCGATATTGTTGGCCGATGACTTAATTGACGGTAATGGGCAATCAAGCCTTGCGCAAATGGTTGATGTTTATTCCAGCAAAGGCTGTAGCCTGGTGGGTGTTGAGCGTATTCCACTTGAAGACACCAATAAATACGGTATTGTTGATGTTGTTGACGAGGCTGACAAAGTATCAAAAATTAATAGTATTGTTGAAAAACCAGACCCGTCTGTTGCACCGTCAACATTAGGTGTCGTGGGTCGTTATATTTTATCGGGCGATATTTTTGATCTATTACGAAATACTGGCACGGGTGCAGGTGGTGAAATACAATTAACTGACGCTATTGCAACATTAATGAAGAAGCAAACAGTGAATGCTTACCAGTTTGATGGTGTGCGCTATGATTGTGGAAGTAAAGTAGGGTATCTGGATGCTACAATGAATTACGCCAGTAAACATCCTGAGTTAAAGCAAGACTTTAATCATTTGATCAATAAGTATTGGCAAATTATTAATAAGTAATAACATAACAATAAGATTCAGGAATAATGTATATAATGAAAAAGGCACTAATTACAGGAATTACCGGGCAAGATGGAGCATATCTTGCTGAGTTTTTACTCGACAAAGGGTATGAAGTCCATGGAATAAAACGACGGGCCTCTTCATTTAATACTGATCGAATTGACCATTTATATCAAGATCCTCACGAAACGAATCAGAATTTTTTCCTTCATTACGGTGATTTAAGTGACTCCTTATGTTTGACTCGAATCATTCAACAAATTGAGCCGGATGAAATTTATAATTTGGGTGCACAAAGTCATGTTGCGGTGTCATTTGAAACACCCGAATATACGGCGGATACAGTCGGTATCGGTGCTTTACGAATTTTAGAAGCGATCAGGATTTCAGGCTTAGAAAAAAAGACTCGTTATTATCAAGCGTCAACGTCAGAGTTATATGGCTTGGTACAAGAGACTCCACAAAAAGAAAGTACTCCCTTTTATCCTAGATCCCCCTATGCAGCGGCGAAGCTTTATGCTTATTGGATCACGGTTAATTATCGTGAAGCCTATGGTATGTATGCTTGCAATGGCATTTTATTTAATCATGAATCTCCCATACGGGGTGAAACTTTTGTCACCCGAAAAATTACACGTGCCTTAGCTCGGATTCATTTAGGATTACAAGAAACACTCTATCTGGGGAATATGGATGCCTTACGTGACTGGGGACATGCCAAAGATTATGTCCGGATGCAATGGATGATGTTGCAGCAAGATGAACCTGAAGACTTTTGTATTGCGACTGGAGTTCAGTATTCCGTCAGAGATTTTTGTAATGCCGCTTATGATCATTTGGACAAAAAAATTCGTTGGGAAGGGCTCGGCTTGGATGAAAAAGGATATGATACTGACACAGGAAAATGTATTGTGGCTGTTGATCCTCGTTATTTTAGACCCACCGAAGTGGAGTCTTTGTTAGGCGATCCGTCTAAGGCAAAACAAAAACTAGGTTGGGAAATTGAAATTAGTTTCGAAGAAATGGTGCATGAAATGATGGAGCATGACTTAAGCTTGGCACAACGTGATTCGTTGGTTAAAGAACACGGCTATAAAGCATTTGACTATCATGAATAAGGAATAGTGTTGTATAGCGTCGGTAGTGTGAGCCATTTTAAGCACCTTTCTTCAATAATATAGTAGTCTATATCTCAGATGACATCTCAAATAGTATCTCAATGAATCAAAATGATAAAATATATGTGGCTGGCCATCAAGGGCTAGTAGGCTCTGCGATTGTTCGTGAGCTTAAGCAGCGGGCTTACTCAAATTTGTTAACACGAGCCCATCAAGAATTGGATCTTTCTAATCAGCTAGCAGTACAGAACTTTTTTGCGGAACAAAAACCAGATTATGTTATTTTAGCTGCTGCAAAAGTGGGTGGCATTCATGCCAATAACACCTATCCTGCTGACTTTATCTATACCAATATGATGATCGAAGCCAATGTGATTGACGCGGCTTATCGTAATAATGTAAAACGTCTATTATTTTTAGGCAGTACTTGCATTTATCCCAAAGCGGTTGCGCAGCCTATGCGTGAAGAGGCTTTGTTGACAGATGTGTTGGAGCCTACTAATGAACCTTATGCTATTGCTAAAATTGCTGGCATTAAGCTGTGTGAATCCTATAACCGGCAGTATGGCAGCGATTACCGATCAGTGATGCCGACTAATTTATACGGAATTAATGATAATTTTCACTCCGAAAATTCTCATGTTATCCCGGCACTAATGCGACGCTTTCATGAAGCCAAGACTACCAACGATCCCGAAGTGATGGTCTGGGGAAGCGGTAAGGCCATGCGCGAGTTTTTATCTGTAGATGATATGGCAGCGGCTTGTTTATTTGTGTTGCAACTGGATAGAAAAATTTATCAACAAAACACGTCTGATATGTTGTCGCATATTAATGTGGGTACAGGGCTTGATGTGACAATTCGTGAGTTAGCGGAAACAATGCAGAAGGTGGTTGATTATAAGGGGCAGTTGTCATTTGATAGTAGCAAGCCCGATGGAGCACCACGTAAGTTAATCGATGTGTCTCGATTAACAGCGATGGGCTGGAAGTACTCTGTTGGCCTGGAGCAAGGATTAAAACAAACGTATGATTGGTATCTTCAACAGAAAGAGGTGCGTCACTAGTGGTGTATATTAAGCAATGTGATTTAGACGGTGAAATTCAACAATGATCACTCCTATTATTATGGCAGGGGGATCAGGAACACGTTTATGGCCTTTGTCTCGGCGGATGCGGCCCAAGCAGTTTCTATGTTTGTCAGGTGAGCAATCTATGTTGCAAGATACCTTACAACGCTTACAAGGTCTCGATCGATCTCCTGCGATTGTTGTTTGTAATGAAGATCATCGTTTCTTAGTCGCAGAACAGTTCCTTGAAATTAATGAAATTGATGGCACCATTATTCTCGAACCAGAAGGACGAAATACTGCTCCGGCAATTGCGGTGGCAGCATTGCAAGCACTTAAAGCGTGCAATGATTTTAACTCGAATCTTGATGCGAATGCACACGCTGATTCAAAATATGCGCACGACCCCATGTTACTGGTATTACCTGCGGATCATATTATTGAAAATACAGTACAGTTTCACGCGGCAATTAAACAGGCTGAAACGTTGGCACTGAATAATCATTTGGTGACTTTTGGAATAGTGCCGACTGCAGCAGAAACGGGTTATGGCTATATTCAACGTGGTGCTAAGTTTGACGATGGGTTTAAAGTGGCTAATTTTGTCGAAAAACCTGATGCAGTCACTGCTACACAATATCTTTCAAGTGGGGAATATTATTGGAATAGCGGCATGTTTATGTTTCGGGCCAAACGCTATATTGAGGAGTTAGAAAAATTTTGCCCTGAAATATTAGAGGCATGTCGCAAGGCGGTTGAACAGGGGAGAGACGATCTTGATTTTTTTAGGCTAGGACAAAACGATTTTTTGCGATCACCTTCTGATTCTATTGATTATGCCGTCATGGAAAAAACAGACGCCGCTATTGTAGTCCCCCTCGATGCAGGGTGGAGTGATATAGGTAATTGGTCGGCTTTATGGGAGATTAATAAAAAAGACGATAATAATAATGCTACCCGTGGCGATGTAATGTTATTTGATACCGAAGAGTGTTTGGTGCATGCTGAGAGCCGTTTAGTGACCACTGTTGGTGTGGATAATCTTGTGGTGATAGAAACTAAAGATGCGGTACTAGTGGCTGATAAAAGTCAGGCGCAGAATGTTAAAACGATTGTGGATGAATTGCGTAGAAAAAACCGCTTTGAAAATCAATTTCATCGTGTCGTGTATCGACCCTGGGGTTATTTTGACTGTATTGAAGAAGGACATCGTTTTAAAGTTAAACGCATTACTGTTAAGCCTGGTGCTCGATGTTCTTTGCAAAAACATCATCACCGTTCGGAGCATTGGGTGATTGTTTCAGGGAGTGCACGTGTTACAAAAGGTGAGCAAATTATTGATTTAACCGAAAATGAATCGGTGTATATTAGTGCAGGTGAAATTCATGCAATTGAAAACCCGGGCGTTATACCGCTAGAGTTTGTTGAAGTGCAAACGGGTAGTTATCTTGGTGAAGACGATATAGTACGAATTGACGATATCTATGGGCGTCAAGATTAAGCTGTTAAGATGTTTATATAGATTTAACTATTCATGAGTTTTCTATACTAGTTTCTTTAGCGGCTTTTTCCTCAGTTTCCGAAACCATTTTTTCTAAATTGTAGTCGGTTATTTGTACGTCTCCAATCACGTCCATAAACATCCACACATCTGCTCTAATGTATGTTTTTGGGTCTTTAGTATCTCCGATTAGAGGAATAGGCTGCGGAACATAAACTTCCTCGTTCTCAAGCGGGCCTGCTTTTTCAATCAATTCTAGATGTGGACTGGCTTGAAGAACTTCTACTATAAAATCTGTCTCTTCTAGTACAGTGTGTTCAAATTCTTTAATGCTAGCAAAGATTCCATAACATTCAGTCGTTGCCATAAATGGATTTAAGACCACATATTCGTTGTTATCAGAGTTCCATAAAAAAATATATCCTAAATTTGAGTATCCAACTACTTTGTCATAAGGTTTAAGATATTTTTCCCATACCGTGAGCTTGGCGACTGACACTGGGTCGATCAGGGTGTAGGCTCTATCACTATTTTTTGTTTGATTCATTGAGTTTTCGCTCCGGTTTATTTTCCTGTGCCTTTTTGAGTAAAAAATTAATCCCATAATACCGATTTAAAGACTTCCTAATTGATACAGCATATTGTTGATTTTTTTAATGACACGTTGTGGCGGATTCGGCATAGTCTTAAATGCTTGAAGTGCTTTTCGTGAATACTTTTGCGCTTGCGTTCTTCGCCCATATCGATAATATAATTTCCCAAGGTTATAGTTCAGCATACCCATGTCTTGTGGATTCGGTAGAGTGAGACCCCCAAGAATAGTGAGTACTTTCAAATCATTTTGTCCCATACCATGTTGATCAATATGCATACTGTAGTGGTCATACAATTCTTGTTTTGCGTAATTTTCTGATAGGTATTTTTGCACTTCTGATTGATAGTGTTTGGCAGCAGTGACAGGGTCATTATCTTTTTGTCCTTGTTTAATATGTAGCAATAAGACCTCAGAAAAAAGTTTATGATGGTGTTTCATGTAGCCCATTGCTTTTCTAAAGCTGTTTTTAGCGACACGAAAATGGCCTAAGGCGCTATTAATGCGACCATAGAGAGTGTAAGCCTCTGCATTATTTTTTGCTGTGTCAAATTGGCCGATTATATTGTTTGCATGAAAATTGGCCTGATTAAAATCTTTCCGATGATAATAGGCGGCGGCTAATAAATAGTTAATTTGTTGTGGGCTTGGATTTATTTTTGTGCTCATCGCTAGCGATTGTTTTAGTGATTTTATTGCATTGTTTGCGCTAGTTTTGTCTCTGGAATAGATACCCTGCATTCCCATTCTATACAACGACCATGCATCGTAGACGCCCTTGTTGTAGGCACGGGTATAAAAGTCTGAGTCTTTTTTGCCTTTAAAAAATTTACTGGTGTGGCATCGGCACAAAGAGGCAAATGAAAGATAGTCGCCTATCGCAAATTGTATTGCAGGAGACTTTGGATATTTGTTTAGTTGTTTATAAAGTAGGGTATCGATATCTAATTTTATTTTTAATTGGTAGGCGGCTGAAAGTTTCTGAGAAATTTTGGTGCTCTGTTGGCGTAGACGGTTTAGAGTTTCCCCTGGCGCAATATTCTTAACTATAAAGCTTTGAAAACCGTTTATGGAGATAGAGTATCGCGTTAGGATTTGAATAGCGCGTCGGGTAAAAACGGGCTGTTGGAGTAGGTTTTTATTTTGAATAAACTGAAAGGCCGAGTAGTAGTGTTTGTTATCGATATAGCTAGTAATCGTTTGCAACTGAGTCTCAGTGATTGTCTGTCGTTGACTATTAATATCATCTCCGACTAGCGGGGGTATGTAGGTTGCGGAAGCTATCACCATTAATGCCGTCATTTGTTTTATTATTTTAGTCATCAGTTGAAATATTCCTGTTATATAAGGCTTGATGTATGCTCTGATATTATTTTTCGAAGTAGACTAATCAGTGCTCAGTGCTCAGTGCTCAGTGCTCAGTGCTCAGTGCTCAGTGCTCAGTGCTCAGTGCTCAATTTTACTGATTAATGGTGCATTTTATATTTTCGCGGCCTTGGCTTGAACTTTTGAACCAATGCGCCAGCATTGACCAATATATCAGCGATCACTTTTTTCTCTAAAATCACTTGTTTTTTGCTGACTAGTATTTGTCGGTGCTGTGGTCGATATTTTACGTAGCGTTTGTGTGGAGTAAGCCCAATATTTCTTCTGCCACTGTCAATGATGTTTGACTTATTTCTGTAAAGCGTAGGAGGACTGCTTGCTGTTGTTTTTCTACTGCTTACTATTGAGGATGACTGGTGTTTTGCTGGATGTTTCTTGGTTTTACTTTTTTGCGAATGATCGTGTTGTGGGCCGTTATGATGCTCGGGTTGATGACGTGTAAGCGTAGAAAAGCGAACCTGTTTTGCAGAGGCTATAATTTCTCTTGCTAGGACTAATATAGTGTTTCCGTCATAGCGTACCATGTTGACATTTGCGCCGCCTGTGATGAGCGCTTTTAAAATATCGGTTCGACCCAGAATTACGGCATAGGCAAGAGCTGTCTCATCGAAATTATCACGAGCTTCTGTTTTGGCTCCTTTACGTAGTAACAAATTGACTATTTGAAGATTGCCTTTTTGCACGGCTTTCATTAATGCCGTTACTCCATCTCGGTCAGCACTGTTGACATCAGCCCCTGCAGTAATGAGTACTTTAGTGACCTTGACGTGTTTTTGAATTGAATACAACAAAGGGGTCATATTCCAAGGACGGCGGCGAGCATTTATTTTGGCTCCGTTTGCCACCAATATTGGAATTTTTGCTACGGCTTCTTTGTCAACGGCATTAAACAAGGAGAGATCTAGCCTGCTTAGACCGGCTACACGGGAACGAGATTCTGATGCTGGTTTTCCACATGAGGAGACCAGAGTCAAAAGTATCAAACTTACACACAGCGATATTAAATACTTCACGTATTTTTCTCCTCTATGAATTTTTCAACTTCTGTAATAATCACTTAACCCTTTCAGTTGACTATTGAAAGGTGTATCTAGAGTACTCAAATAGGGGCAATGGTCCCCGTACTTGAAAGTCAGCGACTGATAAAGTAGGTTATTTTAACGACCTATTAGTAACATTCTCCATCTTGTGCTGACTTTCTTTTACCGATTTTCTTTGTGCTGAGTATCGTTAACAGTAAACTTAACATCCTGCTTTTCTTCTAGTGATAGACTTAGCAGTTTATACACTATATTTTATTGATTCTTTGTTTTATGTTTTAGGTGACAGTAATGGTTGTTTCAACAAAACCTAATACTGTGCCACGTATCCAATGTAAATATTCGATTTTCACATTATAAGTGCCCACTTTTGTTGGTGTAAGATAAAACTCTCTACGCTCGGCTGCTGTAAAAACTGCTGGTATCGAGACACCATTTTGCACAGGCAGAGTTTCTGTGATGGGAAGAGGGTGGCCATCTTCGGCAATAACTTGAATATCGCCAAGACCTCCATCACCAGCGCCTTCAAAAATAAGCCTTTGCGGCACATAGCCTGCCATGATGTAACGTATTAATATTTTTTGACCTAACTGAGCGTTAATGGCAACGGTAGGATGTGTTTCAGTTTCTGCATCGCCAATACCATTAATAATAAATAAGTCAGGGTTAAAGTCATTAAAGCCCGCATCGCCGCCACATAATCCTGCATTCCAAGCTCGGCAATGCCAGGAAGTATCAAATTCATCTACCGCCCATATTGCTTCGACATCATAAGCAGGGCCGCCAACGGATGCAGTTCCTGGACCGTCAGGTGGGTCAACTATTAAGGCGCCATACATTCCCATTTCTGCATGTAATACGGTATTGACATGGCAGTGATAGAAAAATGTTCCTGCTGATGATGGTTTCCATTGGTAAGTGTACCGAAATCCAACGTCAAATGAATAATGACCAACACCATCATTATGCGTTGTTGGTTCGATACCGTGATGATGAATAGTATGTGGAATGCCTGTGGTTAAATTGGTATGCACAATTTGACCTTGGCGAACTCGAATCATTGGCGCAGGTGTTTTTACTCCGGTTTGACCGCCGCCGCCGCCGCCGCCGCCGCCGCCACCGCCGCCACCGCCGCCAGTATCGTCAAAAGTAAATAATCGTACCAAGACTCCACCATTCGCTTTTGTTTGCACTGTTTGTCTAGCGCCCATGTTCATTCGTCGAGAAAAGCTAATATCAGGTGTCGCTCTATCTGGAGTGGGTGGGGAATCTGGGTTAAGGCCACACATTCCTCTTATGCCATTTGGACAATTGCCCATACCACCGCCGCCGCCGCCACCGCCACCAGCACCGCCACCAGCACCGCCACCAGCACCAGCACCGCCACCGCCACCGCCACCACGACCACCACGACCACCAGTACCACCAATTACAAAATTTTTACCGCCGATTTGATTCGTTCTCGCCATTTTATTACTCCCGCAAATTGATTATCAGGCTCACCTTGATAACATCTTGAGTTAGTTCAAAGATTAGGGTTCAAATAGTTAAGCTAAAGCTTCGGCTCTGGCGTTGGTGCTAAACCAATAGTAATACCAGTATGTAGGCCTTGAGGATACAAGCCACCTCCTGCTGTTTGCGAAGGTTCGGAATGACAATGCATTGGAAAGGTTTGACTGGGACTTGCTGCTGTTAATGGTGGATAGGCATCAGGTGGTGGATCAAATGGATAGATCACATCGCGGCAATCTAGAGGAAACATACTCACAACGTCTTTTCTCTTGAAGTCGCTTGAAAAGTTTTGTCGATTGATGGCTACCATATCGACATGATTACCATGAAAATGAGGAGAATGTGTGACCATACCTGCGTTGAGTATGCGCACCATCCCCGGCTCACCATAGTTACCTTTTAAATCGGTATTTGAATTAAGATGGGTTTCTTCGTAACTTTGGCCATTAATCGTAAAGTAACGAGGTTTAAAAGTCTCTATGCTCAATGCTGCATTCGTTACATAATTATGCCCATTCGTGCGAACTGCTTCTCCCCACACAGTATCGACATTACCCAACACCCATTTATATTGGCGAATAAATGAAGGTCCTCCAGTGAATGAAGTATTGGCGCTTCCACTGGGCATGACAACTAGTGCGCCATGTAATCCCATAACGCGATTAACACCGTCGTTCAAATCATCGTAATAGAGGTAAGTGCCTGCTGCAGGGGTAGGAAAGGTTACGCTGGTAGAGCTTTCTGCACTAACCGTTTGATAGACGTCTGTGCCTCCTACTTTAAATGAGCTCGCTGTTGCTAAGGTGTTATTGAGTTGGACAGTGACCGTGTCCCCTTCTTGAGCAATAATGGTCGGACCAGGAAAGTTGGCTTGATTGTTTTCACTGAAACCAAACATATAGGCTAAGGTGCCGTCGATCATTGTGACATCACCCGCTACCGCATTTAATGTCACAGATACGGAAGCGGCATTCGCTCGAGGTATCCAGCTAAATAGTCCGAGTCCGCCTGCTATTGTCCCTGCTACTGCTAGTCCTCCGGTCTTCAAAAAATCTCGGCGATCCATAGTTTTCTCCTTAATTTATTGAACATTTATTATAGAATTTGCAATCGATATAATTTATGTAGGTTCAATTGCTTCATCCTGGAAGTCTTTAATTTCTATACGTAGTTTAATTTAGTGTTAACGTAGGATCAGAATAGAACATGGTGCTTAAGCCTAAGTATGTGACTAAAGTCACTTAGAGATAATAACTTAATCATTCTAAGTACTAATTCACTACAGTGAAGCCGTATAACCACGACTAGTCGTCATAAAAATATGTCAATAATTGTGTGAAGTATTTTTTATTAAATTTTATGGTGTTCAAGTGTTCTATTAATTTGTTAGTAAAAGAGAATAAGTGGTGCCTTACGAAGAAAATAGAGAAAGTTGTAGAGCTAATTTATAAATTGGTAGAGGTTATTTATAAGTTTGTAGAGGCCATTTATAAATTGGCAATTAGAGGTTTGGGGGGTGAGTGTGTGGGTTTTATTTAATGGGTAGCAACTATTGGTTACCGTTATAAAATAGTTGAGCAGGCTAGTTTTTTAGCAATCAGATTATGGCAAGCCTAGGTATTATTGAGATTGAATTGGATATTGTTGAATCCCTAATTTTTGAATAAGGTTATTCTAACATTGGCAGTGTATAAAATTGGCTCCCCGGGACGGACTCGAACCGCCGACCTGGTGATTAACAGTCACTCGCTCTACCAACTGAGCTACCGGGGAAGATTAGAAGTGCGCTATATTACTGACTGTGATCGCGTTGGTCAATATATTTATAGCCTATACTTGATAAAAAATTAAACATTTTTCGCTTTAATTTCAACAAATTCCGTCCTTTTCCTCTGCTTTAGTAACAGTATGTCTTTATCCTCTAACATTACTTAACAAGAGTTGATTTTTACTGGGCGTATTTGCCCAGGACTGGATAAAATTAATTGGAATCCGCGAGACTCTCTTTTACCGTTAAGACAAAATTCCCATGTCTGGTTGCTTAAAATACTGGCTCCTAAAGCCGTGATTTGAACCAATGACTTTTGTGAGTTGGATTGAATGCCAATAAACTTAACTGCTGTGTTATTGCTCAGAAGAGGCTCGTTCTTGTCACGTTGGCGATTGTTATTTAGGTCACGAAATATTAGCCAGCCACTAGCCCAGTTTCCTTGCGCTTGCCCAGAAGGACTGCATTGAGGAGAAGTACTTAGTCTGTTTTTAATGCAAAGGGTTATAGTGGTTCCTTGTCTAATGGCGAGACTTCGAGTGAGGTTGATGGAGGTTTGTAAGTCCCGTACAGCAGATTTTAGGCGGCGTATATCTGTTAAATTGCCAAAATTCGGGAGAGCAAACACACTGATTATCGAGATAATAGTCAGTGTTAACAGTAGCTCAATTAATGAAAAGCCTGTTATGTTTGGTGTGGTTCTCATGTGGTTCTCATGTGGTTCTCATGTGGTTCTCATTGCATTTAACGCTTTCCGACTAGTTTTTCTATTCTATCCATTGCGTTGACTAGATTCTCCATGCTGGTGGCGAATGACAATCGCATGTAGCCCTCCAATCCAAAAGCAGACCCTGGCACCACGGCAACCCCGGCTTTTTCAAGTAAGTATTCAGCAAATTGCACATCATTATCGATACCCGGCGTTTTATCGATCAGGCCCTGTATCTTGGGAAAACAATAGAATGTCCCATCGCCTTTGAGGCAGTCGATATGATCAATACTATTCAGTCTTTCTGCTAAATAATCATGTCGTAAATGAAATTCTTTTAACATAGTCGCAATGCAGTCTTGTTGACCTGAAAGCGCCTTTTCTGCGGCGACTTGTGAGATGGATGCTGGATTTGAAGTGCTTTGTGATTGTATTTTTTTCATCGCTTTAATCAAATCAGCAGGCCCCGCCGCATAGCCAATTCGCCAACCAGTCATTGAATAAGCCTTAGAGACACCATTTAATACAATTGTTCTGTTCTTTAATGCCGGTTCGGCATTCAAAATGTTACAAAAGGCTTCTTCATGCCACACAATATGTTCATACATATCATCGCTCGCAATCATCACCTGAGGGTGTTTGAGTAACACGTCGGCCAGCGCTTTAAGCTCTGTTTTTCGATAAGCCATTCCCGTGGGATTTGATGGACTATTGATCACAAATAAGCGTGTGCGGTCTGTGATGGCTTGTTCCAGTTGGGCGGCAGTAATTTTGAATTGTTGCTCGGCATGTGCTTCGATACAAATGGGTTTGCCGCCTGCTAGTAATACCATGTCTGGATAACTCACCCAGTAGGGGGCAGGAATAATCACTTCATGGCCGGGATTAATCATTGCCTGACATAGGTTATAAAAACTCTGTTTACCTCCGCTGGAGACTAGAATATTGGCAGGCGTATAATCAAAGCCATTATCTTGCTTAAATTTGGCAATAACACTTTGTTTGAGTTCTGGAGTACCATCAACTGCGGTATATTTAGTGAATCCGGCATGAATTGCTGAGATTGCAGCTTCTTTAATATGGTCTGGTGTATCAAAGTCAGGTTCTCCTGCGCCTAAGCCAATAATATCTTGACCCGCTGCACGTAACTCTGCTGCTTTGGCAGTGACTGCCAATGTTGGAGATGGTTTAACCAGTTTTACTCGTTCCGAAAGTTCGATACCCAATCTTTTAGCCTCTTATGTACTTTATCGTGTAATATAGTTCGTTCAAATTTTATTCGTTATGACTGACTCTATTTAAAATCTATGTTTAGAATTTAGATGATATTTTAAAATCAGCAACGCGATAATTTTAAACAATTATAATAGTTCTTTAACTCAAAATCACACAGATTATTAAAAAGATGCAAAAGCCGTTCAAAATAATATCCGATTTCAGCCCCGCGGGGGACCAGCCTCAGGCAATCGCACAAATGCTGGAAGGGCTTAATGATGGTCTAGCCCATCAAACGCTACTAGGTGTCACTGGTTCTGGTAAAACTTTTAGCATTGCACATGTAATTGAGGCGGCGAAAAGACCGGCAATGATTCTGGCACCCAATAAAACACTAGCAGCACAACTCTACGGCGAAATGAAAGACTTTTTCCCACATAACTCCGTTGAGTACTTTGTGTCTTATTACGACTACTATCAGCCAGAAGCCTATGTGCCTGCCTCAGATACCTTTATTGAGAAAGATGCTTCGATTAATGCACATATTGAGCAGATGCGTCTGTCAGCCACAAAAGCTTTACTGGAGCGTGAAGATTCAATTATAGTCGCTACCGTCTCTTCTATTTATGGGTTAGGTGATCCTGAGTCCTATCTTGGCATGGTATTGCATTTAGCGCGGGGCAATAGGATCGATCAGCGAGTGTTATTGCGTAAATTAGCAGAATTGCAATACACACGTAATGATATGGAGTTCAAGCGGGCCACTTATCGAGTGCGTGGTGAAGTGATTGATATATTTCCAGCCGAATCAGAGCGTGATGCGGTCAGGGTTGAGCTGTTTGATGATGAAATTGAGGCGCTGAGTCATTTTGATCCTTTGACCGGAGAAGTTATCCAAAAAGTAGCCAGATTAACCATTTATCCCAAGTCACATTATGTAACCCCGAAAGAAAAGCTTGATCAGGCGGTCGAAAAAATTAAGGTCGAGTTGCTTGAGCGGCTACGCGAGCTGCATCAACAAAATCGACTGGTGGAATATCAGCGTCTTGAGCAGCGTACACGTTTTGATATTGAGATGATTTTGGAGCTGGGGTATTGCTCAGGAATCGAAAATTACTCGCGTTACTTATCTGGGAGAGAAGAAGGGCAGTCTCCCCCCACTCTGTTTGATTATTTACCCAAAAATGGACTGTTATTTGTTGATGAAAGCCATGTGACTATTCCGCAGCTGGGTGGTATGTACCGTGGTGATCGTTCACGCAAGGAAACTTTGGTGCAATATGGGTTTCGCTTGCCTTCAGCTCTTGATAACCGGCCATTAAAGTTCGAAGAATTTGAAGCCATGGCACCACAAACTATTTATTTGTCAGCCACACCACGTGAATATGAATTAACGATTTCTGGGCAAATTATAGAGCAGGTGGTCAGGCCAACTGGTTTAGTGGATCCGGTGATTGAGGTGCGGCCTGCTGACAGTCAAGTGGATGATTTGTTATCAGAAGTCAACAAGCGTGCGGAAGTTGAAGAGCGAGTGTTAGTCACTACACTCACCAAGCGTATGGCGGAAGACTTGACAGATTACTTTGCTGAACATGGCGTTAGAGTGCGTTATTTACATTCGGATATTGATACTGTGGAGCGAATGGAAATTATTAGAGATTTACGTCTCGGTGAATTTGATGTGTTGGTGGGGATTAATTTACTGCGAGAAGGACTGGATATCCCTGAAGTGTCACTCGTGGCTATTTTGGATGCAGATAAAGAAGGTTTTTTACGCTCAGAAAGTTCCCTGATTCAAACAATGGGCCGTGCAGCGCGTCATTTGAGTGGCAAAGCAATACTGTACGCAAATAGAATTACTGGTTCGATGCAGCGTGCGATGGATGAGACGGAACGTCGTAGAGCCAAGCAAGTCGCTTTTAATTTAGAACATAATATCACCCCTACCTCGATTAACAAAAAAATAGCGGATATTATGGAGTCTGGTTATAGACCGGGTTCCAGTAATCTAAATGATATTAAGCAAGTGGCTGAAGAAATGGAGGAATATGTGGCTATGACGCCTGCTCAGCTCGAAAAAGAACTTGGAAAACTAGAGAATCAAATGATCCAGCATGCACAAAATCTTGAATTTGAAGAGGCAGGAGTGCTACGTGATAAAATTAGGGTGATACGAGACAAAGCGTTAGGTCTCACTTAAATCCCAAAGTACCAGACACTTTATACAATGTCTGGTACTGGTACTACTGTTAATCACTAATTCTAAAATACTATAAACTTTTGCCATCAGTGATTTTAGACCAAGTGATGATCGCTTTGCCTTTAGGGCTCATTCGTGAGTAGGTACCGTCTTTATTGTCACGAATGTTAGCGCAGCGATCTTGACCTTTCCATAACAAACAATGCATATTTCCTTTCATTGAATAACTGGTTTTTATGGTATTACCTTTTTGTTTACGTAAGGCAGTCTTATTGTCTTTGTCAAAGTAAACTGTGAATTTGAAGCCTTTGAGGTTATGTTTTGCAGTGATGGTTTTACCTGCAACCAATTTCTTGATTTGGTCAGCATTCATCAGGGTGTCAGCCGCAAAACTAGTGCTGGCGATTAGGGGTAAACAGCTAATAAGCACAAACGATAGTAGTTTTTTCATCAGTGTAATCTCCGTATAATAATTAATTGTGTTAAATCCTTCTACATCATTTTACGCGCTAGTAATCTTAAGAGCGTGGATCCGTTATAAAGCAATCTCTATTCAAGCGCAAAACAATTTGTTTGATATTTTGAACTAGAGCGCCTTTGGTCAAGCAATGCTGGCGATTTTAGTGACCCTAAAAGTCAAACCTTACGTTAAAAACCTTATAAGCCACATAATTCTTTGACTATTTGGACATTTTTAGGTATTGTGCCTTCCTTATATATAGCTACTATATCTATCTATCTATCTATCTATCTATCGCTCAATAATGATAGGGCGCTATAGGCGCGTAGCTCAGTTGGTTAGAGCACCACCTTGACATGGTGGGGGTCGGCGGTTCGAATCCACTCGCGCCTACCAGTTTCTGGAATGATTTATGTGTAGTAATACACTGAAACTGGTCACTTAATAAGTGAAAATAAACAGAATAAGAATCAAATTAAAGTCAATGAAAGAATCTGAGTATTCTTTATAGTTCAACTACATGTGGTCTCTCGTATGGATCACCACTGATAAAGGAAGTAAGTATGCCTCAAATTACCCTGCCTGACGGTAGTCAGCGTCAATTCGAAAATCCTGTCAGTATTTATGATGTCGCTGCCGATATCGGTCCTGGACTCGCCAAAGCTGCTTTGGCTGGCAAAGTCGATGGGGTTATGGTGGACACCAGTTTTATTATTGAAAATGATGCTGAACTAGCCATTATTACCGATAAAGATGAAGAAGCTCTGGAAGTCATTCGTCATTCGACTGCCCACTTATTGGCGCAGGCTGTGAAAGAATTATTTCCAGAAATTCAGGTCACTATAGGACCTGTGATTGAAAACGGTTTTTATTATGATTTTGCCTATGAAGGCGCTTTTTCTGAAGATGATTTGAAAAAAATCGAAAAGAAAATGTCTGAATTAACTCGTGCCAATCATAGCGTCACTCGATCCGTTATGCCACGTGACGAGGCAGTGAAATTTTTCAAAGATATGGGTGAGGAATTTAAGGCACTCATTATTGCTGATATTCCCTCGAACGAAGATATCTCTCTTTATAAGCAGGGTGATTTTATCGATTTATGCCGAGGCCCGCACGTGCCTAGTACAGGCAAGCTTAAAGCATTTAAGCTGACTAAGGTGGCAGGAGCCTATTGGCGAGGGGACGCTAATAATCAGATGTTGCAGCGTGTTTATGGTACCGCTTGGCAAGATAAAAAAGCACTCAAGGCTTATCTCAATCGTATTGTAGAAGCCGAAAAGCGTGATCACCGTAAATTGGCTAAAAAACTGGATTTGTTCCATATTCAGGAAGAAGCCCCTGGCATGATTTTCTGGCATGAGAAGGGCTGGGCAATTGTGCGTGAAATTAAAAATTATATTCGCCATAAACTCTCACGACACGGCTATCAGGAAATTAATACTCCACAGGTAGTTGATCGCACGTTATGGGAAAAATCGGGTCATTGGAGCAAGTTTAAAGAAGATATGTTTACAGTGCATGCGGAGCATCATGAGTATGCAGTAAAGCCGATGAACTGTCCTTGTCATGTGCAAATTTTTAATCAAGGGCTAAAATCTTATCGTGATTTGCCATTGCGTATGGCTGAATTTGGCTCCTGTCATCGTAATGAACCCTCAGGGACTTTGCATGGTTTAATGCGTTTGCGTAGTTTTGTGCAAGATGACGCACATATTTTTTGTACTGAAGAAAGCATTCAGGATGAAGTGTCATCTTTCATTGATCTATTATATGAAGTCTACGCAGATTTTGGTTTCGCGGAAATATTAATCAAACTCTCAACACGCCCGGCAAAGCGTGTGGGGTCTGATGAAGAATGGGATAAATCCGAGAAGGCTCTTGAGCAAGCATTGGATGCAAAAGAGCTGGACTGGGAATTGCAGCCTGGTGAAGGAGCTTTTTACGGGCCGAAAATAGAATTTTCATTAAAAGATTGTTTGGAACGAGTGTGGCAATGTGGCACTATTCAAGTCGATTTTTCAACGCCTGGTCGACTGGACGCACAATATGTTACAGAAGACGGCAGTCGCAAGGTGCCAGTGATGTTACATCGAGCTATACTGGGCTCTTTGGAGCGTTTTATTGGTATATTAATTGAGCAACATGCTGGGGCTCTTCCGACGTGGTTGTCGCCGATACAGGCTGTTTTGCTGAATATCACTGATAAACATAGGGAATATACCCAAAAAGTTGAAGAAATTTTACGAAATAAGGGATTTAAGGTCAATTCGGACTTGAGAAATGAGAAAATCGGCTTTAAAATTCGCGAGCACATATTACAGAAGGTTCCTTACCTGTTGTCGATAGGAGACAGAGAAGTAGAGTCTGGATCGGTGTCAGTACGCAAGCGTGGAAGCAAAGAGTCAAATGTCATGACAGTAGAGCAATTTGCTGATCTTTTGACTGACGATATTGCGCACCATGGTTAATTTTTTTGGAGGATTAGAACATCGCAACACCTAAAGTGAAAGTACGCCTGAATGCAAATATTGTATGCCCAGAAGTTCGGGTAGTGATTGGAGAAGGCGCTGAAAGTGAGCAGCTCGGAGTATTACCTATCGTTCAAGCGCTGAAGTTGGCGACTGATAAAGGGTTAGACCTGGTAGAAGTATCTCCTAATGCAGAGCCGCCAGTTTGTCGCATTATGGATTATGGCAAGTACAAGTTCGGAATCAACAAAAAGAACCAGTCTGCGAAAAAGAAGCAAAAGCAGATACAAGTCAAGGAAATCAAGTTTCGTCCAGGAACGGACATTGGAGATTATCAGGTAAAACTACGCAACCTGATACGTTTCCTTAGCGATGGAGATAAGGCTAAAGTTACCATGCGTTTTCGTGGTCGCGAGATGGCTCATCAAGAGATCGGATTGCACATGTTACAACGCGTTGAAAAGGATCTTGCTGACTATGGGGTGGTAGAACAATATCCCAAAATGGAAGGCAGGCAAATGGTCATGGTACTAGGTCCTCTAAAGCAAACTAAAAAGAGCTAGGTGAACAAAAACTAACATTGTTAGGCTTGTACACCTTTTACATATTAATACTGGGGTTTTGAACGATTGATAGTTTGCTCCTTGTATGGATGAGTGTGGAAAAATTTAGCTGAAATATGGATTTTGCTTTTGCAATTGACTATGCTTTTAGTTTCGTTTTGATAGCACTGAATTGATACGAGAGGTTTACAGTAATCACCCCTAAGCAATGCGGAGTATGAAATAGCATGCCAAAAATGAAAACCAACAGTGGCGCGGCCAAGCGGTTTCGTGTAACAAAGTCGGGCAAGGTTAAGCGTAACCAGTCTCATCGACGTCATATTTTGACTAAGAAGAGTACCAAACGTAAACGTCATTTACGTTCCGATTCATATGTTTGCGAATGTGATGTTCCTAGCATCAAAAAACTGCTTAGATTATAGAGGTCGATAGCCATGCCTAGAGTTAAACGCGGTGTAACCGCACGTGCGAGCCATAAAAAGATCCTGAAGAAAGCCAAGGGATATTACGGTGCACGGAGTAGAGTCTTCCGAGTCGCTAAACAAGCTGTGACCAAAGCAGGTCAGTATGCGTATCGCGATCGTCGTCAACGTAAGCGTCAATTTCGTATGTTGTGGATTGCACGAATTAATGCAGCCTCCAGAATTAACGGAATATCTTACAGCCGATTTATTAATGGCCTGAAAAAGGCTTGTATTGAAATCGATCGTAAGGTGCTTGCGGATATTGCAGTACATGACGCGCATGCCTTTAGTGTTATTGCTGAGCAGGCTAAGGCCGCTCTTTAATGAATCACTAAAATACTAGCAGTGTCTAAACGGACTCAAGAATACTGGCTTATGTCATCGTAAGTTGTGTGTTTTGGGTCCGTTTTTTTTATTGGTTTTCGACTAGATTTTACCACCTGACTTTGCGTTTGGAATACGCTTGTCACGACATTTTTACATTTCGAACCTTATCAAAATTTCCCAAAATATTCTCTGCGAAAATGATTTCATTCCCAAAATGCTGTATCCTGTCTCAACTTTAAAATTTACTATCAATAAAGGCCTGTCGCTTGGAAGAATTAGAACAATTACTGGGTTCCGCTGAACAATCTGTTGCTGACTCGGAATCGCTTGAGTCATTGGATCAGGTACGTGTTGAATACCTCGGTAAAAAGGGTTTATTCACACAACGTTTAAAACAAGTGAGTCGCTTGCCCACTGAACAGCGTCCAGCGGCTGGGCAAACTATTAATAAAGCCAAGCAGACATTAGCGAAAGCCATTGAAGCTCGCAAGCAAGCACTTGAAGCAGAGAAGCTGAATGCTCGTTTGGCGTCAGAAACTATTGATGTGACCTTGCCTGGGCGTGGCCAAGATACTGGTGGTTTACATCCAGTCACACGTACCTTCAACAAAATCAATTCCTTGTTTGAACAAATGGGTTTTGAAGTGGCAACCGGGCCCGAGATAGAAGACGACTATCATAATTTTGAAGCACTGAATATTCCGGCGCACCATCCTGCTCGTGCAATGCATGATACTTTCTATTTTGATGCACATCATTTATTGCGCACACATACCTCGCCAGTCCAAGTGCGAACTATGAAAGATCAAGCGCCACCGCTACGCATCATTGCTCCAGGGCGTGTGTATCGTTGTGATTCTGATATTACTCATACGCCTATGTTTCATCAAGTCGAAGGCTTGCTGGTTGATCAAGACGTGAGTTTTGCAGATCTCAAGGGAACCTTGTATGAGTTTTTGAGTAACTTTTTCGAGCAAGAACTAGAAACACGTTTTCGTCCTTCTTATTTTCCGTTTACTGAACCTTCGGCAGAAGTCGACATTAGTTGCGTGATGTGCCAGGGCGAAGGCTGTCGTGTGTGCAGTCACACTGGCTGGCTGGAAATATTAGGCTGTGGGATGGTGCATCCTGAAGTCTTTAAGCATGCGGGAATCGATAATGAAAAATACTCAGGGTATGCTTTTGGTCTTGGTGTCGAACGGCTGGCAATGTTACGTTATGGCGTGAATGATTTGCGTTTATTTTTTGAAAATGATCTACGTTTTTTGAAACAGTTTTAAACCATAGTATTAAAAATTATAGGCTCAGTCCCTAACAGCAATGGGGCTAACTCCGTGTCATTAGTTAATTTAAGAGAAAATATAAGACGATGCATATAAGTGTAAACTGGTTAAAAGATTGGGTTGATTATAAAGGCTCAGTGGATACACTGGCAGCCCAGTTAACTATGGCAGGTTTGGAAGTGGATGGAGTGAGTGCTGCTGCCCCTGATTTTAGCGGCGTAGTAGTAGGTCAGATTACTTCTATTGCGGCACATCCTAATGCAGACAAGCTTCGTATTTGCACTGTGAATATAGGCACGAAAAATCCTTTAACGATTGTTTGTGGTGCCGCCAATGCACGTGAGCAAATGAAAGTTGCAGTGGCGACACTCGGGGCAGTGTTGCCTAAAATGGAAATTAAACCCGTGGCTATTCGTGACGTGGATTCAGAAGGTATGTTGTGTTCTGAATCAGAACTGGGCATGGCTGATTCGGCTGAGGGGATTTTAGATTTACCTGCTGAGGCCAAAGTGGGTATGGATATTCGTAATTTTTACCAATTAAATGATTCAGTGATCGAAGTGGACATGACACCCAATCGAGGCGATTGCCTAGGCATGATTGGGGTTGCGCGCGAAGTGGCAGTGATTGCAAAAACTGTGGTACATGAACCCACATTTACGCATGCCAAAATATCCCATAAGCAAAAATTTGAGATTAATGTGCAAGTGCCTGATGCTTGTCCACGTTATCTTGGTCGAGTGTTGACAGGTCTCAACGCTAGTGCGCAAACGCCTGTCTGGATGCAAGAGCGTTTACGACGTAGTGGTATTCGTTCGCTGGGCCCTTTAGTGGATGTGACTAATTACGTATTGTTAGAGTATGGGCAACCGATGCATGCGTTCGATCTGAGCACACTGCAAGGTAAAATTACAGTACGTCTTGCACAGCCCAAAGAAACATTGACCCTACTTGACGGCAAACAAGTCGAGTTAGCGGATGATGTATTGTTAATTTGTGATGACAAAAAACCCTTAGCGTTGGCAGGCATTATGGGTGGAGAAGGCTCAGGCATTAGTGATTCAACCACTGATATCTTTCTCGAATGTGCTTATTTTAATCCTGTCTCAATCGCTGGACGTGCACGAAAGTATGGTTTGCAAACAGACTCATCATATCGCTTTGAGCGGGGAGTTGATCCTGCAATACAACAACAGGCGACTGAACGTGCTACGCAATTGTTGCTTGATATTTGTGGTGGCAGCGCGGGTCCTGTGAATGAAGTGGTCAGCCCAAAACATCTACCCAAACCGGCGACCATAAAATTGCGTCAGGCTCGTTTAGAAAGCTTGTTAGGGATGCCTCTCAAGGGTAATGACATTAGCAGTATCCTTAAAAGTTTGGGCATGAGTCTTGCGGTGATCAAAGCTTCGGATAAGAATAAATCGAAATCGAGCAATAAAACAAAATCAAGTAATAAAATAAAGACACAAGTAGTCAGTCAAGATGAATGGATGGTTACCGCACCCTCTTGGCGTTTTGATATTGCGATAGAAGCAGACCTTGTTGAAGAAGTAGGGCGAATAATTGGTTATGATAATATTCCCACTCGTATGCCGACTGGTGAATTGACTGCGAAACCACGGTCAGAAACGACGTTGGGCTTACAGCGCTTTAATTATTTATTGGTCGACCGTGGTTTTCAAGAAGTGATTACCTATAGTTTTGTCGAACCCGGGTTGCAGTCACAATTATTTCCAGACAGGGCTGCCGTAGCGCTTACTAACCCCATTTCCAGTGATATGTCGGTCATGCGTACGTCTTTATGGACAGGGTTGTTACAGACGGTGAAATACAATCTCAATCGACAGCAATCGAGGGTTCGTATATTTGAGTCAGGCCAGGTATTTAACCCAGGCTCAAAAGGGATGAGTGATATCGCTCAAACAATGACCTTGGGGGGGGCAATTTGCGGACCTACTAGTCAAGAACAGTGGGGACAAGATACTCAGGGATCAGATTTTTATGATCTTAAAGCTGATTTGGAAGCCTTGTTTAGCTTGACAGGTGAGGCTGATAGTATCGAATTTATTCCTGCTACTCATTCAGCATTGCATCCAGGGCAAACTGCAAAAATTAAGCGAGCGGGTCAGGATCTTGGTTGGATTGGCATGTTACACCCTGAAATACTTAAAAAACAATCAATTACAGTCGATGTTTGTCTTTTTGAATTAGATTTAGCTATACTCGAAACTACAAAAGTGCCTGTTTTTAGCTCACTTTCAAAATTCCCTTCCATTAGACGTGATTTATCAATTGTTGTTGATGAATCAATTACTTCTCAGCAAATAAGAGCTACAATTGCAGAGGCAGTGCCTGATCAGCTTAGTGAGGTTCATGTTTTTGATGTATATCGAGGCAAGGGCGTTGATTCTGGACGAAAAAGTCTCGCTTTAGGCTTGATTTTACAGGAAACTTCGCGCACTCTTGTAGATAAGGAAGTTGACGCTGCAATCGAATGGGTTGTAGTCAAATTACAAAAAGAGTTAGGTGCATCACTAAGAGAGTGAATTATGGCATTAACAAAAGCTGCAATGGCAGAGCGTCTATTCGAAGACTTGGGACTCAATAAGCGAGAAGCTAAAGAGCTTGTTGAATTTTTCTTCGAAGAAATACGAACAGCACTCGAAACCGGTAACCAGGTGAAACTGTCTGGTTTTGGAAATTTTAATCTTAGAGATAAACGCGAGCGTCCAGGACGGAACCCTAAGACCGGGGAAGAAATTCCCATTACGGCACGTAGGGTAGTGACATTTAGCCCCGGACAAAAGCTCAAGGCAAGGGTAGAAGCCTATGCTGGAAGTGGAGAACAAGAACAGCAGCAACAACAGCAACAGCAGTAGTGATGAACTGCCACCAATACCTGGTAAGCGTTATTTTACAATCGGCGAAGTCAGTGGACTTTGTTCTGTAAAAGCACACGTACTGCGTTATTGGGAGCAAGAATTTCCACAGCTGAAACCTGTTAAGCGTAGAGGTAATCGACGTTATTATCAGCGCCAGGACGTGGTGATGATACGCCAGATACGCAGTCTGCTATACGATCAGGGATTCACCATCGGAGGTGCACGTGCACAACTGTCTGGTGAAAATGCTAAAGACGACTCAACGCAAAGCCGCCAGTTAGTCAAACAGATGCGGTCTGAGCTTGAAGAAGTGTTACAAATCTTACGTCGTTAAGTATCCTAAAATATTTCTGATTTATTATAATAAGTGATTTAAATTATTACTTATTTAGTTATAATTAGCAGGCTCAAAAACAGCCGGCTCAGACTTCTATTGCCTATAGTAATACCTGGTGTTTAGATTACTCAATAAGTAGCCAAGCCTATTGTGTAAAGTGAAAGTTCCATACTAGCTGTTATATTCTGAGCCCAGAGTGATAGCAGTACAGCCTGGTAGGCAAAAGGCATGGGGGGCCGGTACGAAGGTTCAAACAAATACCAGTATATTCGGGGCCCAGAGTGATAGCAGTACAGCCTGGTAGGCAAAAGGCATGGGGTGTCGGTGACGAAGGTTCAAATAAATACCAGTATATTCGGGGCCCAGAGTGATAGCAGTACAGCCTGGTAGGCAAAAGGCATGGGGGGCCGGTACGAAGGTTCAAACAAATACCAGTATATTCGGGGCCCAGAGTGATAGCAGTACAGCCTGGTAGGCAAAAGGCATG
>UOFL01000092.1_pt1 | contig 54218 bp, 44 predicted proteins | sample 1990081 | NCBI WGS metagenome assembly UOFL01 (sample SAMEA4728526, study PRJEB27164) | hydrothermal vent metagenome | biome: marine basaltic hydrothermal vent biome; feature: marine hydrothermal vent; material: mineral | place: Pacific Ocean | collected 2011-06-14/2011-07-23 | depth 1741 m | reverse complement strand
ATCAAGCCAACACACGAAATGGAAGATCTGGCCTGTAATGTTAAAAATTATTCTGCGACGCCAGGAAGGCTATGAATCTGTTGCTTACGCTAGTAAATGGTGCGCCCGGAGGGTGAGCTGCGTTAAGTAGCGAACGCACGCACAGGAAGTGCGGGCCGGTAGTCATAAAAATTATTCTGCGGCGCCAGGATGGCTAATTTGGTTTTGCTTACGAAGTAAATGGTGCGCCCGGAGGGTGAGCTGCGTTAAGCAGCGAACGCACGCACAGGAAGTGCGGGCCGGTAGTCATAAAAATTATTCTGCGGCGCCAGGATGGCTATGAATCTGTTGCTTACGCTAGTAAATGGTGCGCCCGGAGGGACTCGAACCCCCAACACCCAGGTTCGAAGCCTGGTACTCTATCCAGTTGAGCTACGGGCGCGTAATTCATTTAAGAATCGGACTATACACCATCAATTCATATTATAACAGTGTAAGGCTAATTAAAGTTAAAAGAAAATTATCTGCTCAAACATTATGCAAAACAATATACCCAAATTTTGCTTATTAAAATAGTGAACTTATTCTTTGGCTTGCTGCATTAGCTTATTTTTCATCAGCTTGTTAGGTTATTATGTCTGTGGAAAGTACTCCCGCACACTTTCTTGTTCACTGGAATCATTTCTCGAAACAATGGCAACTGCTGGCTTGGTTTTGCTCATGTTTCTCGCTTGATGTGGTAGTCCAGCAGGTATAAATATAAAGTCTCCAGGGCTATTAATCACTGATTTCTTTAAGTCTTCTCCATATAAAGTTTCAACTTGTCCTTCAATTAAATAGATAGCTGTTTCAAAACCTTCATGATAGTGGGGCTTGGTACTCGCTCATGCGGGAATAACCACCAAATTCATTGAGAGTCCTTTCGCACAAGCAGTGTTGTTAGAAATTCCGATATAGTGGGGGAGTTGTTGTACTGTATCACTTGTGATAGCTGGACGTACTGTCACAATTTCTTGAGCCATATCCATAAAAATCCTAGTAACATTCTTATAAAAATGAAAGACTCAATTAAATGAGCCTTCCATTTTAATTAATTATTTATTACAAAATCACAAATTGGAGGATGCGTAGACAACTACTTCATGTTGTTCCATTGAACCTCCGTCTAGAAAAGCTTCTTTTGGCATTGGATTCTGATGAGCAATTTTAAAATCCTCACTTCCGACCCAATGTTTAAATGCTGCTTCATCCTGCCAATGTGTCAAAACAACATAAGGGGTCTGTTCAGAAACAGGCTTCAAAACTTCCATTTTGACAAACCCTTCTTGTTTGTCAATTTCACCTGCGCGATTTTTAAATCTCTGCTCGAATTGTTCGCAAAATTCTGGTTTTACATAAACTCGATTGGCTACCACATAATTCATTAGTCTCTCCATTCTATTTGATACACATTAAGACACCTTTCAGCAGCGCATTATAATTATCTAGAGATACTCTGAATTACAGAGTCTCTATTCAATTCATTAATATAGCCGGCATCCATTAAGACTTCAAGAGAGGCGGGTGAGTAAAAGAAGTCGGTTAAAAATCATGCTGCTGAGTGGTTAAAGCGTAGATTAAACTATTGCTGTGCGAAATAGTTTGATTGCTTGATAAGCTGTGTCTGCTTTTTCCCTACATGATTTGTACTTCGGTAGAAACAGTCTGGTATGAGCGCTTGCAGGGAACCACCGTGTTCGCTTTGCACATCTGAGTGCTCAGTGATAGCATAAGTCTCTATTTTTTTAAGGCGCGTTTCGCCTGAGCTCTGTATCTTTTATTCATGGCTCGTTTAATACGTCGTCCAAGTCCGGTGATATTTTTGAATATACAGAGTGAATGACGACTTCGCTTATGTGTCCAATCATATTCATCTTCTGATTTTGTGATGGGCTTTCTCATTTTTATACTGCTTATCTCCCCCTGTGTCAGGCGAGTAATCGTAATATTGAAGTGTTAAATCATTGACTAATGAACCAGAGTTTATTCAAATTTAGACGCGCCACGATTTAATTAAAAGGGTGCTCATTATGTTTTAAGAGTCAATATTGTACCTTTCTTGCGCTACATAAAACAGACATAATAGTGAGTTTTTTAAGAATGTATTAAACATAGATTAATTCACATTTCAAATTTGGAGACTTTGCATTCAATTGGAGAAATAATGGTGCTTTTCAAGCTTTTCAAGCTTTTCAAGCACTTCAAGTACCTCCAGCACATGAGTTCCTCTGCAGTAAAGTCTTGAGCTAAGGTCTCTTTGTGTGATAAGTGAACTGCATTCTTAGTGGTAATAAAATATACTAAGCTTTAACAGCGTTTAGCATCTTTTCAAGGTGATGCTGATAATACAACTCTATAAAGTGATTAAATAAATACTATGCAAACTAATGTGACTGATTTAAATCAAATAATAGATAGCATCTATGATGCAGCGTTACGTCCTGAGAAGTGGACAGATTTACTACAACTTCTTGGTGACCATATTGATATACAAGACATAGGTTTGAAAATTACTGATGATTCTACAAAGACATTAGAGATGAATTCATCTGATCGCAGTTCTTCTATTGAGCAAGCAGGTAATAGTCTCGCTCAAGTCATGTCGCAAATTCCCGAATTGACTATTGAATCTGGCATTGATTCTAATAATGACAACGACAATGTTGATATCAATAGGATATTGGGCAAACACTTCATGCGGGCATTGCAAATCACGCAATCCTTAATTAACTCAGAGCAACAAAATGAATTGATAGTTAATTTTTTGGATAAGCTACCCGTGGCGGTTTTTATTGTTGATCAACAACTCAATATATATCAAAGTAATAGGCATGCAGGTGCTTATACACATGACTCTTCTGTGTTGAAAATCAGTAATGATCAGCTTTCCCTCAAGCAGTTATCTGACCAGAAAAAACTTTGCGAGTTGGTGGCAGCGTTAGCGAATATAGAAACAACATTAGTGAATCAGCTACCGCTGGTCACTGACGACCCTGAGTCGGAAGATAAGCAGCTTATTATTATCGGTACCCCTATTAAAATTAGCAGTGTTGAATCAAAGCATTTGGTTGCTTTATTTGTATCCAATCGAAAATCGCAGCCTTTGCCAACTGTGGAGGTGTTATCAGAAATATATCATCTTACTAATAAAGAAGCAGAGATTACTCGCTTACTATTGCACGGGTATTCGATTAATGAAATTAGTGAGTTAACAGAAGTCAGCAAACACACGGTTCGAAATCAGGTTAAGTCGATAATGTCGAAAACAGAGACTAGCCGGCAAGCTGAACTAGTCAGCTTAATTTTAACTGGACCAGGAAGTCTTAATTTTGATAACCGAGCTGAGCTGGCAAAACTTGGACAGTCTGGACGGTTAACATCTTTTCATACGAATATTCATCAATTGGATTTAGATAGTCGCCGTGTTATTTCCTGGCAAGAATACGGCGACTTGAGTGGACGGCCTGTTATTTTTGGGCACAGTTCTCTTGGCAGTAGTTACGAAATATCTCGACAACAAGACCAACTCTTGAAACAGCTTGGCTTACGTTTGATTGCTCCTGATAGACCTGGGCGATGTCAGTCCTCACCTGATATGGACATGAACCTTAGCTCGCTTAATACTGATTTGGACATATTATTAAATCATTTGAATATTGATACTTTTAGTTATATTGGTTTTGAAATGGGGGCTCTATTTGGGGCGGCATATGCCGCGGCCAATCAAAGCAGACTAAAAAAACTGGTGGTAGTAAGCACTGGGTTTATGCCTGCTTCTGCGGCTGAATGGAAACAAATGAGTCCATTTTTTCGCACAAATTTAAAGTGTGCAATGTATTTTCCTAAAATTCATAGGCTTTTTACTAATATGATGGTGCATGGTATTAAGTATAATCCGCAGCGTTTTTTGAATACACTTGCCAAGCAATTTAGTCAGTCTGAGAAAAAGTTCAAATTTTCTGAAGAGTACAAATTGGGTCTTAGCACTGCTATTACTAGTAGTTCAGCGTTAGCCTCTATGCTGACTTTAGAGTGTCAAATGCCTCCTGGGCCATGGGACTTTGAGATAACAGATATTGTATGTGAGATTGAACAATGGCATGGAATGGAAGATTCGTTTGTGCCTGTATTATCTGCACAGCGTTTGGCCGACTCTTGTCACAAAGGTGCTCGTCAGCATTTCGTCGAGAATGAAGGTCGATTTATATTTTATACTCGATTTGAGGATATAGTGAATTCACTTGTGACCTAATATTCTTGCAGTCAAAAATTATTAAGCATTGAGCATTGAGCATTAAGCATTAAACATTAAACATTAAATATTAAGCATTAAACATTGAACATTGAGCATTGAGTATTAAGTATTAAACATTGAGCATTAAGTATTGAGAGCAGAAAACTTAAGCCATGGGTATGATCATGAGTCTGATAAAGTAGTCGATGCCTTAACTTGCTCCTCAAGCAAAGCGTCGATATCTTTATTAAGTTGGCGTACCTTTTTGTAGATGTCGCGCTCATTTTTGGTACGTGATGCTTTTTCAACAGCATCCGCAGATTCCTTAATGACATTGACCGCACAATAGGATGCAGCGCCGTGGATTTTGTGAGAAATATTTTCAAGTTTTTCACAGTCTAGGGGGTTAAGAGACTGGTTAAGAACATTTTTCATGTTCGGCAAATCTTCAACCAACATAAAAAATAGCTCATTTGCTAGGTCCATATTTCCGCCGGTTAATCGCAGAGCGAGTTTACGGTCAAACATTACTGAGACAGCGTCCTTTATCTTTTTCTTATTTTTAACGGTAGGTTCAGGCTTGTTTTCTTTATTCTCAAGAACTTCTGGTTCTACCTGTCGAGGAGTTACCCATTGATCAATAATGTCATATAGTTTGGTATCTTGAATGGGTTTGATTAAGACGCCATCAAATCCTGCTCGAACAAAGCGATCTTGATCTCCATCCAATGTGGCTGCGGTGAGTGCGATGATAGGGGTGCGTTGTCGACCCTGTTCCATAGATCGAATTTTACGAGTCGCTTCAGTACCAGACATGACGGGCATTTGAATATCCATTACGATAAAGTCAATATGTTGGGCAGAAAAAATATCGACCGCTTTTTTGCCATCACTGGCTTCAAATATTTTAGCGCCTTGTTCAGACAGCAGAGCCTGTATCAACTTTCGATTGATTTTATTATCATCCACAACCAGTATGCTTAAGCCATTTAGGTTTTGTTTGTTATCATTAATCGTTGTGTTGCTATTGTTATCTTTATGATAATTTGAGAGAGCAGTGTTCTGGGTAAGGAGCAGTGCGATGTTGTTATAGAGTTGATGTGCACGTTGTGTTTTTGGCACGGCCAAAGTAGCGCCTTGTTTTAGTAAGTTTTTAAGGGTTGATCGATTCACCGTACTGGCTAATACCAGTATTGGAATTTCCGGATTTTTGGTATTTTTAATTGCCTTCATAAACACTGGGAACAAAGTTGATTCAAGCTCGTCACTAGAGAGAGAAATGGTGATTAAGTCATAACGGCTACTGTTAGTAGCTTTTGCTTTTAAGGCTTTTTCGACGTATTTAAAATCATGAGTTTGCGTCGTTTCCATTCCCCATTCAGTGAATTGATGTACGATTGCAAGCCGTGATAGTTCATTGCTATCAAATAGGAGGTTATTATATTGTTGTAAGGGATTAATTTTTCTTAGATCTTGTTTTTTACCTGTGTCCATTGCAGCCTGGCAGGTAAACCAAAAAGTTGAACCATGATCTGGCTGGCTCTCAAAACCAATATTACCTTTCATTGTTTCGACAAGTTTTTTACAGATAACGAGACCCAGGCGAATATTACTATACGAGCCTTTACCAGGTTTCCTGGATTGAACATAGGGATCAAATAGATTTTTTTGATCTTTTTTATCAATGCCTTTGCCTGTGTCCTGAATACTAAATTTCAGCGTGACATACTCACTTTTAGCTTCTTCGAGCATAACGCGAATGGTGATACTTCCTTGTTCGGTATATTTTATCGCATTGCTCACTAAGTTGGTAACAATTTGCCGTATGCGTACTGGATCACTGTCAACCCTTTGTGGTACATCCGAATAAATCATTAATATCAGATCAAGACCTTTATCATAAGCCTGTTGTGTCATTAAGGTTATTGAGTCTTCAAGGTTCTCTCTGATATCGATAGAAATATTTTCCAGTCGAAAATCGCCCGCTTCTATGCGAGAAAAATCTAAGGTGTCGTTAATAACAGTGAGCAGTGATTGTGTCGATTGTTGGATGGTTTCAAGTTGACTTTGTTGTGTATCGCTTAAATGGGACTTTAATAATATATTAGTAAACCCTAATATTCCATTAAGGGGTGTGCGTATCTCATGACTCATGTTTGCCAAAAATTCTGTTTTGATTAAGCTGGTGTCAAGTGCCTGTTGGCGAGCTTTATCGAGTTCTTCATTTTGTAACTCCATTTCAGTAAGGGCGTTGCGTAACTGAGAAGTCGCCGAATCAATCTTTGCAGTCAGATATTCTTGATTTTCTTGTAATGCGGATCCCATAGTATTGATGTCTTGTTCGAGCGTGCCAAGTTCACCTCTGGACTGTTCGTTAACACGTGTGTCCAATTTTCCTTCGGCCATATCATTGACTGTTTCGGTGAGTCGAATGAGGGGTTCGGTGACATTTTTCCCCATTCGTAATGCCAGTAAAGTGCTAAAAAACAATCCAGTAATAGCGATAAAAAAAGCTTCGAGTAGTAAGATGTTTTCACGTTCGCGTGTATTTTTATAACTGAAGGTGCCGGATACCCAGCCCACCGTTTTGCCAGGATTAATCTGACTTTTCTTATTTTTTCTTTTGCGTTTATTGTTGCTGACCCTGGGTTTTATTGTTTGCACAATCGCAGCTCGAAAAGTAAAGTTTCCAGCAGCCCTAATTTTGTCATCAATCGGATTGCTCACATCCACCAACGAAGGTGATTTTGCAGAACTCACTTCAATTGAAATAACATCATCTTCGGATAGCGCTGTGTTAGACAGTTCGTATATTCGATCAAGTGATTTTTGCATATCATAGTGGGAGATGCTTTTTGCTAGTTGGTTTATTAATATACGTGCACGAGTGCGGAGAGAGTCTTCAAGATCTTCAAATTGCGCAGAGATAAAATAGGCGGTGAGTGCCAGTGCGGTCGCTGTAGCGGGAATCAGTACGATTAACAATAAACGGGATCTAATTCCCCATTCATGACGATAAGCAGATCTCACTGCTTTTCCTAATTTACGCCAGACCCTATTCAGGTTCTTTTTCATTGTATTTCCATATTATGCTGTCACCTTTGCCGGTAGGGACGTTCCCTAGCATTGACTGGTGATTATATGCGCATTAATTGTATGTTATTATTAGCCGCTTCACTGGGCATGAACCAGAGACTCCTTGATCGATAATATCTGTTATTATCTTTTCTTTAAACAGTTATTTATGGATATTTTAAGGCATATTTTGCTGCCTATCTTCATTTGAATTTGATTATCTTTGTAATCATAGGTGATTAGATTATAGTTCACAAGATTTGAGTCAAGTTGAATACTCTGTAAGCCAGAGGCTAATAGACAGGTACTTAATCTGAATTCTGAACTATTTGTACAATTTCTACTATATGAATTTAACTTGCCTATAAGGGTGCGAGTATAGGTTTGAAAGGGTAAAACATGGCATTTCCGACTATAGAATCCTTTATTGGAAACACCCCTCTTGTCCGTTTACAGCGAACTTCAATAGGTAATAATAATACTATTTTGGTTAAGCTTGAGGGGAATAATCCAGCAGGTTCAGTCAAAGATCGTCCGGCTATGAATATGATACTACAAGCGGAGTGTCGGGGGGAGTTAAAGCACGGAGATACCTTAATAGAGGCAACCAGTGGTAATACTGGAATTGCGCTGGCGATGGCTGCAGCGATCAAAGGCTATAAAATGGTGCTGGTTATGCCAGAACATATGAGTGTTGAACGGCGCTCAGTCATGAAAGCCTATGGGGCAGAGTTAATTTTGGTGTCTCAACAGGGAGGGATGGAAGAGGCTCGTGATTTAGCGACTGATATGGCGAAACAGGGCAAAGGGATTGTATTGGATCAATTTGCAAACCAAGACAATCCAGGGGTGCATTATAGCACCACAGGCCCGGAAATTTGGCGTGATACCAATGGGACTATTACTCATTTTGTCAGCGCTATGGGTACCACTGGAACGATTATGGGGGTCTCTCGATATTTAAAAGAACAGGCTAGTGAAATAGAGATAGTGGGAGTTCAGCCAGAAGAAGGAGCGAGTATACCTGGTATAAGACGCTGGCCAAAAGAGTATTTACCGTCCATTTATAATGGTGATGCCGTGGATACTATTATTGATATTTCTCAATCAGCAGCAGAAGACATGACGCGGCATCTGACTTCAGAAGAGGGTATTTTTGCAGGAATATCATCCGGGGGGGCTGTGGCAGCAGCATTAAAATTAGCGAGTCAAACAGAAAATGCAGTGATTGTGAGTATAGTCTGTGATCGTGGTGATCGTTATTTATCAACCGGAGTTTTTCCAGCGGAATAGATTATGGCTAGACGTAGAAATAGAAGGGGTACCCCACGCCCAATTGATTTACCAGCATTTGAGTGTGTGATCGAATCACTGAGTTCTGATGGACGTGGGGTAAGCCATGTAGAAGGCAAGTCAGTTTTTGTGGCGGGAGCTTTGCCAGGAGAAACGGTCACTGCAAAATACCTTCGTCGAAAGCGACATTTTGATGAGGCCATTGTTGAAACAATTATAGTGGAGTCAGTCGATAGAGTGATTCCTGCTTGTGCTAGTTTTGGTTTATGTGGAGGGTGCGTACTACAACACCTTAAGCCTGAGAAACAAATAGAATTCAAACTCAATACCTTGTTAGATAATTTCAAGCGTTTAGGGAATGTCGAGCCAGAAGTAGTAGATGCCGCAGTGACGGCGTCTAGTTGGGGTTATAGACGTCGTGCCCGCTTAGGAGTTCGTTACGTTCATAAAAAAGAAAAGGTATTAGTAGGTTTTAGAGAATTGCAAAGTAGTTTTATTGCGCAAATGTCACGTTGTGAAATTTTACATCCTGTGATCGGAGAGAAGCTCGAATCGCTTGCTGATTTGATCGCTTCTTTAACAGTTTATAATCGAATCGCGCAAATTGAAGTGGCTATTGCCGATAAGGTCAACGCGTTAGTGTTTAGAAATCTTGAGCCGCTCAGTGATGAGGATATTGTAAAAGTCAAAAGTTATGCAAGCGACAATAATTTTTCGATTTATTTGCAATCAGGAGGACCTGAAACTGTGTCACTTGTTCATCCGCAACAAGAAGTGCTGGATTATAGTTTAGAGGACTATCAAGTTCGTTTAGAGTACGAGCCAGGAGATTTTACTCAGGTTAATTTTGAAATTAACACTAAGATGATGGCCAAGGCGATGCAGTGGTTGAACCCTAATCAAAACGATCGTGTGTTAGATTTGTTTTGTGGCATTGGAAATTTTACTATTCCTTTAGCTCGTTGTGCCGCTTATGTTTTAGGGGTTGAAGGCTCAGTAGCGATGGTGGATAAAGCGCGACACAATGCACAAATTAATAAATTGGATAACATAGCATTTGAAGCTTGCAATTTGGCAGATGAAAATTTAGCGGCTGAGTGGCTACAACAAGGATTTAACAAGGTATTGATTGATCCGCCACGCTCTGGCGCACAGGAAATTTTACCTAATATTGCTCGCTTAAATCCGGAAATCATCGTTTATATTTCCTGCCATCCAGGGTCACTGGCGCGTGATGCAGGAATATTAGTAAATGAATATGGTTACGTGCTTAAAAAATCGACAGTTTTGGATATGTTCCCACATACTGCACATGTCGAATCGATCGCATTATTCGTAAAAACAAAGAGTTAGAATATACTTATTAGTTTACATCGAGAACTCAAGTTAACGAGCCTCTGATTATCTACAGATGAAAATGAGTATTAAATAAATTTTGGAGTCTAGTGTTATGTCTGGTGCCTATGGTGTAAATCTTTCAGAATCAATGATAGCGACTCTTGATGAAGTGCCAGATCAATTGCTGACACTGTCTTATGGAGCGGGAAAAAAATTTAAAGCGATCTTGCTCTATCTTATTTTGCCCGTTGCTTTCGCCACTATTATAATTTTGGGTGCAGAACAATTCGCCGAACAATTACCCACTAATGTCTTTAAAGGGTTAATGGCCACTGCAGGGTTAGGTTTTCTCTTTCTGCTGATAGGAGTGTTTAAAGCGAATAAAAAATTCTCTCCTCAATATATTTTTACCAGTGCGGGCATGACTGTCAATAGTAAAATGATGGATTGGAGCACTGTAAGTCATGTAGAAGTTTTGGCGACGGCGCGTAGTGGCGACAAGGCCAGTATTATAATTTATCTGGAAGATGAGCAAACACTAGGACTAAAGATACAGAAACATGAACTACGTATGAAAGTGTCAGAAGTCTTGAGGTGTAATGTGAGTAATATTGCATTTAAGGATTAATATGGGGTCGGACCTAATCATTTTGTTAATATGGGGTCGGACCTAATCATTTTGTAAGTTGGGGGGGAGGCTCAACATGATCCCAATACTACATTTGAGGCACATGCTTGATTACAAGACCTGACCCCAATGCAAGAGGGCTATTTTTTTGCTTCATATCGAACACGATACAGGGCTCCTGCTTTATCATCTGAAATCAATATACTGCCGTCAGGCATCACAAGTAGATCAACAGGCCTGCCAGTGGAGGCTTCATTTTTTAACCAGCCAGTAATAAATGGGGTGGCGGATATAATAGTCCGATGGTGTTTATCTAGGCGCAGTAACATAATGTTATATCCTACTTTATTACTACGATTCCATGAGCCATGTTGTGCCACGAATAATTGCTGCTGGTATTTTTTTGGAAACATAGTGCCTGAATAGAAGCGCATGCCTAATGGTGCTGCATGAGCAGTGAATCGCCAGGCAGGTTTGGTATAATTTTTACAGTGCTTATTTTTTCCAAAAACTGGGTCAAGTACAGTACCTCCATGGCAGATGGGGAAGCCAAAGTGTTGGCCGTTTTTGGTCACTACATTTAATTCATCCGCAGGAATGGTATCTCCCATAAAGTCACGTCCGTTGTCTGTAAACCATAATTGCCCCGTCAGTGGATGCCAGTCAAAACCAACAGAGTTTCGAACGCCTTGCGCCAGAGCGACGGTTTTTAATGTGCTGAGATTGATTTGGCGTATTTCTGCGGTGTTGTCGACACTGCATACATTACAGGGTGCGCCAACAGCAATCACTAACTTTCCCTTTTTAATAGCAATATAACGCCAGCCATGATGTCTTTTATTGTTGAGTTTATCATAGACTACTATAGGCTCTGGGGGGGTGTTTAGTCTGGATTCTATATTAGGGTAGCGTACAATTTGGTGTATTTCGGCAACGTATAAATCGTTATTATAAAAAGCGATGCCGTTGGGTACATTGAGTCCTCTTGCAATAATAAATCGTTGGTCCGCTATTCCGTCATTATTAGTATCGCGTAAGGCGTAAATTTTACCAGAACGGCGACGGGTGCTCACAAATACTGTTCCCTGTTTACCGAGGGCTAAAGACCTTGCGCCCTTGATTCCTTTATGGAACCAAGAAATAGTAAATCCCGAGGGTAATGTCAAATCGTTTAAATCAGGTTTTGCTCCAGAAACAATAATAGGCTGCCCTATTATTAATAGGATCAAGAAGGCAGCAGAGCAGTGATTTGTCCATTGAGATATTTGCATATTGTTTAGGCGCCTGTGATTAATTCAATGTCATGTTGTTAAATTCTTGCGCTAACGGTGAGTAAAACCTTGAACTACCCATTGTGAATAATAGCTTGTTGATATTGTGAATTAAGGAGCCCTTAACTTTCACTCGCCAGTCAATAACAGGCTGGTAAAAATGGAGTGATACAGAAGTCATAAAATTACTCGAGTCATATAATTACTCGACACGGGTTCTTGTATGTTGTTGAAACTGTTGCAGCGTGGCAGCATGATTGTCAAGAATAGTGATATATTCTTTTATTCCCTGTTTGTATTGATCAATACTGGTAAAAAAACCATCGTTGTGGGCGCCTGCAATCGCAACAAAATGTTTCTGTCCCTGATTCGCTCTGGGATTGTATGCATTATAGAGTGCCTGGCCGTGATGAAAGCCGATATACTCATCTTCTGTACTATGAATAATGAGTAAAGGGCAATGAATATTCCTAATTTTATCAATGTTCGAATATTGGGTATGCAAAATAAGGCTGGCGGGCATAAAAGGATAAACATCTTTAGCGACGGCGGGCATAGTGGTATAGGTTGATTCGAGCACAAGACCTGCAGAGTGAACTTTTGTGGCTAATTCAGTTGCTATACCCCCTCCCAAAGATCGACCAAAAATAATAATAGACTCTGGTGCTATTTTTAGCTTATTGACTAAATAATCCCAACTAGCATCGCCATCGAGATAAGTGCCTTGTTCTGATGGAGTCCCAGAGCTTTTGCCGTAACCACGATAGTCGATAATTAATATATTCAATCCTAACTGATTAAATATTTGAATGGTATCCATTCTATTTGAAATATTCCCAGTGTTGCCGTGGAAAAATAATAAGGTGTAGCGTGCATTATTCGCTGGTATGTACCAGCTGTGCAGGCGTTCATTATCACTGGTCGTTATCCAATGTTGACTAAACTCAAGTCCCAATGAGGATGGGTCTGTTGTGAGTTGTGACGTGGGGATATAAATCAACTTGTCCTGGTTGATGAACATATAAAGACAACTGACTAAATAAATAGCGCTAGAAAGTAGGAGTAAGCTAATGATATATTTGAACAAATTTTTACTCATTGCGCTGTGTATATAATAGGAGAGTAGCTTGTTAGTGCTTAATTCTTTAATTTAAAGCATAAAATTCTTAGATTTAAAGCATAACTGGTACTAATCATACTATTAATCTTAGTGTACTTGGTAAAATTAGTATCCAGTTCTGTTATCTAATTGATGTTATCTTTTGATGTTACCTAGGTCGTATTTTTCACAATGCACTATAATTGAATAAAAAATAAGCATTGTTTTGTCAGTGAGAGTGAATTTCCTTTGTGTTAAGCCTGCTATTCATGATGACTTATTGGCTTAAGGTGCTTTTTCTTATGTTAAACTAACAGCTCTTGCCGGTTTAGGTGTTTTTAATACTCTTTAGTAAATTTATCTTTCAACCGTTTTAACTAAGTCTTAAGGACTAATATAGAGAGATTCCTATTTGAGATGATTTCTTAGGCGTTGCTTGTCTATTGCTTGTGACTATAATAATTTTATCTTAAATTAATTTGAAGGCATGGATCATTAGTAGACTTGGAATGTTAGGGTGTAGCATTGAAGGCTGAAATTATGCTAATTATGAGATTTATAAAATGGCTGTCGAAATTGAACGTAAGTTTCTTCTTAAAGATAATCGCTGGCAATCTGAAGTGAGGAGCAGTGAATGTTACCGCCAAGGGTATATGTCACAAGAGGGTCAGTTGAATTCGGTCAGGGTAAGAGCGACCAACGATAAGGCGTGGATTAATTTTAAAAGCGCCACCTTAGGAATGCGACGTTTAGAATTTGAGTACCCCATTCCTATAGAGGATGCGCTACAAATGCTTGGCCAACTGTGCTATCAACCGATCATAGAAAAAGAACGGTATTTTGTGGATGTTGATCAACATACCTGGGAAATTGATGTGTTTCATGCGGAAAATACGGGACTTGTAGTGGCAGAAATTGAGTTGAAAAGCGAAACCGAAAGTTTTACTAAACCTGCCTGGTTAGGAGAAGAGGTGACTGATGACAAAAGATATTATAATGTGTGTTTGCTAAGTCATCCGTTTAAAGACTGGGATCAATAAGCTTGGAACAATTGTCTGAGGTATCCCGAAGCAATCAGAACCCGCAATGCCATTCTGGGAAGGAGGTTTATTGTCGTTATTCACGACATCTCTTGTTTGGCCTACTATTATTTCTGCTCTTAACTTCCTGTACTAAACTTGATCCAAGCGTGATTCGTTTCGGCTTGGCGTCGGTGGTGCAAAAACTTGATCCCCGTTTTTCGACTGATGCGACTTCAACACGAGTCATACGTTTACTCTATAGACAATTAGTCGATTTTGATCACAATTTGAGGCCTACTCCTGATTTAGCGAGTTGGAAAATGATTTCTCCTACTCACTACCGCTTTACGCTTAGTCAGTCAGAAGGGCGTTTGTTTCACGATGGAACAAGACTCAATGCAAACGACGTGAAAGCGACTTATCATGCGGTCTTAGGGAAAAAGTTAGTCGGCCAAGCGAATAATGTAAAGCAGAAAATATCGCCACACAAAACCTCAGTCGCATTGATTAAATTAATAAAAGTGATTGATGTCAACACGATTGATTTTCATTTAAGTCGTGAAGATCCTGCTTTTCCAGGGTATTTAGTGATAGGGATAATGCCTGCACATTTGTTGGCCAAAGGGCATGATTTTAATCGACAACCAGTAGGCAGCGGGGCTTTTCGGTTTATCAGTTGGCCGGGACAAAATGTTATCAATCTTATTCGTCTTCGTGATAAACAACAGTTTACATTTATTCATGTGAATAATTCAACGACCCGAGTCCTTAAGTTGTTACGTGGCGAAATTGATATGATTCAAAATAATCTTCCGATTGAGTTAATTAATTATTTGGCCAAGGATAAACATATAAAAATCCAATATCGTAGAGGATCTAATTTTAGTTATCTCGCGTTCAATATGAAAAATAAGCACCTTAAAGACAGGCGTGTGCGTTTGGCCATTGCGCATGCGATCAATCGCCCGCGTATTGTAGCGAAAATGTTTGGCCCTAAAGCACGTCTAGCGGCAGCCATTTTTACTCCTGATCACTGGGCAGGACATCCCACAATAAAGTCGTGGCCCTATGATCCCAATCGAGCGAGACAGCTATTGAAAGCGGCAGGTTACGGGCCTAGTAATCCTTTGCAGTTATTACACAAGACTACCAATAACCCCTTTCGAGTTAGAATTGCGACAGTGATTCAATACCAATTAGGGCAGGTAGGCATTAAGGTTAAACTGAGGACCTATGAATGGACCACATTTTACAATGATATCAAACAAGGAAACTTTGATATTTACACATTGTCTTGGGTGGCAGTTAAATCTCCCGATATATTTCGTTATGTTTATCATAGTCAAAGTATACCCGGCTTAAAAATCAAGGGTTCGTCTAAAACCAGCAAGGGTGCCAATCGAAATCGTTTTCGGGACAAATTAACCGATCAGCTTATTGAGCAAGCAGAACACACATTCGATCACACTAAAAGAGTGGCCTTATATCGAAAGATTCATGAGCGTTTATTAACGCAATTGCCTGTGATGCCACTGTGGTATGACCAGCATATGGTCGCCATGCGCCACTATGTTTTTGGCTATAAAATAAGTGATGACGGAAGTTTCGATTCATTAAAATCGGTTTATTTAAAACATCGGAAATAATGTAACAGATGCAACCATCGATAACATCAGTGAATCAGTTTGCCAGAATAAAGCGTATTATTGTTTGGCTTATCCCTCGTGTGGGCAGTGCTTTATTTGTTATCTGGGCAGTGGCTACGATAGTCTTTTTTTTATTGCATCTGGTGCCAGGCGACCCAGCAGATTTCAGGTTTGGCGAGTATACTCATTCAGCCGATCGTGATGCTTGGCGAACTAGTCTGGGTCTTGATTTACCTTTGTGGCAACAGTATTTTAATTTTATCTCAGGGGCTTTACGTTTTGATTTCGGCGAATCATTTCATTCACAGCGTGCAGTATCCGCAATAATTCTGGAGCGCTTACCTGCCACCCTAGAACTGACTGTGGCCAGTTTTTTCGTGGCGGTAGTGATTGCCTTTCCACTGGGGGTGATCGCAGCCGTCAAGAAAAATAGTTATGTTGATCGTGGTGCCATGTTTTTTTCATTGTTAGGTCAGTCGATCCCTAATTTTTGGTTGGGGCCGATGTTGATTATGTTATTTTCATTGTGGATGGGTTGGTTTCCTGTCAGTGGCCGGACAGGTATTGATTCACTTATCTTACCTGCGATTACGCTGGGGACAGCGTTGTCTGCTATTTTAGCGCGTATGGTGCGTAGTAGTTTGTTAGAAGTGTTAGGTGAGGATTATATTCGTACCGCCAAAGCAAAAGGCTTAAGTTCTTATACTATTGTTGTTAAGCATGGTTTACGCAATGCAATGTTGCCAGTCATTACGCTTCTAGGATTGCAGTTAGGAGCGTTATTAGGTGGTGCGGTGATTACTGAAACAGTATTTTCTTGGCCAGGTTTAGGGAAATTGACTATCGACTCAATTGCCAGCCGTGATTATCCTGTAACCCAAACTTGTATTCTGTTAATCAGTATCTTTTATGTGTTGGTTAATATAATGACTGATCTTGTGTACGCTTGGATTGACCCGCGGATAAGAGTTGGGGGATTACAGTAATGTTCATTCGCCGCGCGTTACGTGAAATGCCTATATCTCTAGTGATTCTGGCGGTGTGGGCTTTAATGGCTGTCGTAGGCGGATTTTTTCCATTACAGTCGCAAGTGGTGAATCTAGATTTTAGTTTTCAGGGGCCGCAATGGTCAGCTTGGTTTGGGTATGATGGACTCGGGCGGCCGATGTTACATCGTTTGATAGACGGAGCACAAATCTCGTTTTTTGTGTCGATTGCAGTGGTGACTATCTCCATGTGTATTGGCACCTGTATCGGAATTTACAGTGCGTATACTGGTGGTTGGGTTGACGCAGTGTTGGTAAGAGTGATTGATATATTTATTGCCTTTCCAGGAATATTACTGGTGATTGCCCTAGCAGCAGTGTTGGGTCCTGGTCTTGATAATGTGATTTTAGCAATGTCAGTTGCTGGCTGGGTGGGGTTTGCACGTCTTGCCAGAGCACAAGTATTATCATTAAAGTCTCGAGATCATGTAGTCGCGGCGATTGCACTTGGCGTTGGATCGGCCACTATTATGCGTAAGCACTTGTTCCCCTTGATTACAGCCCCTATTATTATTGAGGCGACTTTCGGGATTGCGGCAGTGATTGTGGCAGAAGCAGGGCTCTCATTTTTAGGCTTGGGTGTCCAGCCTCCAGTAGCTTCATGGGGCAGTATGATTAAAGATGGCACTTCCAGTCAACTGTATGCTCCGCACATGGCCTTTACCTCTGGTTTAATGTTAGTGCTGGTGGTGTTGGCCGTCAATCGAGCGGGCGATTGGTTGCGTGACCAACTGGATGTCAAGTCGCGCTAGGGACAATAGCGGGATACTGATAGTAATGAGTACACTAGTGAACGAGTTTTGCAGGGTTCAATCCCCTTAATAGAAATATTGAAACAATAGTGGTATGAGGATAATAATATGATCAATGGCCCATTAATGGTCGATATAGAGGGTGTGCAAGTCACCGAGGCTGAAGCTGAAATGTTGCGACATCCTTTGGTGAGCGGGGTAATTTTATTTGCTCGAAATTTTGAATCAGTCAGTCAATTAAGTGATCTAGTACAGCAAATTCGGCAAGTTCGTGATCCTCGTTTGTTTATTGCGGTTGATCAAGAAGGAGGCCGGGTACAAAGATTCCATGGTGAATTCAGCGAATTGCCAGCCTTACGAGGTTTAGGTCATTTGTATGATATTGATCAGGCTGAGGCTCTTAATACCTCGGAGGCGCTTGGTTGGTTAATGGCTGCAGAGATGAAGTCAGTGGGAATTGATATCAGTTTTGCGCCAGTGCTTGATCTTGATCGCAGTATCAGTGAAGTGATTGGATCAAGGGCTTTTGCCTCAGGAGCAACCGCTGTTTCAGCGTTGGCGAAGGCTTATGTCAAAGGGATGAACAAGGCTGGTATGGCCGCTACTGGCAAGCACTTTCCAGGGCATGGATCAGTGAAGGCGGATTCACATGTGGCGTTGCCGGTGGATGAGCGACCTTTTTCAGTGATCGATAAAGAAGATTTACAACCATTTAAACAATTAATTAATACCGATATTCAAGCAATGATGGTGTCCCATGTTATCTATCCAGACCAAGATTCTACGCCTGCTGGTTTCTCCTCTCATTGGGTGACCAATATACTACGCCAGTCACTGAAATTTAAAGGAATTATCTTTAGTGATGATATTACTATGCAGGCGGCGGCCAGTGTTGGCGATCATGTGCAAAGAGCATCGATGGCTATTTTGGCAGGCTGTGATTGTGTGATTGCGTGTAATGATTCAGAGGGGCGAAATTTAATTCTGGAAAAATTGGATATGCGCTCAATTAATGTTCAGTCAGCAGCGCGCGATAGTGGTTTTGCTAGCCTTAAATCTGAGTCGGGGCTTCGCTTTTCAGAGCTTAAGAAAAGCTCACTTTGGACGCATGCTCATGATAGAATTAGCCACTTATTAGAGACCTTGGAGTCCCTATAATGGGCTGATGAATAAGCCTCTTAGAGTCAATTGTGTTGACTCAATTACGATAATGATAGTGAATTCATATTAACGATTAAAACGAATGATTATACAGGTACGGAGCAGTAATAAAAATGTGGGAAGAAACTAAAGCAATGTTGGATTACGTCATCGGCCAGGGATGGTTTCTAAAAGTCTTTTTGATTGTATTTCTGGTATTGTTATTTAACTATAGTGTGTATCGCTTACTCAATCGTCTGCACAAAAAATTGCAGGGTACTGAAAATCCTTGGGATGATGCATTGATCGATGCCTTGCGTAAACCCATGCGTATTATGATCTGGTTCGTTGGGTTGGCATTTGCAGCCGAGGTATTGGTGAATGAACTATACCCCACTCCTAGCGATATTAAGGACTGGGTCGCAGCAGTGGACACTATTGGAAAGATTCGCGATATTGGTGTTATTGTGATGGTCGTCTGGTTTTTTGTGCGCGTGGTCAAGCGTGTTGAAAAAAATATTATTCAAATTCGAGAACAACAGCAACGTGAACTTGATCACACTACCGTAGAGGTTGTGGTCAAGCTAGTACGCATGTCCATTGTTATTACTGGTGTATTAATTGTTCTAGCACGCATGGGCTTTAATATTTCCGGTGTCGTTGCTTTTGGAGGCGTTGGCGGTATTGCTGTTGGTTTTGCCGCAAAAGATTTATTGGCTAACTTTTTTGGTGCGATGATGATTTACCTCGATCGCCCGTTTAAAATAGGGGACTGGATTCGTTCCCCTGATCGGAAAATTGAAGGCACAGTCGAAGCTATTGGTTGGCGTTTGACTCGAATCAGAACATTCGATAAACGTCCTTTGTATATCCCGAATGCAACTTTCACTACGATTGCTGTTGAAAATCCGTCTCGTATGACCAATCGAAGGATTTATGAAACGATTGGCCTTCGTTATGATGATGCTGCAAAAGTCGGAATAATTGTTGAAAAAGTTAAGAAAATGCTCATGCAGCATGATGATATTGATAAGCAGCAAACGATGATTGTTAACTTTAATGCCTTTGCTGCCTCTTCCTTGGATTTTTTCGTATATACTTTTACCAAAACGACAAACTGGATTAAATTTCATAAAATCAAACAAGATATTTTATTAAAAATAGTTAATATTGTTGAAGCGGAAGGAGCTGAATTTGCCTTTCCTACGTCTACATTGCATATTCCTGATGGGATTAACATGACCTCAGATACAGTTGAGAACCTGCCTGCTCAATAATCACAAAGGTTGTTTTACAAAAGGAGGTTTGTATGTCCAAAAAATTAATTATAGTCATGGTGAATACTGATCCGTCTAATCCTAGTGAATTAGGCGCGCCATTTTTTCAGGCAACGGTTGCCGCGTCTATGGGGTTTGAAGTTGAAATCGTTCTCACGGGACGGTCCGGCGAACTGGCAAAAAAAGGTGTTGCTAGTAAAATTTTTGTTCCACAAGGCAGTAGTCGTTCAGTGTATGACTTTATGTGTGAATCTCACGAAGCGGGTGCAAAGTTTAAAATCTGTACTCCTACACTGGAAATATGGGGTGAAGATTTAATCCCGGAAATCGATGAAACGGTCGGGGCGGCTTATGTCATTAGCGAGGCGATGGCAGACGATACTGTGACTTTTACTTATTAATATGTTTCAAATTCCAGATTCAATTCAATGGGTTCGTGACCAGGCTGAGTGTTTATTCGATGAGGCGCAGGTTGAAAAAGCTCTCGATAATATGGCGGCAAATATCAGTCATCAGCTCAAAGACCTTTGTCCGGTCATTATGTGTGTAATGAATGGTGGCTTAATCGTCTCAGGGAAATTACTGACACGCCTGGATTTTTTGTTACATGTCGATTACTTGCATGCTACTCGCTATCAAGATGAAATAACGGGAACTGATATTTTATGGAAAGCAGAGCCAGTAACAGATCTTAAAGGCAGAGTAGTATTAATCGTGGACGATATCCTTGATGAAGGATTGACGCTTGAGACCATTGTTGAATACTGTGAATGTCGTGGGGCTAAAAAAGTAATGAGCGCTGTATTAGTCGATAAAAAGCATAATCGCAAACAATCCTCTATCCAAGCCGATTTTGTTGGGCTTGAGGCTGGCGATCATTATTTATTTGGTTATGGCATGGATTATAAAGGCTATCTTAGAAATGCCTCCGGAATTTATGCAGTCAAAGGTGAACATGCCTGACATTGCTATTATTTTAGGGTCTGGACAAGAGTTGCTTAATAGTGTGGATGTGTCAGGTGAGAAGCCTACGATAACTGCTTATGGCGAAACCTCTTCCCCCTTAATTAGAACGACTTTGGGTAAGCAGGAAGTGGTCTTATTGGCCCGCCATGCTATTGATCACTCTATTCCACCTCATAAAATAAATTACCGCGCTAATATTGCAGCCTTGCAGTCGATGGGCATCAAAAAAATTATTGCCTTAGCGGCTGTTGGAGGGATTACGAGTCATATGTCGCCCGGCAGATTGATATTGCCTGATCAGTTGATTGACTACACTTGGGGACGTGAGCACACTTTTTTTGATGGTGACCTTAATTCATTGGGTAGTCGAGTCGACCACGTTGATATTACCCATCCATACGCGAGTCAGTTACGTTCTCTATTTTTGGAGGCCTCTATAGAGGCTAATATTGCTATCATTGATGGTGGAGTGTATGGCGCAGTGCAGGGCCCACGGCTAGAAACAACTCAAGAGATCCGAAGAATGGCACAGGATGGCTGTGATTTAGTCGGAATGACGGGTATGCCTGAAGCCGCATTGGCAAGGGAGGCAGGCATAGAATATCTATGCTGTGCTCTGGTAGCAAACTGGGCAGCGGGTGTGGAAGATGGTATTATAGGGATGCAGGAAATTAGGGAGACATTGTCAAAAAGTATGCAACAAGTGCACACTTTATTGATGGAAGTATTCAATCAATAAAATGACAGTTTCAGGCAGCAAATTAACACTAAATTTAAGATAAAGATAAAAATAAAGATAAATAAGTATGTCAAATAATAGCACCCATAATAGCACCCACATCGATTCTAAAGTGTCCACAGAAAATAATCCTAGTCGAAGGGGGCTTGGTCGCCTTTGGTTTGCTATTTTATTTTCAATATTGTTTTTAGTAGTGAGTGTCAACACTGCTTTTATCAATGTAGTGGCGGATATTTTTTTTGTATCGTATCGTTATAGTACGTTAATGATACAGGTATTGGTATGGAATTTTGTCATCGCCATTATCACTGCACCAGTGTTCTACCTACGAATCATTACTATCCGTCTTAGAATGACATGGATATTGGCATTGATAATACCCTTTGTGTGGAGTGTTTTATTGGTTCGGTGTTTAGTGTTTCAAGCAGGATATACAGCATCAGGCAAGCTGGATAGGCAGGGCTTAAAAAACCTTAAATGGGTCAATTATTCACTCTATGTGATAGGAGTATTGAGTGTGACTTATTTGCTGGCTGATTATTTTTAGAGAGCGAGTGTCCTGTAAGCCGTTATTTGTAGTGTGTTTTATTAGTTTCGTCATACCAGTGTACCTTTTCTTACATATTTTTCCTTGATTTATCTATAGACTTTATTGATGCAATCGTGACCCTATTGCTGACTCATTGGTAATAGAAAGCGTACTTTTTTTATTTAACAGAGCGCATCGGACTTATATGAAACTCGCCAAAAATGTCAATAATAACACTATAGAGCAATCAGAATTCTATACGCGTTTTCGTGGTTGTTTTACTGGTATCTTACGCTGGCCACAACTGGATGAGTTTTGGCAGGTGCTGACTAACAAAGCAGGCGAAAACTGGTATATCTATGCGGTGGGTGAAGCCGTACCTGAGCAAGTTTCCTCTGCCGATGAAGTGGTTATTTTTATTGCAGAAATGAATAAATTACTGAGGAAAGAACATCAAGAAGATTATTGTGGGGTGGTGTATGTGAGTGATAAAGAGGCTCCTGATTTTATTAAAATTTACGATCCCAATAATCTTGGTGTGTCTTGTGGTTCTAGTGATACCCCCACTTTGCCCGGCTGGATATTGAGTAAGCTTAAACCGGAATTGCTTGATGAAAAAACTTTTATTACCCAATCACGAAAGCGTTGGTGGCGTCGATTATTTTTAAAAGATTAATCACTTAGTAATAGTGTGTTTGAGAGGCTGTAAATCTAGGGAGCACTGATATTCAATTCGAGATAATAGTAAATCAACATCACAAGTTAGCGCCAGTGACAACGGTTGGCACTAACATTAGTCAGTGATGTGAATTTATATTTTGCGAATATAGACCAACATTCCAAACATCGGGTGGTCAATATAATGTAGTTCTCGTGGCTTCATTCGACGACTGCCTTTCATACGATACACTTTCATTGCGCCGTCTGCACTGGATGACTTATGCCGATAGAGTAAATCGCTTTTAATATGAAAATAGCGACTTTTCTTGATAATAATAATCCCAGAAATTTCTTTTGACGGCGTAGTTGGTGAGTTGGAGGTAGTATTGTCGTTGCCGCCGCTAGGAATCAGTGCTCTGCCACCTTCAATTTTAACTTTAAATCCTTTTTTTCGAAAGCCTACAGGTTGACGCCAAGCAACATGCATTATCGGTGAGTAGGCTGGATTCGCACTCAGTTTATTATAGTGATGCTTAAGCGAAAATTTGTTTCTGTCCAGCATTTTGAATGCTGTGCTTGACCCACGCTTTAAATGTGAAACGCCATCGATACTTAATTTAACCGCGGTAAGACTATCTGGAATAAAGGTATTCTCAGGAATTGGCTCACGCACAGTCGTGGCACTATGGTTTTGACCAAATAAAATAATTTCTATTTGATACCATTGATCAGCAGCCTGGCTGCTCGCACTAAACAAAAGAGTCAATAGAATGCTGCTGGGGACTAATAATCGCTGTAAGTTCATGTTTTTACTATACTTCCATATGATTCTGGTGGTTTGAATGATTATCTCAGTCCGGCGACAATGAATCAAGTAACCTTTTGAGTTCTTTGAATCTAAGATCTCTGTCAGAGAGGTCGGCTCTTATTTTTAGTTTGTCCTGTCCCTGCAGGGTATACTTGTGTGATTGGGTTTGAATGAGTTCGATCAATTTACCTAAATCCAGTGTGGGATGATCGCTAATATCCAGACGACCGCCATTGTTATTCATACTAATGCGTTTTATCCCTAAGCGTTTGGCGCTGAGTTTTAGCTCAGTGACATCAAAAAGGTTTTTCACTGCCTCTGTGAGCAAGCCAAAACGATCAATCATTTCGACCTTTAGCTCACGCAAGGCTTCTGGCGATAGCGCATTAGCAATACGTTTATACATGATTAATCGATTATGTATATCAGGCATATAATCTTCATCAATTAAGGCAGGTACCGACATATCAATTTCAGGCCCTTGATCCTGATCAAAATCGATATCTATGGTTTTTCCTTCACGCAGAGACTTCACGGCGCGGTCTAACAGCTCCATATATAAAGTGTAACCAATTTCATGAATTTGGCCACTTTGATCTTCTCCCAGCAACTCACCAGCCCCACGAATTTCGAGGTCATGAGTGGCAAGCATAAATCCGGAGCCTAAGTCCTCAAGAGATTCTATTGCTTCTAATCGTTTTTTAGCATCAGCAGTAATATTGCGGGGATCAGGAATAATTAAGTAGGCGTAAGCTCTGTGATGTGAACGTCCGACCCGCCCCCGTAACTGGTGTAATTGAGCCAGACCAAATTTATCCGCGCGATTAATTAAAATAGTATTAGCAGTAGGGATGTCTATGCCGCTTTCGATGATGGTTGAGCAGACCAGCACATTAAATTTTTGCTTATAAAAATCCAGCATTACTTGCTCAAGATCACGTTCTCTCATCTGGCCATGGGCAAAATCTATCATCGCCTCAGGTACCAGTTTCTGTAACTCAGACACTTGCTTTTCCATCGTGGAGACATTGTTATGTAAAAAGTAAACTTGTCCTCCTCGTTTAATTTCACGTAATATCGACTCTTGTACTAGGCTATTATTCCATTGGTTAACAAAAGTTTTGATGGCCACTCGACCGGCTGGTGGTGTGGCGATAATCGATAAATCTCTCAAGCCTGATAGTGACATATTGAGCGTTCTGGGAATCGGGGTGGCGGTCATAGTCAACGCATCAACATTGGACCGCATCGCTTTCAAGCGTTCTTTTTGTTGAACACCAAAGCGGTGTTCCTCATCTAAAATCATTAAACCAAGATTGGCAAACTTAACGTCTTTTTGAATAAGTTTATGAGTGCCTATTACGATATCGACTTTGCCGTTGGCCATCTCTTTAAGAATTGCCGTAGTTTCTTTCTTCGTTTGAAAACGTGATAATAAGGCAACTCGTACTGGCCAATCGGCAAATCGGTCACAAAAATTATTATAGTGTTGCTGCGCCAATAGGGTAGTGGGAGCTAAAATAGCAACTTGATAATTGTCATGCACTGCCACAAAAGTAGCCCGTAAGGCGACTTCGGTCTTACCAAAGCCTACATCACCACAAATTACCCGATCCATGGGTTGTTCGCTTTGCATATCTTGGATGACACTTTCGATTGCACTGGCTTGATCAGGGGTTTCTTCAAACGGAAAAGTGGCCGCGAATGCGCTGTATTCTACTTCGTCCAGAATATAAGCGTGTCCTATACGTGCTGCACGTTTAGCGTATATATCGAGTAATTCAGCGGCAATATCATTCACTCGTTCACGTGCTTTACGCTTAACACGCTGCCACTGGTCATTGCCTAGTTTATGTAAGGGCGCAGTATCGGCTGACGCACCGCTATAACGAGAGATTAAGTGCAGAGAGGCGACCGGCACATACAGTTTGTCATTTTCAGCGTATTCAAGCGTTAAAAATTCAGTTTTCTGGCCATTAATTTCTAAAATATTAAGACCCTGATATCGCCCTACGCCATGTTCAAGGTGTACGACTGGCGCACCCGGCATTAAGTCTGAAAGGTTTTGAATGATACTCGAGGGTTCGGTTTTAGTGGCTTGACGGCGAACTTGTTGAGCACGTTCTCCTAGTAATTGGTTTTCAGTAATAATACAGAGCTCAGCGGATTTGAGCATGAGGCCCTGGTCCATTGGCGAAACACAAATGCCTAAGCGTAAGTCTTGATTTATAAAGTCATGCCAGTGCTTAACAATTGTTGGGCTTAATCCATGAGGCCGAAATAAATCGAGTATATATTCTCGACGACCACTGGTGTCGACGACAAATAAAGTCCGTCCAGACCATGACTCCAAAAACTGTAGCAGGCTTGATAATGGCTGTTCTGCGCGGTTGTGAATTAATAAGGTTGGTGGCGCAGCACTGGCGCAGTTCACTACAGGGATGTCTGATTGATCAGGAAGCTCTTCAAATCGGTGTAGCTTTATTTTTGGGAATTGACCTAGCCATGATTTTAACCTGTTGAGATCAAAGTAGAGTTCATCAGGTTTTAATATAGGCCTTTCTGTATCGTATTGTCTTTGTTCGTAACGCTGCCCGACTTGTTCCAAAAATTGTTCGCATTGGCTATAACAGTCATTTTCGCGTATGACCAGTAAAGAGTCTGGCAGATAATCGAAGAGGGTGGCTAGCTTGTCGAAAAATAGTGGTAAGTAATATTCAATTCCCGCGGGGCTTAAGCCCTTAGATATATCGCGATAAATAATTTGATCATTCGGATTGCCTTCAAAACGTTGTCGATAGCGAGTACGAAAGGCCGAAATAGAGTCTTTGTTTAGGGGGAATTCATGAGCGGGTAATAAATTGATTAAGTCAGTTTTGTCGAGCGATCTTTGTGATTCAGTATCAAATATGCGAATACTTTCAATGTCGTCATCAAATAAATCAATCCGAAAAGGAGTTTTACTCCCCATTGGAAATAGATCAATAATGGAACCGCGCACTGCAAATTCACCATGTTCGATGACCTCAGTCACATGACAATAACCTGACTCTATTAGAGATTCTCGTAGTTTAGCAGTATCAAGTTTTTGACCTACTTTAAGTAACAAGCTGCTGGCGCGAATGTAGCTAAGGGGGGCCATAAATTGTAAAAGACTATTAATCGTAACAATCAATACCCCATGACTATCAATATTAATCTGACGTAATAAACTTAGACGCGATGATATAATATCTTCCTGTGGTGAAAATAGATCGTAAGGTAGGGTTTCCAAGTCTGGAAATATCATCACAGGAGTAGTGGGGGGACTATAAAAAGAGGTCTCTTGTTGTAATTTAACCGCTGAGCGCATTGTGTCGGCAATAACCAAGCTGAGTCCGCGGTGTTGATGTACTGCTTGCGCAATCACTAGCCCATAACTACTGCCATATAGTTGAGACCAAATGACCTCATCGCTATTAACTGGAAGAGGGAGTTCAGGCAAGCAAACGGCATTAGTAAGACGGTTGGTTGAATCGTTTGTTATTTTGGATGTCAATTTATTATCGATCTGAGTGGTCATTATTGTTTGGTCTGCGCTTTGTAATCAGTTTAATATAAATCAAATGAATAGCCGATGACTGTATAGGTCGAGTAAGGGCTATAAACAGCCTGTTTTTCGTAGTCTGCCGCTTGCTAATGTTAGGATAGATATTCTAACATACTTGGCTCCAATAGTTGTCGTGGCAAGACACTTTCAGTGTTGAATAATGAGTTAATCAACACTTTGAATAGGGGGCTTGTTGACTGCTAATTTTCAGCTAATTACTACTCGTCCAAAAACCTAAGCATCATGCGTGTAGTAAGAATGTAGCGTTTAAGATTGAAACGTTTAAGTTCGTGGGATTCTGACTAACTTGTGTTCATCATTAAGCGAGCCAATCAATGTGTTCGTTAGAATTAACAATTAAATGTAAAGTAATATTAAATAAAATAAATTGAACAACATTTAAATTTATTGCTTGTAGGTGTTAGCGTGGTAATTGATAGGTTTATCAAACTCTTACCGGTAAATCTGCTTAGTGTAAAATCTCCCTTGCAATACTCCTTCACTCTATTAGATAATTACGCAGCGAAATTTTAATCAATATCAATGTCGATATAATGATAAAGGTGATGACTATCAGTGATCACTAACAATAAAAAACTTAAAAATAAGCTTTACTCACAGGAAGGTAAAAAATGGAGAATAACAATTCTAATGTAAGTGTCCCACAAACGACACCGATAGAATTTACAGGAACGGGTAGTGAATATTTTAAAATATGGATTGTAAATATTTTGCTAACCATTGTGACCTTAGGCATTTATTCAGCCTGGGCCAAAGTACGCACTAATCAATACTTTTATAGTAATACTAAATTGGCGGGTGGAGTATTCAATTACCACGCTAACCCAAAAAATATATTAATTGGACGCATTATTGCGGTAGTATTTTTAGCCGTTTACTCTGCTCTTGGACAATACAATCAAGAGCTTGGAGCGGTAATGGGGGTAATTTTATTTGCATTAATTCCTTGGATTGTCATTAAATCGCTGATGTTTCAGGCGCGTAACACCTCTTATAGAAATATTCGATTTGATTTTGAACCCGCTTATGGTGAAGCAGCAATGATTTTTATTGTTTGGCCTATTCTTGTCACGTTGTCAGCAGGTTTATTGCTGCCGGTATTATGGCATCGTCGAGTGAGTTTAATCTCTAATAATATGCGTTTTGGGACTTCACCTTTTAGGTTTAATCAGCATACTGCCGGTCCATTTTTCAGCATCTACTTTAAAATGCTGGCTGTATTTGCCGTGATAGGTGCAGCATTTATAGCGCTTAGATTGACTTTTCCTGAATTATTTAATGCTGTTAGTGTTAGTATCTTCTCGAAAGAAAATCAACGACTTGTATTAGGGCTTGGGGTAATAGTCTACTTAGTGGTAATGCTACTAGTGAATAGTTATATCATGGCCAAAGTCACGAACTTAATGTATTCAAAATTAAGCTTGGAAGGTCATCGTTTTAACTCAACTTTAAGCACGGGTGGATTTTTTGGGCAATATTTTAAGCATACAATATATACAATGTTGACACTGGGGCTTTACATTCCTTATGCCAAGGCGAACATCATTAAGTATCGTCTTGATAATCTCAGCGTCAATATTGATGGTAATCTTGATGAGTTTATTGCCAAGAAAGTAGATCAAGGCAGTGCGACAGGAGAAGGTTTGGGCGATATGTTTGAAGTCGAGGTAGGATTCTAGGTGGTTTTGACTGAACCGGTTAATGTAATTTATTACAATGGAACCTCTTCAAAGCAATATAAGGGGACAGCCAGTTTATTCGGCGATTTATTGCAACTGAATATTGAGGATTTCGGCAATATTGACTATCCTTTAGCTGAGCTGTCACTGGAGCCTCGTGTTGGCGCTAATAGTTTGAGGGTGATTAGTTTCCTCAATGGCGGCAGCATTGAGTTTAGCGGTGATGGGCTGGTAGATGCCATTCAAAATGAAAAACCTGCGCGAGCAGGTTTTCATGCTTTAGCCTATAACATGGAAAGTAAATTACGTTATGTAATGGCGGGGTTATTAATCACAGTGCTGACTGTATGGGGATTCTTTGCTGTCGGAATCCCGTATATGGCCAAGCAAATAGCCTACAATTTACCAAAATCAGCGGATACTTATATTGGTAAAGATCTGCTCAAAACAATGGACTATATTGGAACACTTAAGCGTTCAAGCATTTCGGTCAAGACTCAAGAGAGGTTACGTCATCGTTTTAAAGTGATGGTAGAGCGATCGAAAGATACTCATCATTTTAGATTAAAGTTTCGTAAAATGGGGGTCCCGAATGCGTTTGCACTACCCTCAGGAATTATTGTGTTAACCGATAAATTTGTGAAGCTTGCAAAAACTGATGAAGAAATTGTAGCAGTGATGGCTCATGAAATTGGCCATGTTGTTCACCGACATAGCATGCGCTCATTAATCCAAACGTCTGCAACAGGAATTATTTTGACGATGTTTTTTGGTGATGCCTCATCTATGTCTACGGTTGCAGCCAATTTACCTGCTTTTCTACTATTCTCTAAATATTCCCGTCACTTTGAAACAGAAGCCGATGACTATGCGCTGAAGTATTTAGTAAAGCATAACGTTAGTCCTATGGCATTTGTGACTATTATGGAACGTTTATCAGGCTATTCAGAGAAAAAGAAAAAAGAGAGTAGTACTCATCATAATAAAAAGAAACCTTCGGATTTCATGTCTTCTCACCCTTCGACTTATAAAAGGATTGAAAAATTTCGTCAAGCTGCTCAGAACTTAAACTAAGGGCTATGATAAATTTATTCACATTGTCGCTGTCAATGATATTGTTTGGTAAAGTTGAATAAGCGCTTATGCGTTAAACATTTATACTTGTCAGCGTCACTTTATTTCATCTCTTATTTAATATCGTCGACTAAAAATAGAAGATTAATGTTAAATAAGTAAACGTCTTAATTCGGGATCAGGCACTGATTTTTCCCAGTGTTCGTCAAATCGTTCTGTTAACGTTCGTACGGTTAATTTATCTTGATGACAGGCGGTGGCTTGGAATAGCTGAGAATGTTGACGTGAAATATAGGTCTCTCTATCTACTGTCATCCAGCTGGTAGGTTTGATTTCTTTAATCTCACCAAGACGTCGACACTCGATAAAACTACTATACTTTCTCGCCATCTCCACAAAAGTAGCGCACTCTATTACTGCGTCTCTCGACTCTTGTATCAGTATTCTAAGACGTGCCTTGCTAGAGTGGCGAGGAAGGGCTTTGAGCGCTTTGATAACGGTCTTATGATTTACTATGTCAGGTTCAAGCTTGCATGTGAATATATCAATGGTATGATTCGCGTGAATTAGTATAGTTCTGGATATCTGAAAAAAAGTACTGCGCTCAGTAATGTCTATTACTTGTGATTGATTAGTTTTCGTTTTGTCTTCAATGTGATGTGGGGTACGTGAGGTCATAAGTTATCTCTAATGAGTACTATTGGTGAATATTGTGTGACTATTTTGATAGTATAGTGTTGGTTCAGAAAATATCTGGTCAGATTTTATAAGGCTTATCATGATTAAATGAATGGGAATTTAGTGTGGGAGTAACGCAACTGTTTGAAGAATAGTGTTTAGTCATACTAGAAGCAAGAACGGTTTTAAGGGGTAACTTGTGATGGTAAACTTCAGCGTATCTAAAATTTATAGACGCTTCATTAATAAGTTTTAATGGATGAGTAAATATATTATGAAGGTAAGTTGAAATAAAATAACCCGAACTGCACGGGATGGGGGGGGTGGCAGTCCGGGTGTGTATGAATTGTGGAGCAACACAGTTGGGAAGCAAAGCGGGGGGGGATTCGGTTGCCCCTCAATTCATGAACTAATTATGGTCGTTTACTAAAGTTTTCACTGTGTTCTATGTCACAATTTGACTAATGAAAACTAGTTTTTGTAGGGGAAAATATTCCGATTACTCGCAACGTGTGCACTGTGTAGTGATGAACTATCAGCAAAAAAATTGACACTATATTGTCGATTAATTTGTTTAATAGTTCAGTTAATATAGGGACTTATAACCAGTGCTTCTTACAGTAGATAGCTTGCTATAGATTTCTTTGAGACTAATGACTGTATTTGAATCCGTAAAATTAGTCAGGGTTTATTATTGTTGCTACTAGTAATTCCAAAATCAGTACTGTCCCGTCAATATTATCGTAAAATTAAACGGGACAAGAATATCGCTAAACAGCACTGTATTTGATCAGTGAAATTACTACACGTTCTGACATTGTTTTTGCGCATTCCCAATATAGCTTGCAGGCGACAATTCGAGTAAGGTTTGTTTTGCGTCGTCAGGAATGTCAAGAGTTTGCACAAAGGCGTGAATACTATCTTTATCCAACTGTTTACCACGAGTGAGTTCTTTAAGTTTCTCGTAAGGGTTGGGTACTAGGTATTTACGCATCATCATTTGGATGGGTTCAGCTAAGACTTCCCAATTATTATCTAGGTCGGCTGCAAGAAGTGCCTCATTGATTTGCAGCTTATCCAGTCCTCGTTGAGCTGAACTTAATGCGATAAGGCTATGCCCGATACCCACGCCTAGGTTTCGTAGTACAGTGGAATCCGTTAAATCACGCTGCCAACGAGAAATAGGCAATTTTTGCGAAAAATGGCTAAACAAGGCGTTAGCAATACCAAGGTTTCCTTCAGCATTTTCAAAGTCAATGGGATTCACTTTGTGTGGCATGGTTGATGAACCTACTTCGCCTGCGACTGTTTTCTGTTTAAAGTAACCCAATGAAATATAGCCCCATATATCTCTACAGGCATCAATCAAAATGGTATTAAACCGAGCGATGGCATCAAATAGTTCGGCAATGTAATCATGTGGTTCTATCTGGATAGTATAAGGATTCCATTCAAGCCCCAAATGATTGACAAATTGTTTGGCAAGGCGTGGCCAGTCACACTCTGGATGGGTGACATAATGGGCATTGTAGTTTCCTACAGCGCCATTAATTTTTCCGAGCATAGGTGTTTGCTCAATAATATCCCACTGCCGTCTAAGGCGGTAGACTATATTCGCCATTTCTTTACCCATGGTAGTCGGTGAAGCAGGTTGGCCATGAGTGCGTGACATCATCGCGGATGACTGTAGCTCATGTGCAAGCTGTGCAAAAGTGTCAATCACTTGTGACATTTGTGGGAGTATAATCTCATTGCGGGCATTGTTTAACATCATGCCATGGGCCAGATTATTGATATCTTCAGAAGTACAACTAAAGTGAATAAATTCGCTGTATTGATCTAATTCGGGAAGCTCTGCAAATTTATCCTTTAGATAATATTCGACAGCCTTCACGTCATGATTAGTGACACGCTCATGGGCTTTCACTTGCTCGGCTTGTGCCAGCGTAAAATTATTTCTTAAGCTTTCTAGGTAGTCATTAGCGGCGTCTGATAAGGCGGGTACTTCTGTAATAGAAGGATGGCTACTCATCATTTGAAACCAATGAATTTCCACTAACACCCTATGTTTGATTAATCCAAATTCGCTAAATATTCCGCGTAATGATTCTGTTTTAGCCCCATAACGTCCGTCAATAGGGGAGACGGCTGTAAGCGAAGTTAACGCAAGCTGTTCAGTCATGATTTACTCCTTTTACGCCGTAGCCAGCTGTCTGAGAACATAATGTAAAATGCCGCCATGTTGATAATATTCAATCTCTTTTGGCGTATCAATGCGTACTCGTGCGGTAAATTCCTGAGGCTCGTCGCCTTCAACATGCACAGTGACATGTTTGGCGCGTCCTTCATCTAGGCCCTTAATGGAAAATACTTCATGCCCGCTTAAACCTAATGATTGAGCGGATTGCCCCTGTTCAAACTGTAACGGTAAAATGCCCATGCACACCAGATTCGTACGATGAATACGTTCATAACTTTCAGCAATGACAGCTCTGACACCTAACAATCGCGGTCCTTTTGCGGCCCAGTCACGAGAAGAACCCGAGCCATATTCTTTGCCTGCCAGAATAATTAATGCGGTGTTGTCTTTCTGGTATTTCATGGCGGCATCATATAGTGGCATAATTTCATTGTCAGGAAGGTAGTTACTAAAGCCTCCTTCAGTGCCAGGGGCGAGTAAATTACGTAAACGAATATTAGCGAATGTGCCGCGCATCATGACTTCATGATTACCGCGTCTTGAGCCGTAGGAATTAAAGTCAGTCGCGGCGATGCCTTGTTCTTGTAAATAAGTTCCGGCAGGACTATCGACTTTAATCGCTCCTGCAGGAGAGATGTGGTCAGTGGTGACTGAGTCCCCTAAGACTGCCAATACACGAGCACTAGTAATGTCAGTGACTTTGTCCGGAGTTAATGTCATGCCGTCAAAATAGGGCGGGTTACGGACATAAGTGGATTTATCTTGCCAGGCGTATAACTGTCCTTCTGGAGATTGTAAATTAGCCCACTGAGATTCACCACTGTAAATATCTTCATATGAAGAGACATATTGTTCGCGAGTAACATGTTCTTGTACTAGTTGATCGACTTCTTTACGGCTAGGCCATAAGTCTTTCAAGAATATATCTTTGCCTTCAGTGGATTGCCCTAAGGGATCCTTAAATAAATCAATATCCATAGTCCCTGCTAAAGCATAAGCGACAACTAAAGGAGGTGAGGCTAGAAAATTCATTTTAACTTCAGCGTGTACTCGTCCTTCAAAATTACGGTTGCCTGATAGAATAGAACACACCGTCAAGTTATCTTCTTGAATGGCTTGAGAAATGGGTTCTGCCAAGGGACCAGAGTTGCCAATACAGGTCGCACAGCCATAGCCAATATTATGAAAGCCTAGTGTCTCAAGCGGCTGCATGAGTTTTGAGGCATTTAAATATTCAGTCACCACACGTGAACCAGGGGCCAGTGAAGTCTTTACCCAAGGTTTAACGGTTAGGCCTAGTGCAGCGGCTTTACGTGCAACCAGTCCTGCGCCAATCATTACTGACGGGTTGGATGTATTAGTACAAGAAGTAATGGAAGCGATGACAATAGCAGCATCGTCGAGCTTGATGTTTTCTCCATTAAGTTTGATTGCACTACTGAGCCGGTGATTTAGATCTTTGCCTGTCATTTCTTCATAATGTTTAGCAAAAACTGATTTGACATTGTTTAGAGAAATTCGATCTTGGGGTCGCTTGGGTCCTGCAATAGCAGGTTCTATTGTCGAGATGTCTAGTGCAATATATTCATTGTAGTCTGCTTCAGGTTTGCCACTGTAACGAAACATACCGACTTTTTTGGCGTAGGCTTCGGTTAAATCGATTTGTTGCTGAGAGCGGCCGGTCAGTGCCATGTAGTCCAATGTGTCTTGGTCGATTGGGAAAATTCCGCAAGTGGCCCCATATTCAGGCGCCATATTTGCAATAGTGGCTTGATCCGCTAGCGGCAAGTGATCCAGGCCATCGCCATAAAACTCAACAAACTTACCAACAACGCCATGCGCACGTAGTTGCTCGACAATAGTTAATACCAGGTCTGTGGCGGTGGTGCCTTCGACCAATTCGCCTGTTAGTTTGAACCCTACTACTTTAGGGACCAACATCGAGACAGGTTGGCCCAACATGGCTGCTTCTGCTTCAATGCCGCCCACTCCCCAACCTAAAACGCCTAGGCCATTAATCATGGTAGTGTGTGAGTCTGTGCCAACCAGAGTATCTGGATAGGCTTGGGTTACTCCATTTTGAGTGCGCTCAAATACGACTCTTGCGAGATATTCAAGATTCACCTGATGCACAATACCTGTATCGGGTGGCACCACTTTAAAGTTTGAAAAGGCATGCTGTCCCCACTTTAAAAATGAATAGCGTTCGTTATTCCGTTGAAACTCAAGCTTTGCATTAAACTCAAAGGCATCAGCTGAGCCTGCTTTGTCGACTTGTACTGAATGGTCGATCACCAGTTCTGCGGCTTGTAGAGGATTAATTTTATCAGGGTCTCCACCAAGACTTTTCATTGCATCACGCATGGCGGCAAGGTCTACGACCGCTGGGACACCAGTAAAATCCTGCATTAATATTCTGGCGGGGGTAAAGGCAATTTCTTGTTCATCTGTAGACTTTGGGCTCCAGTCACTAAGTTTCTTAATATCATCGGCTGTTACAGAGACCCCATCTTCATGCCTGAGCAAGTTTTCTAACAGTATTTTGAGAGAGTAAGGAAGGTTTTCGGTTCCTGGTACAAGACTGATATCATATATCTGATAGTGAGTGCCGTTGACATCGAGTTGGCTGCGTGAATCAAAACTGTTGCTCATGAAGTGTCCTTAATGAAAGTCGAAAATTGGTAATTGGCGGGTATTATACGCCTGATTGTGCAGAATTGAGTAGTCTGTATGAGTATATATTAAACAAAAAGCAATAAAAGCAAAAGAAAGCTTAAAATTGTTGAGAACTCTCAGTGGCCTATTGAGTGCGTGCCATTTCCTTGTCGTTGGCAGCGGATATGTTGCTTAGTCTGTATTGGCAAAAGATTCTTCGAGTAAATCTTGACTGGAATTAATCAACTTCTTTCGACCAAATAACAGTTGAAGTTTACGTCCCCCGCACTGACGCCATAGAATCGCTGAGCGCATTCCTGCCAGTAATAGGCTGCGAATTAAACTGGAGGTGTCTGTTTGATGAACTATCGCAGGCCCCGTCACCATAATACGGGGTTTGAGTTGACTGACTGTTCGCTGATAGAGATCAGCGAGATTAGCAATAACATTGTCATGCACAGGCGATCCAAAATATTCTGACTGTTGTTTGGCAGATTGAATACCACTTGATAGCACATCCATTATTTTTGTGTTTCTTGTTAGTTTACGTTCTAGGTAGAGTAGGCCTAATGCATAACGTGTGATCTCAATTCTGCGAGTGGCTGCTGGTTCAAGCCCTAATTGGTCGATCACAATCCTAATCCCATTAGAGACTCCTTGTAAGCCCCCATAGACCTGTTCAACCGACTCAGGATCGGTGTTAAAGAGTGTATTAATGGTAGACTGCACCACGTTGTTGAGATCGCGCCCATTCGTGGCAATATCGTGAACCATGGCGCATGATTGATAAACACCTGCCAAGGCGATGGTTCTGTTTCTAGGGTTTTTAAGCATAATATTTTCTTGTTATTTTATTAAGAGGCCTTTGATTAAGGACAGTAAGGTATTCATCATGGCTTGATTAGCGATTGCTTAAGTAATAATTCCACCACCAAGGCACTCATTATCGCTATAAAAAACAACAGATTGGCCGGGTGTAATGGCACGTTGCGGCTTATCGAATTGTACCGTAATTTCTTGCTCATTGTTGGCGACTATTCGACAAGCTTGATCATCTTGTCGATAACGTGTTTTGGCCATGCAATGAAATTCAGCGCTTAAGTCAGGTACTGTTCGTATCCAATGAATTTGTGTTGCCTGTAATGAGTCCTTATAAAGCATTGTATGTTCAGCGCCTTGGACGACAATTAATATATTATTCTCTAAGTCTTTTTGTGCTACGTACCAAGGAGCATTGCTACTTGTTTTACATCCCCCAATACCTAGTCCTTGACGCTGGCCAATAGTGTAATACATTAATCCTTGATGATGACCGACAGGATTTCCTGCGGAGTCAGCAATGATTCCTGGTTGTGCGGGTAAGTACTGTTGTAAAAATTCTTTAAAGGGTCGCTCACCAATAAAACAAATCCCCGTACTGTCTTTTTTATTATGCGGTGCCAGCTTTTGTTGTTTGGCAATTTCTCGTACTTTGGGTTTACTGATTTCGCCTAGAGGAAACAAACTTTTGGACAGTTGGTATTGATTGAGTAGATGTAAAAAATAAGACTGGTCTTTATTTTTGTCATGGGCTTTAACCAACGCGTACTCATTGCCTATTTTTTTAATTTGAGCGTAGTGACCCGTGGCGATACGTGTCGCACCTTTAGAGAGAGCAAAATCAAGAAAGGCTTTAAACTTTATTTCTCGATTACAAAGTACATCAGGATTAGGCGTGCGACCTGCTTTGTATTCTTTGAGAAAATGCTCAAATACGTGATCCCAGTATTCTCCTGAGAAATTAACAGTGTGTTGTTTTATTCCTAAAAGTTCGCTGACTTGAGTGGCATCTGCTAGGTCTGTGGCTGCTGAGCAATAGGCATCGCTATCGTCTTCTTCCCAATTTTTCATGAACATGGCTTCAACATTGAAGCCTTGCTCTAGTAACATGCTGGCGGCGACAGCTGAGTCAACGCCGCCTGATAAGCCTATAATAATTTTTTCAGCGTTACTGGGTGAACGTGTTGTCGATTGATTCATATTATTTAATTTATTTAATGCAATCCTGTAAGAGATCTAGGCTATGTTTGGCACCTGCCAAATAGTCGTTAATGCACTTCATGACCAAGGGTGTTCGCATACGTTGTTGTTGCGCTTGTAATTCTTGTATGGACAACCAGAGTGCCTGAATGATGCCTGTATCCAATGTCAAAGAGGAATCAGGGTTGCTGGCTTGGCCCGCCAGTGCCACACGAAGATAAGAATCATCGGTATCAGGGTTGACCCAACGATAGATTCCAACAAGATAGTCGGGGCTGAATGTCCAAGTCGTTTCTTCCAGTGTTTCTCTAATAGTGGCTTGCACAAGAGTCTCACCCGGCTCTAAATGACCTGCCGGTTGATTAATCACTTGTTGACCGGAGCAGTGTTCTTCAACCATCAAAAATTTATTGTCAGACTCTATAATTGCTGCAACCGTAATATGAATCATAAATTTTCTTTGTACGTCTGTGTTTGACTGAATACCGCAAAGCGGTAGAGTTATAAAAGAGGACAAAGTGTAGCATTAATTATCCAACATTATCTAAAATAGGCGCAGTGCGTTCCCTTAAGTTACTCACTCTATAAAGTCGTGACAGAACGATCGCTCTCTATCTCTATTTACTACACACACTCATAAATGCTAAAATCTCGTGTTACATATCCTTCATCTATTCTATTAAAGCGAAACTAATTCAATGGCTTACATTAAAATTAAGGTTCCTGAAAACGCTCAAAAAATCACCGTTAATGATGATTTATCTTTAAATGTCCCAGATCAGCCTGTCATACCTTGTATCGAAGGCGATGGAATTGGCGTTGATGTGACGCCAGTGATGAAAAAGGTGGTCAATGCGGCTGTAGAAAAAGCCTATCAAGGAGCAAAAAAGATTGAATGGATGGCCATGTATGCTGGGCAAGCAGCCTTCGATTTATACGCCGATACCTATTCGGATCCTGACTCACTGGATCGCTGGCTACCGCCAGAAACCTTTGCTGCGGCCAAAGAATTTGTGGTGTCCATTAAAGGTCCTCTAACAACACCTGTTGGCGGTGGCATGTCGTCGTTAAACGTTAGATTGCGTCAAGAATTGGACTTATATGTGTGTTTACGTCCTGTGCGTTATTACGCCGGAACTCCGACACCACTAAAAAATCCTGAAAATACCAATATGACTATTTTTCGCGAAAACTCCGAAGATATTTATGCTGGAATTGAGTGGCAATCAGGATCAGCTGAGGCAAAAAAAGTCATTGCCTTTTTACAGGACGAAATGGGGGTAACTAAGATTCGTTTCCCTGATACTGCTGGCATTGGTGTCAAACCAGTCTCATCCGAAGGAACCAAGCGTTTAGTGCGTCGAGCGATTCAGTATGCGATTGATAATGATCGTGAATCAGTCACCTTAGTTCATAAAGGCAATATTATGAAATTCACAGAAGGCGGATTTCGTGATTGGGGGTATGAGTTAGCACGTGAAGAATTTGGCGCCGAATTAATTGACGATGGCCCTTGGTGTCGATTCAAAAATCCTGTCACTGGAACAGAAATTATTGTTAAAGACGTGATTGCCGATGCATTTTTACAGCAAATATTATTACGCCCGAAAGAATATAGTGTTATTGCAACACTTAATTTAAATGGTGACTATATTTCCGATGCTTTGGCCGCTCAGGTGGGTGGTATTGGTATAGCCCCTGGTGCGAATATCTCCGATGGAGCCGCTATGTTTGAAGCCACTCATGGCACAGCACCCAAATATGCTGGAAAAAATGAAGTCAACCCAGGTTCAATTATATTATCAGCCGAAATGATGTTACGACACATTGGGTGGGCAGAAGCAGCAGACTTAATCGTTAAAGGAATGTCAGGGGCAATTTCAGCTAAGACAGTAACATATGATCTTGACCGATTAATGGAAGGGAGTACAAAAGTAAGCTGCTCTGGTTTTGGTGACGCCATCATCAACAATATGAGTTAATTATGGGGTCGGACCTCCATAACTAATTGAATTAATTATGGGGTCGGACCTCCATAACTAATTGAAATTACGTTAATTATGGGGGTCAGAATTATGGGGTCGGACCTCCGTAACTAATTAAAATTACAGCTTTATAGCCTAGAATGATGGGGTCGGACCTCCGTAACTAATTAAAATTACAGCTTTATAGCCTAATGTATGGCCGTAAGCAGCTCTAACTTTACCTTTTGTAGTCAGTAATATTAGTTTAAAAAACAGGCGGTTATTGGTTAGGAGTTGGGTAAATTGATTGCCAGATTTACTCGGTTCCTGATGACGTGTTCTCTCCTGGAGATTGTCGTGTTTTGGGCAGCAATTTTCCGCTGTTATGGAGTTTTTTGAACAATTATTTCATCTTCCCGCTTTAATCAATTCCCTAGAATTATGCAATAGTTCGTCTATATTGCTGTTTAGTCTTGCCGTTTAAAACTAATTTGTGACACAATCGTTTAAGATTATAAAGATATCTTATAAACGTTGATTTAACGCGTATCAGACCCAATAATAATAACCATGTGTGTCAGGTTTCTTTTAATGAAAGGAGCCTTAACAATAACAGGAACGTCGAAGATTTTTCTGTCTGTAAAATTATTAGTCAGTCTAATTATTGATAGAATGAAAAATTACCATTCGGACCAGAATATCAGAGAAATAGTATAGTTATGTCAGAGGAAAACGAAGACTACAAAAATCATGACGGCGGACTTGCGATTGAAACCGCTAAGCCTAAACTTAAGAAGCCACAGATGTATAAAGTTTTATTACACAATGATGACTATACTCCTATGGAATTTGTGGTAGAAATATTAAGTGACTTTTTTAACCTCAATGAGGAAAAAGCGGTACAGATTATGCTGCATGTTCATACACGTGGTAAAGGAGTATGTGGGGTGTTTACACGCGATATTGCGGAAACAAAAGTAGATTTGGTTAATAAGTACTCACGTGCGCAGCAACACCCGCTGTTATGTGCAATGGAAGAGGCTTGAGAGCGACTGGTTAAAAGTATGATGCTAAGCAAAGACCTAGAAGATTGTATAAATAACGCCTTTAACGAGGCTCGTGAAAAACGTCATGAAATAATGACCGTCGAGCATTTATTATGGGCACTGTTAGATAATGATGAGACCACTAGTGTGCTTAATGCTTGTGGTGCTGACATTGATTTGTTACGCCTTGACCTTGAAGGTTTTCTGGAAGACTCTATTCCAGTGCTGCGTCCAAACGATGTGCGAGAACCACAACCCTCGTTAGGGTTTACTCGTGTATTACAGCGTGCTGTGTATCATTTACAGAGTTCAAGTAGCGCAGATAACGAAGTGACGGGACCGAGTGTTCTAGTGTCAATCTTTAGTGAAAAGGATTCCAATGCAATCTATTTTTTAGGCAAGCAAGATATTACTCGCCTAGATATAGTGAATTATATTGCGCATGGCATAGCGAAATTTGAAGAAGATAATGCCGATGAACATATGTCGCCGCATACCGATGAAGACATGGAGCAAGAATCTTCTCAGCAGTCTGCATTGGAGAAATATGCAGTCAATCTAAATGTGGAAGCAATTGCCGGCAAAATTGACCCACTAATCGGCCGTAGTAAAGAAGTAAGACGAACAAGTCAAATTTTATGTCGACGACGAAAAAATAATCCCATTCTGGTGGGAGAAGCTGGCGTTGGTAAAACAGCCATCGCAGAAGGCTTGGCAAAAATGATTGTTGAAAAACAAGTGCCTGAAGTGTTGGAAAATGCGGTTATTTATTCACTTGACCTAGGTGCTTTAGTGGCTGGTAGTAAGTACCGTGGCGACTTTGAAAAACGATTAAAGCAAGTGATTTCCTGCCTCAAAGCTGAGGAAGGTGCCATTATGTTTATTGATGAAATTCATACCATTATTGGTGCAGGTTCTGCCTCTGGTGGAGTGATGGATGCCTCAAATTTAATTAAACCTGTGTTAGCGTCAGGTGAGTTGAAGTGTATTGGATCAACTACTTATCAGGAGTATCGAAATATATTTGAAAAGGATAGGGCGTTGGCTCGTCGTTTTCAAAAGATTGATGTTGATGAGCCTTCTGTTCCAGAAACGATTGATATTCTCAAAGGTTTGCGCTCAAGATTTGAAGATCATCATGAAATCAAGTATAGCGATGCTGCCCTAAAGTCTGCGGCTGAGCTTGCCGATCGCCATATTAATGACCGTTTTTTGCCTGACAAAGCGATTGATGTTATTGATGAAGCGGGTGCCAATCAGCGGCTGCAAGATAAGGACAAGCGAAAGAAGAGTATTACTGTTAAAGATATTGAAGCAATTATTGCACACATTGCTAGAATTCCGACCAAGAGTGTTTCTGCGTCTGATAAAGCCTCATTGAAAAATTTGAAGCGTGATTTGAAGCTGGTGGTTTTTGGCCAAGACGAAGCGATTGATGTATTGGGCTCTTCAATTTTGATGTCACGTTCCGGTTTAGGTAACGACGAAAAGCCAATAGGCTCTTTTCTATTTTCTGGGCCAACAGGGGTGGGTAAAACCGAAGTCACCAAGCAGCTTGCGTTGACCATGGGTGTTGAGCTTATCCGATTTGATATGTCTGAATATATGGAGCGTCATACAGTATCTCGTTTAATCGGCGCACCTCCAGGGTATGTTGGATTTGACCAAGGGGGTTTGTTGACGGATGCGGTGATTAAGCAGCCTCACGCGGTATTATTATTAGACGAAATTGAAAAAGCTCATCCAGATGTTTTCAATCTTCTATTGCAAGTCATGGACAGTGGAGTATTAACGGACAATAACGGGCGTAAAGCTGATTTTCGTCATGTAGTGTTAGTGATGACGAGTAATGCTGGTGCTTCAGAAATTAGTCGTCGTTCAATTGGATTTACTAATCAAGATCACTCCAGTGATGGCATGGAAATTATACGTAAAACGTTTACCCCAGAGTTTAGAAATAGACTGGATTCTGTTATTCAATTTAAAGCATTGGATAAAGGGACCATCAGTTATGTAGTAGAGAAGTTTCTGGTAGAAGTGGAAGCGCAGTTGGAAGCTAAAAAGGTGGTGCTTGATGTTGCTAAGTCAGCTAAAGATTGGCTGGCTAACCATGGTTATGATAAGCAAATGGGAGCACGTCCTATGGCACGGATAATCCAGGAGAATATTAAGAAACCTCTGGCTGAAGAAATATTGTTTGGAAAATTAGCCAATGGAGGCTCCGTAAATGTCACAGCAAAGGATGGCAAGCTGGACTTGGAAATAAAGCCTGAAAAAAGTTAATGTTAAAGTGGGCGTTTATCGAGCTCGATAGGTAATACGCCCTTTGCTAAGATCGTAGGGAGTCATTTGTACTGTCACTTCGTCACCCGTTAATATGCGAATATAGTTTTTACGCATCTTGCCAGAGATGTGGGCAGTAATCTTATGCCCATTTTCGAGTTCAACTCGAAACATGGTATTAGGCAAAGTCTCAATGACTTTTCCTTGCATTTCAATGGAATCTTCTTTAGCCATAAAACTCTCTCGGTGTAACTCAATAAAATAATTTGATGTGTCAAACTGTTTATGGCGCAGATTAATGTTTTAGCCTGATAATAGAACTCTGGCATTTTGTTAGTGTGCGAAAACAGCAGGAGGCATTATAGACACTACGGGCTCACGATGAAAGGATTCTTATTGAATAAGTCGATAAATTGAGCGGATACTTGTCAATTTAGTAGACTAAATAGTCAAAATTCTGAAATTATCTAATTTTTCTATAAAAACAACAAGATAGTTATAAAACTTAATGATCGTATTAAACCAAAATTTATTGAATGATTAACGACCAATTGTTATCCAGATATTGCTCCATAGGCGAAAATTCTTTTTTATAGCTCATTTTTTTGCAGTCTTCAATCATATATCCTAGGTATAGGTATTGTTCGGGTTTTTCCGCCAATAATTCTATTTGCTTTAAGATAGCAAAAATTCCCAAACTTCTCTTACTGGTTAATTCTGGATCAAAAAAGGTATAGACTGCTGAAAAGCCATCATTAAGAATATCCATTACAGCCACAGCCACCAGAGAGCCTTCCAGGAAAAACTCCAGAAAACGAGTATCAGTCCATTGGCAGGTCAACATCTCTATATATTCTCGAGGTTGCGGTTTGTCCATTCCACCATCAGGGTGTCGTTGATTGACATAGCGCTCGTATAAGTCGAAATGATCCTGGTCATAACTGGACTTACATAATCGAGTCGTAATATCCGCGTTACGCTTGATAATACGCTTGTGAATTCTACGCGGTTGAAATAACTCGCACGGGATTCTGACTGGAATACAGGATGAGCAAAATTTACAATGTGGGCGATAGACTAATTCGCCACTACGACGAAAACCGGAATAAATAAGTTGGCTATACATTTGGTTATCGAAACGTGTGATAGGCTGCGCATAGATTTCCTGACTAAATTTTCCAGGAAGATAACTGCATGGATGTTCTCCTGAAAGAAACAGAGTTATTTTGTCAGTGACATGATCAGGCCTGTCTGAATGCATTTATCCTACTCCGTTTGCCAGTAGTCAGCGGGTAAATCAAATTTCCAGTGTTTGTGGGTTTCACTTCCTGTAACGCAGTGGCATTTCAGGAGTGAACTAAATTGTTCCCTTGGGATGCAATGTGCCCCTAAGGAATCTAGGTGATCAGATTGTATTTGACAATCAATTAGTTGATATTTCCATGCTTGCAATTGTCTTACCAGCCAAGCGAAGGCCACTTTTGATGCGTCGGACCGGCGTGAGAACATAGATTCTCCAAAAAATACTTTATCAATCGCGACTCCATAGAGCCCACCTACTAAAGTAGTGTTTTCATAACATTCCACTGAATGGGCTATCCCCATCTCGAATAGTTGTTCATAGGCACTCATCATATCGGGGGATATCCAAGTCCCTGGCTCATCTCTTCGCGGTGCTGCACAGGCACGCATCACAGCATTGAAGTCAGTATCCATTGTTACTCTGAACTTATTTTTACGTAATACCTTCCTAAGACTACGGGAAAGTTTAAGCTGTGCTGGTAGTAACACTGAGCGTGGATCAGGAGACCACCAAAGTATGGGTTCGCCTTCTGAATACCAAGGAAATATTCCTTTACTATAAGCGCTGACTAATCGTTCAGGGCTCAGGTCTCCTCCAGTGGCGAGTAGACCGTTAGGTTCGGAGCTAGCTAATTCTGGTGGTGGAAAATCAACTCCGTCTTTAATGAGATATACATGCATAGACAATACTTTTTCACTAATGGTTTACGGCAATTATCTTAAATCAAATGAGATCTATTAATTATTTGTTAAAGTTGTCGTAAATACAACATCAGATAGTGTTAATTTATCAATAATAGGCGATAAATTGCGGAAAACTAGCTTGATTGCTAAGCAATGGCTAAATAAATAGGTTCAACAAAATTTTTGGGGAAAGATAGTAACGTTATAACGTGATTTGCTGTACTAATACTCTTAACCAATATCCTTAACTAATATCCTTACTGTTTTAATGATTATACAGCGTTGATAGTGGTCTAAAATTAGGGTTGTCCGATTAAAATTTGTGACATTAAATGATTAACGAGTCCATTCAATCGTGTCACGCTTTTTCAGTGTGTAGAGAAAGGCAGGGCGGTGGGCTCCCTCTCGTCGTTGCTGTTTGGTTTTTTTTACATTATCCAACGCTAATATTTGTTTGCGAAAATTGCGTTTATCAATGTCCTGACCCAAAATTATTTCGTACACTTTTTGAACTTCGGTTAAAGTGAACAAATCAGGCAGTAGCTGAAAAGCAATAGTAGAATAGTCAAGTTTGGCGATCAATCGTTCAAGCGCGATCTTGATTATTGTGTTGTGGTCAAAACCTAGTGCTGGGATAGAAGAGACTTCATGCCATGTGACGTCAGAGGCATCACTAGCCGCTCTAATCTTCAGAGGGGATGACGGGAGCAGTGCAAAATAGGCGACTGAAATGACTCGTTCTCGAGGATCTCTATCGGGTTTACCAAAGGTATATAATTGTTCGAGGTAAATATCCTTTAAGCCAGTTTCTTCTTCTAGTTCACGTCTTGCACATTGATCGACATCTTCATCCTCATGTACAAATCCTCCAGGAAGTGCCCAGAGTCCTTTAAAAGGATTATCGCGCCGCTGGATGAGTAATACTGACAGTTGTGAGTCACGTATAGTAAAAATGACCATATCAGTGGTGACTGCAGGATGAGGGTAAGGGTAACAATAGTCCATGTTTAAAAGTGTTCTATAGGGTGAATAGAGTAATGGATAAATATTTTACTATACAACGCTTCTGCAAAAAAGCAAAAACACTCACTTCTCAAGCGTATTCCCTAGTGAAGATATTAGGAATGGTTGCTTTACTCACTGAGGTGATTTTTATCCACAAAAATTAATTTTAAATGTTGGTAGACTTTTTAGAGAAATAATAACACTATGTAATTTAATACTATCAGGAGTTTAAAATGTTATCTTTAGTTCACAAAATCGCTATTCCCTGCATGATTTTTCTTAATTCAATGGCTGTCCAGGCTAAACTTGTGGCCGAAGAGGTCGATTATAAGGATGACAATACTCTTTTACGTGGTTATCTCGTTTACGATGATGCGGTTAAAAGTAAGCGCCCTGGAGTATTAGTGATTCATGAGTGGTGGGGCCATAACGCCCATGTACGCAATCGCGCTACTCAATTAGCCAAGCAAGGGTATACGGCATTTGCAGTGGACATGTACGGCAAAGGTATATTGGCAAAACATCCAAAGGATGCGGCCAAATTTTCAGGGCAATTTTCAAAATCGCCTGAATTGGTCAAGTCCAGATTTAATGCAGCACTGAAGATATTGCGAAGCCATAAAACGGTTAACAGTGAACAGGTTGCAGCGATCGGTTATTGTTTCGGCGGTCGAATTGTATTAGAAATGGCGCGTAGTGGTGCAGATTTGAAGGCTGTAGCGAGTTTTCATGGCAGCCCTGTTACCTCTTCCTTAGCGAAAAAGGGAAGCATCAAGGCGCAAATTAGATTTTATCACGGCGCAGCAGATCCGTTTGTGACCCGTATGCAGCTGAATACGTTTAGAGCTGAAATGAAAGCGGCAGCTGTGTTACATAAGATAGTGGTTTATAACAATGCACAACATTCTTTTACTAATCCTGCGGCAGATGGATTGGGTAAAAAATATAAATTGCCTTTGGCTTATAACAAAAAGGCAGATCATGCTTCTTGGACGGACATGAGTCAATTTTTAAAGGACGTGTTTAAATAATAATTTCAGGAGTAATCCAGATATGTCCAGCTATTATGCGAATGAGAATATCGATGTTCCCGAGTGGGATGTCGCTTTAGAGGCGCTACTTGTAGAGGAGTGTCGGAAAAATGAATTTCTCGATCTCGATCAAATTCAAACAATGGCCGCTGCTTATCAAATTCGCTTTGATGATATTATGATAACCTTATTTGAATTAATTTTACATAAGCACTGGGCTTATTATAATGATGAGGGGGTCATGGTAGGCATTTGTCGTAATGATGTGAATAAGCTGTATAAAAATGGAAGAATTCATATAGAAGATCTCGATTATTTTGACGGTCAATGGCGGTTCATTTCGTAGATTTACTTTCATACAAACACGTCGTAGTCATGTAGTGTCGGCTTATACTGTGCAGTTGAATGTGATTGTAAACCACAAATTGTGACTATAAACCACTAATAAAGTATAAGCTAAACCGGAACCTGGATAGAGAAAATCCAGGTTTTTTTATGTTTGTCATAAAGACAACTCATCATTTCAGTATTTAGTTATTGATGATTTTGCCGATATTAAGTGCAGAGTGACCTTTTTGTAAGTGGTAGATCATCGTTGTGTAGCGGTATTAGCACTTGTATTTTTGTGGGCATTGTAGACGCCACAAAATCATTCATTATTGAGATTATTAAATGTCTGATGTATTAACCTGTCATTACCAAAATTCCAGTGTAGAACTTGTAGCCGTTGAGACTAAAAAGCTCGCACTACAATCTCTTGTTAAAGTGACAAAAACAATCAAGCGATTGTTAAGTAGTATGGATGCGGTCACTCGTTTGTCCAATACGTCATTCCAGCTACCGCCTGCAATGAAAAAATTTCATCAATGTTTGTACGTCAAATTTAGTCATGACCCTACCAATATAGTCGAAGCTAATTTAACAGAAATTGAGCGGCGTATCCGTACTGATATGGCGTCAATTATAAAATTGACAGAACTGAGTGAAAATGAATTTATGCAGTATGTCGATCAAACAGATCGAGAATCTAACGGACATAAGGTGTTGAATATCGTGCGCATATTCCGGCGCAGGGCTAAAACTGCTATTAGCCTTCGTTTAATTTTAAAAGAACGAGGGATATCACATAAGCCATTAGTGCTGGATGTGGATGAGTCAGAAATATTGGCTAGTATTACCAGTCTAGAAAAAAAAGAACAACACTGCGTTAATCAGGTGAAAGAGAATATAGAAGATTTTGTGAAGTCTATTGATATTATATTCATTGATGGAAATACCGATAAACTGGTATTGGATTACCTTACGTCGATTAGAAAAGGCCTGATTCAAAACCTAGAGCATTTAAATGCAGGCAAAAGTATCATCGAAATTCCTTTCCCCTTTGAACAAGTTGAAGTTGAAAAAGATGAACAAGCACTCTCTGTTGATAGGGAGGTGACTTATGAGCCTACTCATGAACATTCATTAATGCCAGAGAGCGGTACTGCCGTGCGGCAAGAGGGCAGTAAGCCGCCACTCAAGAAAAGTTTTGTGATGAAGTTGTGGATATGGCTGACCTCGCCAATGGACGTAAGCTGGTCAAAAAAGGGTCGCCACAAATAATGTTTAATATTAATCAGGTCTGCCTTGTGCTTGATTATCATAACCCTAACAGGTCGTCGATATGAGTAATAATTTTCAGGTAGTGTTTCATGGGCTGGCATCTTCAGGGACGACTATAGATCAATTGAAAACCAATATTGCCAAGCTGTATAATACTGAAGTCAAAAATGTCGAAAGTTTGTTTAAAGGTTCGGCGGTGGTTATCAAGGACAATCTTGATGAAGCCACTGCCCATAAATACGCGGAGGTATTTCGCAAGCAAGGAGCGCAATGTGAACTGAGAGATAAGTCGGAGGCTAAGCCTAAAGAGCCCACTAACGTGTCTAACACTGATAGTGACGCTAATCAAAAGAGCCAAGCAGCAGAATTAGCTCAAGGGGATGACTCTACTGATCAATCTCAAGCAGAGCAAGAATCAAGTAAGGTAATAGAGACAGTGGCAATACAATCGTCGAAGCCAGAAACCAATCGTCCAGTAGCGGCGCAAAAAAGCGATGCGCTAGTGTCGGGCGTAATAGCTGAGGAGATCTCAGAGAGACAATCAGTGACAGCTCAAAGTACAACGAATGCTGGTGGAATAACTTTGGCAAAAAAATGTACTGTGGTGCTTGATGATTATGTAGGCTCTATGGCTGAAATTTCTGTTGCAGACACTGGCTCAACAATTGTAGAAATCAAACAAGTGGATACTCCTGATATTAATACTAGCCATTTTGAAGTGGCCGAAGCGGGGGAAACGTTAATTGAGTTTAAAGAAATTGCTGAGCCAGAGATATCAACCGACTCCTTTTCATTGGCTGCAGTAGGATCTGATATTAAGGGTGGCTCAGATTAGTAGGTGACAACGGTGAAATAGTCTTATTACTTTTTGCCCTTACTCTTATTCTTTCTCTTGGTTTTCACCACATTGACTTTTGAAACGCTACAAGAAATGTGGAACTCATTGTTACGCATTGGAATGCATCGAAGTATTTGAGCATATCCCGTGATCGCGGGAATCATATTATTGTCGCCAGGTTTTACTTGAAATTCAATGGTCACTTCTTCCTTGCAGGAATCTGGACATACCAGCGACAGGCCTGTTGCAGAAAAATCCATCATTTTACCTAATTTCCATTTGTGGTTTGATTGACAACGAAACAGTACAGGGCAATCAGCAGGGATTCGAGGAAATAAGCGTCTTTCATTTTCGGCTGTATTCACAGATTTACTCCAGAGAAAAGGGCGGCTTGCCTACCGATACTCCTATAGCGGCCTCTGTACCAGAAAGTTTATCTTTACCCTGATTGATGAGGCTTTGATTTAATATTGATGATGATCTTATCTTCTTGAAATACTAAGATTAACTCCCTAGGATAACCGTTAAGGGCAAAAAAGTGCGAAATGAGTAGCAAGACGCGGTACAATAGACTGGTCGAAATAACTAGAAGTTTGAGCAATGTTAGAAATTCTCGAAAAGTTTATGCACCAACCTTTTGTCCGATATGGGCTTGTGTTACTGATCATCCTATTGACAATAAAAGTAACTTATCGCTACACAAAAAAACCGTTGCGAGTTGTTTTGTTGCTTGTCGGAACCTTAATGATTGTTTTTCGAACAGCGCCGGGTACAGAGGTTAATATTGAGGGGTTTGCAATTGTAAGTACTCTACTGGTTCCTGTGCTTGTTATTTTGATTTTAATGGTGCTATTGTTGGATGCGCTCATGGCAAAAGTCATGCAAGAGGAGACGCAGGATTTAAGTCGTTACCAATATGCCACTAAATTAAATTTGTTGATTGTATTTGTAATGATCGTCGAGTGGATTCCATATTTTAACGCGATTTAACTGCTATCAAGCATGGCAATATAGACTCTGAGCAGACTTGGGTTATACTAAAATTATTCAATTCAAATAGTTATGTGGGGAATATGACGATGGCTGACTTTCGCTCAAGGCGGATTTTAAGTTCGGTTCTTGTCCTGTTTTTACTGGTTTTACTTTTTCCCTTGTTGGTAAATGCTGAAGCAAAAGTAACAATAGAAGCAGAGACGCCGGCTGTGAGTGAAAAGCCTGTGGCTGTTGACTCTCCCAAAAATAAATCTCCTTATCAAAGCTGGATCAAGAGTGCAGAAAAAGGCGTTGCGAATGCACAGTTTAACTTGGGTCTGATATTTGAGCAGGGGACGGAAATTCAAAAAGATTTGTCTAAAGCGGTTTACTGGTATAAAAAGGCCGCTGGTCAGGGGCATACTGTCGCTCAATACAATTACGCCACTTTATTACATTTTGGTAAGGGCATCAGCAAAGATGAAACTAAGGCTGCGCATTGGTATCAACTTGCTGCCAAAAAAGGACATACAGCCGCGCAATCAAGTCTCGCTTTTCTTTACTTACAGCATGTTCAAACAAAATTTAGAGATACCAAAAAAGCAGCTTATTGGTATAAAAAAGCCGCTAAGCTAGGATATCCGGAAGCGCAATTTAATTTGGGCTTATTGTATGCTAGCGGAAAAGGAGTATTACTTAATTATGCCCAAGCTTATGCATGGCTCGATATGGCTCATTTAAATCAATACAAAAACGCATTAAAAAGTCGTAATAGAGTGGCGGCACATCTCACTCAAAAGCAATTAAAAGAAGCGATGCAACTATCGAAGTCACTGCATCAACTTTATTTTAGAAAAAATCCCTAATTTCTGCAGAATGTCTCTAGCCAGGCTATTTTTTAGTGAATCACTATAATCTTCAGCCACAAATATGATCATTCCATAAATATATTCTTGTTAATCACTATCGGGTAAATATGTTATTGTTTTGTTAGCAATCTGTTGAAATTCGCTTATATGAACAATGCTGCGTTAACATTATGTTCAATAGTCTCATAGACTTCACAAGCACTAAGTATTATTTGCCCGACCGCATATTCGCCTGACTAATTTCAGCAGTCTGTTAGAGCAACAATTAAGAGTTAATATTTCGTTAAATCGTACTACAAGTAGTAGCTGCCATTAGCGGAAATGTTTCACGTCTCTCATCGCAAGGATGTTTATTTCATGTCAAGTTCTAGTTCTAAAATGGTTATCTATGCTGCATTGGTAGGCAATGCATTAGTGGCTTGCGCCAAGTTTGTTGCCGCGGCTATTTCGGGTAGTTCGGCCATGTTATCTGAAGGAATTCATTCGGTAGTTGATACAGGTAATCAGGGATTGTTATTGTATGGCCTAGCACGATCAAAAAAACCGGCCGATGAAGAATTTCCTTTTGGGTATGGTAAAGAAGTTTATTTTTGGAGTTTTGTCGTAGCAATCCTGATTTTTGCGTTGGGTGCTGGCATTTCGATTTATGAAGGGATTCACCATATATCGCATCCTGCGGCACTAAGTGATCCCACTATTAATTATATTGTCTTGTCATTGGCTCTATTATTTGAAGGTGCAGCCTGGTTTTTTGCATGGAGAGAGTTTCAAAAAGGAATGGGACGTCGTAGTTTTCTAGAGAGTGTCAAACGGGAAAAAGACCCCTCAACTTTTCTAGTTCTATTTGAAGATTCAGCAGCAATATTTGGATTATTGATTGCATTGTTTGGCATTATGCTCAGTCAATATACCGGAAATATGGTTTATGATGGGGTCGCGTCTATTTTAATAGGAGTAATACTTGCAGGAACTGCTTGGTGGTTAGCGCTAGAAACGAAAGGTTTACTGATTGGCGAGAGTGCAAATTCTGAAGTGGTGCAATTAATTAAACAGTTAACCAGAAAGCAAGACGGAGTGGAGCATGTTAATGAAGTGCTTACATTGCATATGGGACCTGAATATATTTTAGTGACGATAAGTGTAGACTTTAGAGACGACATTAATGCTACTGAAATGGAAAAAACTATTGTGCACTTAGATCAGCTGATAAAAAGTAAGCTCGAAAATGTTAAACGAGTTTACGTTGAGGCTGAAGCGCGGCAAGGTTTTAAACATCAGTAGTCATTAGCAATAATTGGGTAAGATTATGCAAAAAAAGAAAGTTAATATTTTGTTTGTGTGTTTAGGTAATATTTGCCGTTCACCAACAGCTGAAGGTGTATTCCGTCATTGGGTAGAACAAGAGGGTGAAGCAGACTGGATTACTATTGATTCAGCCGGTACTCATGCCTATCATGTGGGAGCCTCCCCTGATAGTCGGGCACAACATGCAGCTCAAAAACGAGGCGTCGATCTGAGCGCTTTACGGGGCAGGCAAGCGACTATAGTGGACTTTGAGGAATTTGACTATGTGTTAGCAATGGATGAGGAAAATTTTAATAATCTTGCTCATATCGCTCCTGATGACCAACAACATAAAATCAAAATGTTTCTTAAGTACGCAGAAAATTTTGATGAAACTGATGTTCCTGACCCTTATTATGGTGGGAGTCAAGGATTTGAGCATGTCTTAGATCTAATCGAAGATGCCTCGCAAGGTTTACTCGAGCATTTACGCCAAACTTGAGTTTGAAGTATTAAATAAAGTGATGGTTAGAATAAAAGGGTGTTGTGAAAGTGAATGTCGACTGTTTTGAATAACGAGTTGAAAAAAAAGGCAGCGATAAAGCTGCCTTTTTTATTACTTTAAGTAGTGGTTCATTATTGTCTAATCAGATTTTACCGATCCTTTACTCACTGCACTGCGAAAACCAGGAACAGCCTTTAACTTACCATCAGGTTTTGGAGTCGCTGTTTGAGCGTCAGCATTAGCGCTAACAGCTGAGTTCTGGGCGACTGCTGTGTTACTTGATTTAGGGTTAGTCTCCTTCCCACCGGATGAACTTTGCTTACTTGAAGTACTCTCTGTTGTTGCAGTTGAGTGACGAGTAGAAGCATTAGCGGCACCTTTATTATTGGCGTTACTCTCTACGACATTTGGGCGATGTGGCACTGATTGCTTATTCGCATTATTAGTGACTGCAGTTGACTTTTGATCAATCGCTTGATTGCTTGGTTTATTGTCAACTTGACTTGAAGCATGAGTTGCCACCTTGTTAGGTTTTTGTGCAGCAGAGCGAAACCCTACCGATTTTTTCCTTTCTGGTGGTGTTTTTAGTTCGCTTTTTTCAATGGCAGGCGGCTGTGTTTTCACTGCTACCGCTTGTGGCTTTGTCTGCTTTTTTGATGGTGCATCCTCTGCTGTTACAGGACTACTGACCACATTATTATTTTGTACAGGCTGTATGTCTGTAGTAGGCGGATTTATATTGTTTCTTTCATTGCCACGACGTCGGCCTTGACGAACACGCCCACGCTGAGTATCACGACGATTGGGCTGTCTTCTACGTGGTTGTCGCTGATCTGCAGTTGAGTTCTGATCAGACTCCACGACTTGTGTTTCTTGTGGATTAGATAAGTTAGCCTCTACTGGTGTTTGATTTTCAGTAGCAGGCTTCTGATAATTGTTATTATCATTCGCTATTGCATCTCTTGTTTGTGTGATCGCTGTGACTGTTTGAGCCGTTTGAGTCTCATACTGTTCTTTTGCGGCTTGTCCTTTCATATCGTTTTGCTGAGTATTTGTTTGTTGTATGGTTCTTGTTTCAACAGCTTGATTCCGTTGTTGGCTACGTTGGTTTCTCTGACCGTTATTTTGGTTCTGACGATTAGAATTACCGCGCTGATTATTGCGATTGCGTCCACGTGAATTTTGTTGACGTTGATTACCCATCGCATCCTGGCTAATGTCATTACTATCAGTTCTGTTGTCGTTACGATTATCAGTCCTGTTGTCATTGCGATTATCAGTCCTGTTGTCGTTACGATTATCAGTCCTGTTGTCATTGCGATTATCAGTCCTGTTGTCGTTACGATTATCAGTCCTGTTGTCATTGCGATTATCAGT